>Ga0208019_1000288_pt1 | contig 27822 bp, 38 predicted proteins | sample CB_VirMetaG_5_FD_184540 | JGI IMG/M metagenome (GOLD analysis project Ga0208019, IMG submission 184540) | Freshwater to marine saline gradient viral communities from Chesapeake Bay - CB_1508_1D Viral MetaG (SPAdes) (version 4) | ecosystem: Environmental > Aquatic > Marine > Coastal | place: USA... | reverse complement strand
GAATGTGTTCCCCGAGGTGATCCGGCCTGCCTTGTCCGATCGGAAGGGTTGGGCTGTGTTCGTCGGCACGCCGAAGGGGCACAATGCGTTCTTCGATCTGTATGAGGAAGCGGCGGCTGACGATGACTGGCTGTGTGCGGTGTACAAGGCCAGCGAGACCGGGATCTTGGACGAGGAAGAATTGCGGGCTGCGCGGCAGACGATGACGCATGACCAGTACCAGCAGGAATTTGAGTGTTCGTGGAACGCGAACGTGCCTGGTGCGATTTACGGGAAAGAGCTGGAAGAGGCGCAGAACGCCGGTCGGATCTGCAACGTGCCGTATGATCCTGCGCATCGGGTCGATACGTTTTGGGATCTGGGGGTGGGTGACAGCACGGCGATCTGGTTTACGCAGACGGTTGGGCGTGCGATCCATGTGATCGATTTCTATGAGGCGCGGAATGAGGGTTTGCCGCACTACTGCAAGATCCTGACGGAGCGCCGGTATTTGTACGGGAACCACTTTGCGCCGCATGACATCGAGGTGCGGGAGCTTGGCAGCGGGAAGAGCCGGCGGGAGATTGCCTGGGATCTGGGGCTGAACTTTCGGATCATTCCGAAGCTGCCGATTGAGGATGGGATACACGCGGCTCAGATGTTGATCCCTCGGCTGTGGTTTGACCGGGAAAAGACAAAGGTTGGCTTGGAGGCGTTAAGGCAGTATCATCGCGCGTACAATGAGCGCACGCGGTCTTTCCGGGCTGCGCCGGTGCATGATTGGACGAGCCACGCTGCGGATGCGTTTCGGTATCTGGCGGTTGGGATAAGAGAGACGGGGGATCGGGTGAAGCCGCCCCAGGTGCAGGCGGTCATGGACTATGACCCGTTCACGACATGATTGATCAGGATGATCTGCTGGGTGCGCTGCAGCTCTGGACGGAGACGGCGCCATACAGTTCGTTTCCTTGTGAGACGATCGCCTGGCGGCTGATGCCGGCGTTGGAGAGCGGGCGGTATCGTTTGTACCGAGATGCGTATGGTTTCCCGCGCGGGTTCATCAGCTGGGCCTACATGACGCGGGAAGAGTTTGAGACGCGGCAGTACAGCGGGGCTGAGATTTTCGCGCGCGAGACGGGCGAATGCTTGGTAGTTGTGGACATGATTGCGCCATATGGTCGAAATGATGTATTGTTGATCTGCCGGGACATGCGCCGCTTGGGGCAAGAACAATATTCTCGGTTCGATCATGTCTTGGCCCACCGGGGTCGCAGAAACGGGGTTTTCCCGAATATAGGTGGATAGGCGATGCGATTTCTTACACCCGGATTTGTGCAGGTTTTCTTTGGTGGTGAGACCGGCGGCGGCGGCGGTGGCCGCGAATTTACTGGTCGCCCGGAGCCGCGCCCGTCGATCATGACGGTTGAGCGAAATGGCGAGATGCAGCGTGTCGCCACCCGCGACATCCCTCGATTTGGGATTACCGAAGGCCAAAGCGAGCGCGAGCCTGATTACGGCCCGATCAGCCTGCGCGCCTTGACCAGCACTGAGCCTGCGAATGTGATGCGGAATATTCAGGCCAATGAGCGCCGGGCAGTTGCAGAGGCTGCGCGCCCTGCGGCTGATCAACGTGAGGATCGGCCAGCACCGGCGCCAGCACCGGCACCAGCCCCTGTAATCGCGCCTGCCCTTGCGCCTGTGCAGCCTACGCCTGTGGCTGCTGCGGAGCCAGAGACTGAGACCGGGATGACGCCGCAGCAGGAAACGCAGATCGCCGAGGCAGGCGAGACGGCTGCGGCCAAGGCGCGGCGGCTGGGTCTGGCGTCCACGATCGCCACGTCGCCCGGCGGCCTGCTGGCTGGCGGCGCTGGCACGACCCGGCGCCGGCGCAGCCTGATGGGCGGGGGATTGATCGCATGATGATGAACGATCGGTACAAGCGGCAGTCTGGCCGCATGGGTGCGATGGCGTCACAGCCGACGCAGGGCATGTCTGCTTCGATGACGGTTGATCCGTTGGAGCGTTTGAACCAACGGATCGCTGGCCGGATGGAAGGCGGCGACATGTCGAAGAAGAAAGACAATGGGCGCGTGCGCCGCAGCCTGATGGCCAATTACGGGGGCATGTAATGGCAAGTGTAGATCCGCTGGTTTCGCGGCTAGATCGTCGGTATCGCGATCTGGCCAATGCGCGTTCGAACTGGGAAAAGCATTGGCAAGAGCTGGCGGACTACATGCTGCCGCGCAAAGCGGACATCGTGAAGAAGCGCACGCAGGGCGACAAGCGCACCGAGCTGATCTATGACGGCACGGCGATCCACGCGGTTGAGCTGCTGGCGTCTTCGCTGCACGGGATGCTGACATCGCCCAGCACGCCCTGGTTTTCGATGCGGTTCCGCGAGCGTGAGCTGCAAGGCAACGACGCGGCCAACGAATGGTTGGAAACCTGTATCGATCAGATGTACCAGGCATTCCATCGTTCGAATTTTCAGCAGGAAGTGCATGAGCTGTATTTCGATCTGGTCGTGTTCGGAACCGGCGCGATCTATGTTGAAAGTGCGGATGACGGCGTGCGGTTTGGCACGCGGCACATTGCCGAGATCTCGATCTCCGAAGATGCCAACGGCATGGTCGATACGGTGTACCGCAAGTTCAAGATGACGGCGCGTGCGATGGAGCAGCAGTTCGGGCGGGAAGCGTTGCCGCCGGCTGTGCTGAAGGATGTCGAGAACAGCCCGTACACTGAGCATACGATCCTGCACGCGGTCTACCCCCGTGCCGGTAAGGCTGGGCGCGCTGCAAAGCAGAAGCGGATTGCGTCGGTGTATTACCACATGGACAGCAAGGCGTTGCTATCGGAAGGCGGCTTTGATGATTTCCCGTTCATGGTGCCGCGCTTTGTGAAGGACAGCGTGTCGGTGTACGGGCGCTCGCCTGCCATGACGGCTTTGCCTGATGTGAAGATGCTCAACAAGATGTCCGAGGTCACGATCCGGGCGGCGCAGAAGCAGATCGACCCGCCGCTGATGGTGCCGGATGATGGGTTCATCATGCCGATCAGGACCACGCCTGGCTCGCTGAATTTCTACCGGGCCGGCACGCGCGATCGGATGGAGCCGCTGAACATCGGCGCCAACAACCCGCTCGGCCTGAACATGGAAGAGCAGCGCCGCAACGCGATCCGGCAGGCGTTCTATGTGGACCAGCTTTTGCTGGCCCAAGGGCAGGCCATGACGGCGACCGAGGTGTTGCAGCGCAATGAGGAAAAGATGCGGCTGCTTGGGCCTGTCCTGGGCCGCCTGCAGTCCGAGATGCTGCAGCCGCTGATCTCGCGCGTGTTCGGTCTGTTGCTGCGCAACGGTGTCTTGCCGCCTGCGCCGGAAGAGCTGCAGGGTCGCGACATCGAGATTGAGTATGTGTCGCCGCTGGCCAAGGCGCAGAAGCTGACGGATCTGCAGTCGATGCTGCGCGGCTTTGAGGTGATGATGCAGATCGCCGAGGTTGCGCCGGTGATGGATTACTTGGACAGCGACAAGCTGGTTAAGTACCTGGTCGATACGACTGGCATCCCGGCGACGGTGATCCGATCGGACGAAGAGGTGGCGCGGATGCGTCGGCAACAGCAACAGCAACAGCAGCAGCAGGCCGACGCTGAGACGCAGATGATGCAGGCCCAGGCATTGGGTGACGCTGCACCGATGGTCAAGGCGCTTGGCGGCGCTCAGGCGCTGGGAGGCGCTGGCATAGCATGATGGATCAAAAGCAGCTCGCGGAGCTGAGGCTGGCGTACCGCCGGGTTTTCAACACAGATGACGGCCAGCGCGTTCTGGCCGATCTCAAAAAGCGATCGTCGTTTGACGCGACGACATTTGTTTCGGGCGATCCACACACATCAGCCTTTAACGAAGGACAGCGCGCAGCAGTGCTGCTGATCGTCCGAATGCTGTCCGAAGAGAAGGAAAGACAATGAGCGAAGAGGCAATCCAGGCAACTGGATCTCAAAACGTCGCAACGGCAGCGCCTGTCGCGGCGTCTGCAAATTTCCTTGATGCCATTTCCGAAGAATATCGGAATGACCCAAGCATTAAGTCTTTCACCAATGTCAACGACATGGCGAAGACGCTTGTTCATGCGCAGCGTTTGATTGGCGCTGAAAAGATCCCGTTGCCTGGCAAGACGGCGACGGATGAAGATTGGGCGAATGTGTGGTCTAGGTTGGGCCGCCCGCAGTCGCCGAAGGAATACAGCGTCAAGCTTGATGGCGTTCCGTTTGCTGAAAGCGAGCTTGAGGGCTTTCGGCAGTCTGCCTTTGAGGCTGGCCTGAACAATCGCCAGGTCGAGCGGATTGCCAAGTTCTTGGAAGACACGGTAACGGGCGCAAATGCGGCTCGATCGGAGATGGTCGAGAAGGCGGTGTACGAAGGCGAGCAGGAGCTGCGTCAGGATTTCGGGCAGGCGTTCAATCAGCGCATGACGATGGCGCTCAATGCTGCCACGCAGTTGCTCGGCGATGTATCGTTTCTGGATGAGATCCAGCTATCCGATGGCCGTATGCTTGGCGATCACCCGCAGATCGTGCGGATGTTTGTAAAGCTGGCCGAGCAGATCGGCGAGGACCAGTTGCTGGGTGAAACCAGCGAGCTGATCATGACGCCGCAGGAGGCCAGCCAGCGCATCGCAGAGATGACTAGACGCGATAGCCCATATTGGGATAAACTGCACCCTGAACATGACACATATGTTGCCGAGGTCTTGCGCCTTCGTGACTATGCGTGATGTGGCGGACAATCCTTGAGACCCGCCAGGCATGCCGATCAGTTCGGTGGAGTAGCTGCCCTAAGCAGCAGCCACGGCCCGCTAGGACAACCAAGGCGTCGAAAACTGTAAACCCGCTCTAAGGAGAGACAAATGTCGGTCCAAATCACTACCGCATTCGTCAATCAGTTTTCCTCGAACATCCAGATGCTCTCGCAGCAGATGGGTTCGCTGCTGCGCAATGCGGTGGACGTGGAAACTGTGAATGGCGAAAAGGCATTCTTCGACCAGGTCGGCAGCGCTGCTGCTGTCCTGCGCACCACCCGTCATGCGGATACCCCGCTCATTGACACGCCCCACTCGCGCCGCATGGTGACGATGTCGGACTACGAATACGCCGACCTGATCGACGATCAGGACAAGGTGCGTCTGCTCGTTGACCCGACCTCGACCTACGCTCGCGCTGCTGCGGCTGCAATGGGCCGGGCGATGGATGACGTGATCATCTCGGCTGCTCTGGGCACCGCCCTCACCGGCAAGGATGGCACCACCTCGACCCCCTTCGACAGCAACAACCAGATCGCCGTTGGCGCTGCTGGCCTGACGCTGGCGAAGCTGATCGAAGCCAAAGAGATCCTTGATAGCCGCGATGTCGATCCCTCGATCCCGCGTTACATCGCATGTTCTCCGAAGCAGATCACGAACCTGTTGGACGATCCCGAGGTCACCTCGGCTGACTACAACACCGTTCGTGCGCTGGTCAAAGGCGAGCTGGACACCTACGTCGGCTTCAAGTTTGTCACGACCAACCGCCTGCCCCTCGACGGCAGCGGCGATCGTCGTGTCTTCGCTTGGGCGATGGACGGCATCAAGCTGGCTGTTGGCAAAGAGCCGACTGCCCGCATCGATGAGCGCGCAGATAAGTCGTATGCGACCCAGGTCTACTACTGCATGTCGATCGGTGCGACACGCATGGAAGAGGCCAAGGTCGTTGAAATCCTCTGCGATGAATAAGGAGAAGTGAGATGACCACCAAGAACTCTACCCTGGTCTCGAACTTCGAGGCATCGCCCCAAGCGATGAATGCCGCGCACCAGCTTCATGGTGTTAAGCGCATCGCCCAAGGCACCATCGCGTTGGCGACTGGCGATCTGGATCTGAACGATCTGGTGATGCTGGCCCCGATCCCGTCGAACGCTTCAATCACCAGCATCAAGCTGGCGGCTGACGATCTCGACAGCGATGGCTCCCCGGCGCTGGCCTTCAATGTTGGCTTGCACAACACTGACGGCACCGTTGCGGATGCAGATGCGTATGCGTCGGCGATCACCCTCGGCCAAGCGGCCACGGCGTTCACCGAGTATGCGTTTGAAGCTCGCAACATCAACGCCTGCGGTCGGCAGGTGTGGGCAGATGCGCTTGCAACTGCTGACACCAAGAAGCTGTACTATGTCTCGATGACGGTTTCGACTGCTGCGGCCACTGCCGCTGCCGGCGACCTGTCGTTCCAGATCGAGTACGTCGTCAACTAAGACAAAAGCGGGGCGTCTACGGGCGCCCCGCTTCACCATGCGCGGAGGATGAGGCGTGACTAGCACGGTGGCCATCGTAAACAACGCGCTCAACATCATCGGCGCATCGAACATCACCGACCTGAATGAGAATTCAAAGACGGCTCGCGTGATGAACCAGATGTATGAAAACGTCCGCGATGACGTTTTTCGCGCGCATCCTTGGAATTGCCTGATCCGCCGCGCCACCTTGGCGCAGAGCGTTGTCGCGCCCACCTTCGATTATGCCTACCAGTATGCGCTGCCGACAGATCCCTACTGCCTGCGCGTTCTGGAATTCCAGAACGGAGCGATGACCTATCCGTATGAAAACCTGGTCGGCCAGGGCAACAAGCCTTTCTTCGTCATTGAAGGCCGCAACCTGCTGACGGATAGCGGCACGGCGCGCATCAAGTACGTCGCCCGCATCACTGACCCGACGCAGTATGATGCCGGCCTGATCTCGGTCCTGGCCGCTCGGCTTGCCTCTGAGGCGGCCTATGCCATCACCGGCTCGACATCGGTCGTGCAGATCGCGGATGCGCTGTATGAGCGCAAGCTGCGCGAGGCGCGGTTCTCTGACGCTACAGAGAATGGCACGATGAAGCTGGAAGCGAGCGACTTTATCGAAGCGAGGTTCTGATGGCTCGCTCGGCACCAGCGTTCAGCTCATTCACTGCAGGTGAGGTGTCGCCCCGGATGGAGGGGCGTGTCACACTTGATACATATCGCGAAGGTTTGGCCGATATGACGAACCTGCTGGTGCTGCCGCAGGGTGGCGTCACGCGGCGCCCTGGCACTGAATTCCTGGGCGAGATCAAGGACAGCTCCAAGGCCGCGCGGCTGATCCCGTTCCAGTTCAAAACGACAGATACCTATATTCTAGAATTTGGCGACCAGGTCATGCGGGTGTATCGCAACGGCCTGCAGGTCATCGACGCGACAGACAAGAACATCACGGCCATCACGCAGGCCAGCCCCGGCGTGATCACGTCGAACTCCCACGGGTTCAGCAACGGCGACGAGGTCTATGTGGACGCTATCGTCGGGATGACCGAGCTGAACGGTCGGAACTATCGCGTGGCGAATGTTACGACCAACACGTTCACGTTGACCGACCTGTTCGGCAACGCGATCGACACGACCAATTTCACGGCCTACACATCAGGCGGCACGGCCACCGAGATCTACAACATCGCATCGCCTTATGCTGTGGCGGATCTGCCGGCTGTGCGGTTCGTGCAGTCTGCCGATACGATGTTTCTCGTACATCCGTCCTATGCGATCAGGAAGCTGACGCGCACGGCTGACAACAACTGGACGTTCTCGACCGCGTCCATCACTGGCTCGCCCAGCCCAAACTTGGACAGCGGCGCCAACGACTACCCCAGTGTCGTTTCGTTCTTTGAGCAGCGGCTTGTTTTCGGCGCAACCAACAACAATCCACAGACGCTGTGGTTTTCCAAAAACGGCGACTATGAGAATTTCACCACCGGCACGGCGGATGACGACGCCCTGATCTACACGATCGCGTCGAACCAGGTTAACGCCATCCGCTACCTGTCGGCCACGCGCGTGCTGACGATCGGCACGACGGGCGGCGAGTATGTGCTGACCGCCACCAGCGACGGCCCTGTGACCCCGACGACGACGCTGATCCGCAAGTATTCGAATTATGGATCTGCTGCGATTGACCCTGTGCAGGTGGCTGACGTGACGCTGTTCGTGCAGCGCGGGGGCCGCAAGGTTAGAGAATTTAGGTATGTTGGGGATATTAACGTATCGGCTTACCAAGCGCCCGACATCACGATTGTAGCCGAGCATATCACTGCTGGCGGCCTGTTAAGCTTTGCCTACCAGCAAGAGCCTGACGGCGTGATCTGGGCAATCCGCGCAGATGGCACGCTGCTGGGTGTGACGTACCGTCGGGAAGAGGAGGTGGTGGCCTGGCACAAGCACATCATCGGCGGCGAGTACGACGGCGGCCAGGCAATCGTCGAAAGCATCGCAACCCTGCCCAGCGACACGGGCGAGGATGAGCTGTACATGATTGTGAAGCGCACGATCAACAGCGTGACAAAGCGCTACGTTGAGCAGATGCGCCCGTTCAATTTTGGCGGCGTCACCACCGGCGCGTTTTTCGTTGACTGCGGCCTGCGCTATTCCGGCACGGCCACCGGCACACTGAGCGGCCTGTACCATCTTGAGGGTGAGACGCTGAACGTCTTGGCCAATGGCGCCACGCACCCTGACCGCGAGGTTACGGATGGCGGCATCACGCTGGCCTACAATTCGACCACAGCGGCTGTGGGCTATGGCTACACCAGCAGCATGCAGACCATGCGGATTGAGGCAGGATCTGCCGACGGCACAAGCCAAGGCAAGCCCAAGCGCATCCACGCCATCACGCTGCGGCTACTTGAGACGGTCGGCATCGAGGTTGGCAATTCGTCCAGCGAAAACGATCGCATCTTTTTCCGCGACAGCTCTATGCCGATGAACCAAGCCGTGCCGCTGTTCACCGGCGATAAAGACATCGAATTCCCTGGCGGCTATGATGAAGATGACCGGCTGTATGTCCGTCAAACGCAACCTTTGCCCATGAGCGTGCTTGCCCTATTCCCAAGGATGAACACGTTCGACAAATGATGTAGAATGATCGCATGTCCATTTTTTCAGTCATCAGCTTAGGCGCGACATTGCTGGGGGGTCTCTCCCAGAAACGTGCTGCGAGCAACGCAGCGGCTGCTGCCGATCGGGCTGCGCAGTTCAACGCAGAGCTGATTGAGCGCGACATCGGACTGCTGGAGCGGCAGCGCGAGATCATCAACCGCAATTTTTTGATCGAAGGGAAGCGCGCGCGCCGTACGTTTGAGCGAGACGTGCAGGGCGGCGTGCGGGCTGGTTTCGGCTATGCCGGCATCGACATGTCGCAAGGTACGCCGCTGGATGTGCTGCGCGAGAACGCCCGCGAATTCGAATATGAGATGACGGTCGCGCAGATGGGCAATGAGATCACCAACATGCAGCTCTCGGACGCGCAGGAAACATCGCGGCTGAACGCAGAGCTGGCTCGTATGGAAGGCGGCGCGCAGGCTGCAGGTCTTCGCGCACAAGGCACGCAAAGTCTGATAAGTTCGTTTGGATCGGCTGCACAACAAGCCTATGAATTTGGGATCTTCAAATGAGAATACCCGTCTTCACAAGCAGAGCGCAGCGGCCTGGCGAAGCACCGGGCCGCCCGATCACGTCTCGGATGCGGGCAGAACCTTTCATCCAGGCTGAGCTGCGCAAGGGCGATGTCTTGTCCGAAGCAGTCGGACAGGTTCAGCAGTATTCGCTGATGCGGCACAAGGCGGCTGTCGAGGTGCAGATGAGCGAAAGCTTGCTGGCCGCCGAAGAAGAAATGATGACGCTGGCTAGCCAGCTGAGAGACAGCACCGACATCTACAACGTGTTCAAGCCTGACGGCTCTGGCACTTGGTCGGACAGTGTCAACGACATGCGTGAGCGGCTGGCTGATCGAATTGAAAGCCGATCGGCCCGCGATGAATTCCGCGCGCGGTTCAATCAAGCCGAGCTGACAAGACGGTTCCAGCTGCGCGGTGCGATTGATGAGCGCATTCAGGCGCGTGCGAATGCTGCGGCGGCTGCGCGGATGCAGGCTGCGGAAGACGCCTTGTCTAATCCGTACAACCCGACAGGTATTGCTGACTATGACATGGCAGTCATGGGCATTCGCATCGAACAAGACGCAGCCACCAGAAGCGGCACGGCAACGCCGGAAACCACCGGCGTGATGAATGCGCAGCTGGCTGTCAATGTCGCCACGCGCACGACGGCTGCATATGTCTTCGATGATCCTGGCCGCGCCATCGCTTTGGCCGAAGCGCTGGATCTGCAGGACGAGGTAGACGCTGGGCGCATGACGCTGCAGCAAGCCTATGAGCAGGCTAACCTTGATGACGACGCTGCCTACACACTTTATACGCTAGACGTATTACCGCGCGATAAAGCCCTTGAGATCATATACGACACGCTGGCTCGGTCGAACCGGCTGTATGAGGCGGCAGAACGGCAGCGTACTGAGCGCGAGGCGCAGGCAACCGCAGCCAACGAAAGCACCTACCGTGCGATGTTTTTCTTTTCCGATCCGTCGCAGCGTTACACCACAACGCAAATTATGCGCTTGGCGCCTGATGTCGCGCGTGAAATTGACATGGACCCCAATCAGGAAATCACCTCAGATCAAGCGCGCCGGTTCTTCATGGATTATTTCAATATGTCGAACTACCTGTCGCCAGAACAACGGCGGCAGATCGAAACAACGTTTGCCGCGCCGGCTGTGTCTTCGTTTGCAACGCAAACCAACCAAGATGTCTACACCGATCTGTTTGCACGCGCGGAGGCCGGCAACCTGACGGTGGTAGGCTTGAACGCGGCACGCAGCTCGATCACGCCGGAAAACTACACCACCCTGCTTAACAAGATCGGCGCCGAGGCTGACGATGCGCTGAGTGACGTGAAGAACCGCATCAGGCTTCAGTTTCGGTACAATGAACTGGATGCGGCGAATGATATTGCTGGTGCGAGAGCGGCGCAGTCTGCATTCTTTAGCGTTGCATCAGATCTTGAAATCGAGGCTCAACGTCGTCGGGCAGAAGGCAACCCGATGACAAGGTCTGAGCTAATTGATTTCGGGAATGCTTTGGTTGAGAGCCAAGCTGAATTTTTCCGAGCAATTCAAATTTCTGAGCGTGATAACTACATTAATTTCTTTATGACCAACATACCTGGCATTGGATACCAAGACCCGTTAGCGGATCTGGAGGCTTGGTATCAGTCTCTTGATGCAGCCGGTCAACAAGCATACGCCCAAGACCGAGCGCGTCATAGGATTGTTTTGCTTGAATTCCAGCAAAGGATAAACCGCTGATGTCCGATCTGATCCCCAAGACCACCGACGAGGAGATCGAGCGCTACATGGAAGCGGACATGGTCCGCCGTGCGCGCATGCCGATGGAAGGCAACGCTGCCCTCAAGTTTGAGGCAGACCCGATCACCGGGCGCGAGAACGCTTATTTCCCGCTGTCGGCTGGTGGCTACGTCAAGATCGGTGATCGCGCTGTGACGCCTGCGCAGGCGGCTGAGACCGATGTGCTGGCTGCCGAGCGTGACATCCAGAACGATGCGCGCGGCCCGATCAGCGAGGTGATGGGGTTGTCTGACGGCACCGTGACGATGGATGATTATTTGTCTGCCGGCTTTACTGAGGAAGAGGTGCGGCAATACTGGGCGCAGCGATCTGCGGCGGCAGAAGCAAGCACCTTGGCTGCTGCGCAAGAACCAGGCTTTGGTCCGGCGGCTACGCTGACCGAAGAGCAGATGCAGTTCGGTGAACAGGTCGGTGCGCCGAGGGCTGTGCCGCTTGCCACAAGCTTGCGTGATCGTGTGCGTGACATTGCCTATACCGGCTTGAGCCAGTTCATCGACGATCCAAACGATCTGCGTTTCTGGTCGAACTATCTAACCGATGTCGCTGACATCATGGCGCCTGGCGTTGGCGGTGCAATATCTGTTGACGAAGGTGCGCGCCTCTTTAACCAAGGTGTCCAGCAAGGCAACGCAGTTGACATGCTGATCGGCGGCGCGCTGACCACCCTCGGCGTGGCAGAGCTTGTGCCGCTGGTGCGCGGTCTCAGCGAGCCTGCCCGGATTGCGTTGACGGAAAGCCTGTCGCCCGCCGCCAAGAACCTGCTGGCTGATACGATCGGCGCCAGCCGCGCAATCGCACAAGGCGACCGCGAGATGCTGATGGAGATCTTCCAGCCTGCCGGCACGCCGCGCAGCTTGGGGGCGGCTGGTACTGGGATGGATAACGTGCCGCCTGGTAGCACTATTTCGCTGCGCGCTGATGGGGCTCGAAATGAAGAAGCCAGGCTGGCCATTACAGATATTGCTGCGCAAAGAAATCCAGATCGTCCTCGCGTAAAGATTGAAGACATCGCGTCCTACCATGAGCAAAACCATTTGGCTCAGTATGGAAGGCAGCTTGATCCGTACAATGATCAGGACTTTGATCTTGCGGTTGATGCAGCCGCCAACGAGGTTCGGTATCAGCTTGACCAAGCTGTATCTGGCCAAGGTTGGTATGACAGCGATGTTAGAAAAACCTTTGAGATTGCTTCGCAGATCCCAGGCCTTGAAAGCTTGGCGACTAGCGAAGCGGATCGCGTGATCATGTCGGCCATCATGGCTCCGACATCGATCGGTCAGTTGGTCACGAACAATACCCGCGCAGCAATCGCTGCGATGTTGCAATACAAGCGGACTGGCCAAATACCGACGACACCGCCCGCAAAAGGAGCTGTGACTGAAGGCATCCCAAGCGCTGGTTGGGGCTTGAAGCAGCAAAGTGTGACCGCAGGCATGCGCGTGATCAACCACCTTTTGAATAAGCTTGGGCCAGAAGGTTTCGCCGATTGGTGGCTATCTCCACACACTCTAAGAGAATTGACGGAACTGCGCAAAGAAGCTGGCCTAAGTGGCGCGCCTAGCGGCTTGAGCGGCGGAGCCGACAGCATGCATCTCGGCGCGATGATTTTGGGAGACAAGACTGGCAGGTTCTCGCTAAACATCAATGGCTACGAAGGGACCACAAAAGACGTATGGTTCACGCGAAGCTATAATCGCCTGTTTGGCAACATGCGCGACAATATGGGAGAGGTTGCAGGCGGCCCCAGAAATGCTACAGAGCGGCGGCGCATGGAAGATTTCGTGCGTACAATGCGTGATCGCTTAGAAGGCCAAGGCTTGAGCGAGCAAGATATTCAAGCGATCATGTGGTACTATGAACAGAACCTAATGACGGACTTGGGCGTGCAATCGCGCCCAGGCGCGTTCAGTGAAGAAGCGGAGAGGATATATGGACAACTACGACCAGGAGTTCGCGGAGGCGATGAAACTGAAGCTGCGGCTGAACCGGGAAGCCTTACAGGGTTCCGGGGCGTCAGCCCAACCCAGCGCGCCGTCCGCGCCGAGCGGAGATTTCCGCAGCGGGTTGATCCAAGAGATCCTACAGGACAAGCCGGGCCTTACACGCGAGGAACTGGATCAGGCGATGCAGGAGATGGGCTTCTAGTTCTTGAGCCAAACGCGCAATCACAGGCGCGTTATCAAGAGGCAGGCCTAAGCCTTCCAACAGTACGCGAAGTGCCTGCGGCACAATCTGCCGCGCAATACAATGCGGATATGACAAGCGCGATGGCCGGCCACAGGTTCGGCGCTCAAGTCGAAATCAAATCGCCGGAAGAACTTGCAGACGCTCGCTTGTTCAGAACGGACGACGGCAGCGGCTTCGCGATCAAACCAGACGGCGACATCGTGGCTGTCTTCGCAGGACAGAACGCCGCAAGGGGCAGCGGCTACTCCATGCTGCAGGCTGCTGTCGCTGCTGGCGGTCGAAAGCTTGATGCCTTCGACACATATCTGCCGAAGATCTATGAGACCGCCGGCTTCCGTCCTGTTGCTCGTTTGCCTTGGAATGATGAATTTGCCCCTCCAAACTGGGACAAAGAAACATTCTCTAATTTTAACAACGGCGAGCCAGATGTGGTATTCTTCGTCTACGATCCAGACTATTATGGCGGAGCTGTAGACGTGCCTGTCTTCAATGACTATGGCGATGCTGTGGCCGAGCAAGATAGACAATTGCAAGCTCTTGGAGGAAGCCAATAATGGCAATCGATCCCACGGCTCTTGCAGACGAACAGACCCAGCGCGCAGCCTTGGCAGCCCAAGGCGCGCCGACTGAGTTTGCGCGTGCGCCTGAAGAGGCTGTGCGGGTCGCTGGGCCAGCCGCTGAGGGCATGCGTGAGCTGCTGAGTAGGTTGTCCCGCAGCGTGCAGGAAAGCCGCCCCAGCGGCCAGCCTGTGCGCCCTCCGACGCCGCAGGAAGCTGGGATCGTCGAACAGCCTGGTACGCTGTCGCTGCGCGGCGCTGCGGCTGAAGCTGCGCCCGATGTTTTGTCGCCGGAAGGTTTGCAGCGCTTTGAGGCGATGCAGTATCGCGCGCCGACGCCGCAAGAATTCGCTGCGCCGGCTGGACCGCAGGCGCCCAACGATGTGCTGCAGTCTGCGACCGAAGCTTTGAACGAAGAAGCAGCCGCAGCCACCCAGCAGGCTGACGATCTACGTACTGGCGCCCAGCGCGCCTTGACGGCAGAGCAGCGTGGCTTTGGGCCTGAAACTGGCGCGGCGCCCGAAGACATCACCGACGAGGTATTGGACCGCCTGAGCGCAGAAGAGCTGAATATCATAAGCCTGAAAGATGGCGGCGATTTCAACTTTGACTACCTAACAACGCCCGACAGCGTAAAGGCGACCATCACGGCTGTTGCTGAAACGCTGGCCGCTCCGCAGGCTGCGGTGACGCGCGGCATCCGCACCAATGAGGTGACGAACCAAGAAGCCGCGCGGCTGGTCGCTGATGAGATCGGCATGACCCGCACGCTGCTGCGTCGTCGCATCGGCGATGGCGCGCTGAACGCCGAGCAGATGGTTGCTGCGCGCGAGCTGCTGGTGCGCTCGGCCACCCGGCTCACAGATCTGGCAGAACTGATCAAGAGCGGGCAGGCAACCGCAGCCGATCGGCTCGCCTTCCGCCGGCAACTTGCCATCCACAGCGGCATCCAGTTGCAGCTCAAAGGCGCGCAGACAGAAGCGGCCCGCGCGCTGCAATCGTTCCGCATCCCGGTGTCTGGTGAGTTGGACGCAGCGCGCTTGAATGCAGAAGCGCAGCGGCTGATCCAGGAAGGCAATCTGGACGAAAGCACGAATGCTCTGGCCGATCGCTTGCTGGCCGTCAGCTCGCTGCCTGAGAACGAACGCCTGGCTGCCATCAATCGTATGTCCGAGCGTGGCTGGTACGCCCGCACCAAAGCCGCCGTGCACGAGGCATACTTGACCGGCTTGCTGTCGAACCCGGCAACGCAGGTCAAGAACCTTATCGGCACCGCGTCGTTCATGCTGTATCAACTACCGGCTGAGATGATCGCCGGCGCATACGGCAGCGCGCTGCGTGGCACGCTGGGTCGCATGAACCCGCGCTATCTGACCGAAGACCAGGTGTACATGCAGGACGCTTTCCTGCGGACGCGCGGTTGGATCGACAGCTTCCGCGACGCAATGCGCGCAGCATCTGTCGCATATCGCACTGAGACGCCGTCCAGCATGGCCACCAAGCTGGATGTCGAAACCTTTGAGCCTGGCATCCGCTCCACCAGCGGCGGCATCTTTGGCCAGGCCATCAATGAGTTCGGTCGCCGTGCGCGCATCCCGTTCCGCCTGCTGTTGGCTGGCGATGAATTCTTCAAGACGATCTCAATGCGCGGCGAGCTGTATGTTGCGGCCAACCGGCGGTATCAGATGTCGCTGCGCATGGGGCGCACACCAGAGGAGGCGATCAACGACGCAGGCATGGTGCTGCTTGACCCGCGCGCCGTGCGGGAAGATCTGGATTTCCGGGCGCGCTATGACACGTTGACCAGCGATCTCGGCACGATCGGCAAGATGGCCAACGAACTGCAGCAGACCGCGTTCGGTCGTTTCATCCTGCCATTCGCCACCGCTCCGACCAACGACGTGCTGCGCACCACGGAGTTCATGGGTCTGAACCCAAGAGCCTGGGCCGACATGGCCGGCCAGAACGGCCCGCGCGCCCAGCAGCTTGCGATGGGGCGCATGACGGTTGGCGCTGCGACGATGGCTGTCGTGGCTGAGTACGCAGCCGGCGGCCAGATCACCGGCGCCATGCCGTCAGATCCCAAGCTGCGCGATGCGCTGCCGCCGGGCTGGCAACCGTACAGCATGGTCTTCCGGGGCGAAGGTTTCCCGACCGACGAAGACGGCGATCCGCTGCCGCTCTACGACATCTACGGTCGGCCCAACGGCCCGCTGACCTACGTCAGCTACGCAGGCTATGGACCGCTCACCTCGGTGATCGGCATCACGGCTGACGCTACCCAGCGCATGACCATGACGCGCGATCCTGAGCAGCGCAACAACATCGCCGCTGCAGCGCTGATGGCGACGGTTGATTACTACCAAGAGCTGCCAATGCTGCAGGGCATGGGCGATGTGGTGGCTGCGCTTGAGTATGGCTCGATTGAGCAGTTGCTGCGCGGGCCTGCGCAAGCGGCCACGCCTGTCGGCTTCCCCAGTCCGATCAGCGCACTGCAGCGCTCGATCGCCCGCATCCAAGATCCGACCCGTGTCACGCCACGCGACGATATTGAGTATTACACGATGGAAGAGGTGCAGGCCGGCGCTGCGGCTGGCGACAGCACGTTCTTGCTGCCCAACGGCGAGACCAATTTCCGCATGGTCGGCATGCCGCGCGGCGATTGGGAAGCGACGGCAAAGCAGCTGTTCGACGCGATCGACAGCTACCAAGCGCAGGACAGCATGTTCCGCGATGAGCGCGACACCAACGCCGTGATGTATGACACGCTCGGCAATGTGATCGGTGCAGAAGACATCAGCATCAGCAACCGCCCAGGCTTGGCGATCTGGAATTCGACGACCGGCATTCGCATCGTTCCCGGCCAAGAGTTGACGCCGCTGCAGGAAGAGCTGATGCGGGTTGCCGCGCAGGCTGGCGGCTGGCCACTGAGCAACCGGGAAAGCATGAACGGCATGCGGCTCGGCGCTGGCGCGCAGTCGGATCTCACCAACCTGGCGCGCAACGAAGTGACACTGCGCGAGTACAACAACATGGATTTCCGCAGCGCTTTGCAGCGTGAGATCTCACGGCCCACCTACCTGCGCATGTCTGATCGGGACAAGGCGCTGGTGCTGCGCCGCATCGAGGATCGGTACTACGAGCGTGCGTTTCAGATTTTGCTCCAGATGCCGGAATATGCTAACCTCGCCACTGCATACCGAGATCGGCAGCGGCTCCAAGAACAGGGCGTGAGATGACAGTCAGCAGCAGCACAAACCGCGTTAGCTACGCAGGCAACGGTTCCACGACCGTCTTCCCGTACACCTACAAGATCTTCGACGAAGACGATCTGACGGTGATCGTGCGCGCGGCCAACGGCACCGAGACAGTCAAGACGATCACATCGGACTACACGGTGAGCGGCGTCGGCAGCGCGGGCGGCGGAAACGTGACCATGCTGACAGCGCCTGCCACTGGCGAAACGCTGGTGATCTTGCGCGAACAGGATCTGGTGCAAGAGCTGGACATCGTGCCGAATGACCCGTTCCCGGCTGACAGCCTGGAAGCTGCGCTAGACAAGCTGACCTTTATGGTGCAGCAGCACGAAGAAACCTTGGACCGCACAATCAAGGCATCGCGCACCAACACGATTGCCGGTTCTGAATTTACGATCTCGGCGGCCAATCGGGCCAACAAGATCTTTGCCTTCGACAGCGCCGGCGATCTCAGCATTGCACAGGAACTTGGCACCTATCGCGGCAACTGGGCGGCATCGACGGCCTACAACCAGCGCGACATCGTCAAGGACGGCGGCAACGACAACCTGTATTTCTGCAACACGGCGCACACGTCGAGCGGCTCGCTGCCGATCTCGACCAACACCGACGTGGCCAAGTGGGATCTGCTGCTGGACGTGAGCGCGTTCACGACGCTGTATGACCAGTTCGATGACCGCTACCTGGGCGCGAAGAGCAGCGACCCGGCGACCGACAACGATGGCAACACGCTGATCGACGGCGCGCTGTACTGGAATACGACCGACAACCGGCTGAAGGTTTACGACCTCGGCAACACGACTTGGAAATTCACGGCGCCGTCGCCGACCGAGCAGACCGCCATCAACACAGTGGCGGCGATCGCGGCTGATGTAAGCACGGTCGCCGGCATCGACAGCGACGTGACGGCTGTGGCGGCTGACGCGACCGACATCGGCACGGTGGCGTCGAACATTTCAAACGTGAACACAGTTGCTGGGATCAGCTCCGACGTGACGGCTGTTGCAGGCGATGCGACCGACATCGGTACGGTGGCCGGCATCAGTGCTAATGTGACAACGGTTGCCGGGATTAGCGCCGGTGTGACGACTGTCGCGGGGATTAGTGCCAACGTCACGACGGTTGCTGGCATCAGCGCGGATGTGACGGCAGTCGCTGGCGATGCGACTGACATCGGCACAGTCGCCACGAACATCGCGGATGTCAGCGCGGTCGCCGCCATTGACGCTGATGTCACCACGGTCGCTGGCATCAGCGCGGACGTGACGACGGTGGCGACGAACGTGGCCGACGTGACAAACTTTGCCGATGTGTATGTCGGGCCGTCTGCGACAGATCCGACGACCCGTACTGACAGCTCGGCCTTGCAGGCTGGCGATCTGTATTTCAACACAGCCACCGATCAGATGTTTGTTTACGATGGCTCAGCTTGGTCGGCCGCATCGTTCAGCAACGTCAATCCGACCTTCACCTCGGTCACCACAACGTCTTTGACGGTCAACGGAAACAATTACCCATCCGCTGGCTCTCTTGGCAACCGCAACAAGATCATCAACGGCGCGATGGTCATCGACCAGCGGAACGCCGGGGCGGCGGTGACGATTGACACCACGGCTAATATCTACACAGTGGATAGATGGATTGGCTCTGGGCAAGCTACAGACGGTGTTTTTACCGTAGATCAAACCACAGACGCCCCCGCTGGTTTTACAAACTCCTTGCGGATTACTGTGACCACAGCCGATGCGTCGATTGGTGCTACGCAAAACTATTTGCTTCAGCAGTTTGTAGAAGGATTTAACGCAGCGGATTTGGATTTTGGCAAAAGCTCTGCCAAAGATGTAACGCTGTCTTTTTGGGTGCGGTCTTCTTTGACCGGAACTTTTGGTGGGGCTTTGGGAAACTCTGCCAACGATCGAGCATACCCGTTTACCTACTCAATTTCTTCGGCAAACACGTGGGAATACAAAACCATTACCATTGCAGGTGACACCACAGGCACGTGGCTAACTGACAATGGTCGTGGCTTGGCTTTAAGATTTCAAATAGGTATGGGGTCAAGCCGTGTAGCAGCGGCGGGAGCGTGGACAGGCACCTCCAGCATCTTTGGCGCAACGGGCGCGACCAACATCATCGAAACCCTGAACGCCACTTGGGACATCACCGGCGTCCAACTAGAAGCAGGCGACGTAAGCACCCCATTTGAGCATAGATCGTATGGGCAGGAGTTGGCGCTGTGTCAGAGGTATTATGAGGTAGGGAGGCTTTATGGCTCGGCTTATCATAACACAGTCACCGCCAATGCTAATGATTATTTTCAAGCTACATATTGTTTTAAGCAAACAAAACGAGCGGCACCTACTGTAGCATCAACGAATTTAGGAACTGGGACGATTGCAACTCAGGTCGCTGATGTTGATGCAGCAGCCTTTAGGCGAACTGGAGCATTTGACTCTCCATTAGACATTACCTTAACCGCTTCATCGGAGTTGTGAAATGTATCAGCTACTAGCCACCACCTATGCGGATGGAGCCGTTATTGAGTTGGATGCTGTAGAGCGCCTAGCGGACAACGCCTTCATCCCCTTCGACCCCGCCAACCGCGACTATGCCGAGTATCTTGAGTGGCTGGCCGAGGGCAACGAACCGCTGCCTGCTGATACCCCGGAGTGATAGATGAGCGAAGAGGCCCGCCTGGAGCGCATCGAAAAGAAACTGGATGAGGTCGGGCAGGCTATCGTCGCGCTCGCGCGCATGGAAGAACGGATGATCACACTGTTCAAGCGCATGGACAACCTGGACCAAGAGCAGGCGCATCACGGGCGCCGCATCACGCTGATTGAGAACAGGGTCGGCAGCAACGGCCAGATGCTGCGCTTTGCCGAGCGGGTGTTCTGGATCGTCGTCACGGCTGGCGTTGCCTTCATCTTCACAAGAGGTGGCATGTGAGCCTGCCCACCGAAAAGCTGTACACCTGGCAGCGCGGCACGGATGTACCATTTCGCACCAGGGTATCGATGGGCAAGGTCGTGGACGCGCGGCCTGTCTTTGTGTTCGGCTACAACCCGGATGTGCAGAACGTAGAAGAGACGATCTGGGATCACGGCGGCGTGTACGCCTATCCCGCCTCGGCCACGACCATGACGATCAGCTCAAGCAATGCGACGACCAACGCTGTCGTGTCGATCGTCGGCCTGGGCGCCGGCTACGTCGAGCAGACCGAGCTGATCACGCTGAACGGGCAGACGCCGGTCACGACAGCCAAGAGCTACCTGCGGATCAATGGCATGTCTGCGCTGTCTGGCACGGTAGCAGACAGCATCTATCTCGGCACTGGCACGGTCACCGCTGGCGTGCCGGCCACGGTCTACGCCAGGATCATCAACGGGAACAACCGCAGCGAGATGGGGATCTACACCGTCCCGGCTGGCTACGAATTCTATTTCGATCACGGCACCGTGTCGCACGGCTCGGATAGTTCGAACGCTTTCATCACGGCGCGCCTGGCGTATCGGCTGCCAGGGCTGCTGTTCCAGACCGGCGCCAAGGTCACGCTGAACAATATCTTTATCCACTTCCCCTTTGAGTATCCGCTGCTGCTGCCTGCCGGCACCGACATTGAGACGCGCGGGATCTGCAGCAAGCAACAGCTCAACGCGGTGGCTACCTCTTTTCAGGGGCTGCTCGTCAAGACGGAGATCTTCTGATGCGCAAGTATTCTCAGCGCAGCCTGAATAGCCTGCGCGGCATTCACCCGGATCTGCGCCGCGTGATCGATCGCGCGCTGCAGGACAGCCCGCTTGATTTCGTCGTGATCGAAGGGCTGCGTAGTGTCGATCGGCAGAAGCAGCTGGTGGCCAGCGGCGCATCGCGCACGATGAACAGCCGCCACATCACCGGGCATGCGGTGGATCTGATGCCGATCGGCCCCAACGGCCCGGCGTTTGACTGGCCACTGTATGATCAGCTTGGGCCGGCAGTGAAGCAGGCTGCTGAGCAAGAAGGCGTTGCGCTTGACTGGGGCGGCGACTGGAAAAGCTTCCGGGACGGCCCGCATTTCGAACTGGACCGAGCGTCTTATCCCGACACTGACTGGACGACAGGCGATGAGCCGCCGGCGCCGCGCACCTCGGTCGTGCAGTCTACCACCGTGCAGGCATCGGCTGTGCAGATCGCGTCTGGCGCCGGCGCTGCGGCCAGCTCGATCGCCATGCTGGACGGCACCGCGCAGCTGGTGGCGCTTGGCTTCGCCGGCTTGGTGATCTTGCTCGGTCTCTGGATCTTGCGCGAGCGCATCCGCAAGTGGGCAGACGGGGTGCGCTGATGTTCCTGACGCGCCTGCAGCTCTACCTGTTTATCGGCGCTGCCTTCGTCTTGGGCGCACTCGGCATATACGCCAGCGGCGTACAGCGCGGGATCGACAGGCAGCGCGGGCAACTGGATCGTGCCAGGCTGGACAAGATCGGGCAGGCAAAGGAGATCGAAGATGAGATCAATGCTGATCCTGACATCGTTGACCGCGCTCGTCAGTGGGTGCGCCACGACGACTGACAGCTACTGCGATGTAGCATCGTTGCTATATTTTAATACTCCCGTTACAGTTGAATGGCTTAACGACCATGATCCTTCGTTGTTGCGGGAAATTGTGGTACACAACGAACAGGTAAAGGCGCTGTGCCGGTAGGAGATCCAGATGGCCAAGAGACCTGGGCTGTACGCCAACATCAATAAGCGCAAGGAAGCCGGCACCTCCCGGCCCAAGAGCGAAAGCACGATCGATCCCAAGACCTATTCGCTGATGCGCCGCAAGGCCGGCGGCTTCAAGGAAAAGAAGAATGGCTAGGTCGCCGGCTTGGACCCGCAAGGAAGGCAAGGCCGAGAGCGGCGGCCTGAACGAACGCGGGCGTCGGTCGTATGAGCGTGAGAACCCAGGCTCAGATCTGAAGGCGCCGGTCAAGTCTGGCGACAACCCGCGCCGCGCGTCGTTCCTTGCGCGCATGGGCAACATGCCTGGACCAGAGCGCAAGAACGGCGAGCCGACCCGGCTGCTGAAATCGCTGCAGGCCTGGGGTGCCAGCAGCAAGGCCGACGCGCGCGCAAAGGCGCGAGCAATCTCGGCACGCAACAAGGAGAAAGATTGATGCCCAAGAAGATGGAACAAAGCCTGATGCGCCGCGCCGCAGAGATGGGGCTGAAGGGCGAGCGCAAGGACGCTTACGTCTACGGCACGATGGCGAAGATGGAAAAAGAAAAGAAGAAAGAAAAACCCAAGAGCAGCGGTGGATCATGACATGAACATGCGCACGCTCATAAGCGGCTCGGCCCTGGCGGCCATCATGGCAGGCACGCCCAGCATCGTCAGCGGGCAGGGATCATGTGTAGTTTATGAGCCACTGCGCCGGGTCATGGAAGAAAGCGGTATAAGGATTGAAGGCGCGGGGCGCATCGATCTGATGAACGGAACCTCGACTGCCATCGAGGTCTGGATTTCGCCAAGCAATGAGTGGGCTGTGCTAGCTATTGATGCGACCGGCATCGCCTGCATCATCCTGTCTGGCGTGGGATGGGATAAGCCAGAGAGGCTCTGATGGCAGAAACAAAAGGACTGGGGTACGCCGTTTACAAAGAGGCGTACGATCGCATTGGAACGATCAAGGGGGTTGCGCGTGAACTCGGCGTACACCCAACGACCGTTTCTCACAGCCTGAGAAATGGCGATGCGCGTGCAGAGGTCAAGCATACGGACCAGCTTTCCGCGCTGGGCTACGGCACAGAGGGGCGCGAGCTGACAGCGCAGGACGCTTGGGACAGCCACGTCGGTGCCTTCGAGCGCTCGCTGACGCTGGCCACCAAAGCGCACTGGTCGCCCATTGATCGGCCTGCCGGCGCCTACGTCGTGGCGCATTTCACCGACCCGCACGTCGATGACAACAGCACGCCGCTGAAGCTGCTAGAGGCTGACATCGAAGCATCGCATGAGATGGGCGCCATCATGTGCCACGGCGGGGATCTGCTCAACAACTGGCCGATGGCCGGCAAGCTGGCCAAGCAGTGGGCCAAGCAAGAGTGTACGCTGCCGGCGGCCATCCTGCGCGCGCAGCACTACATCAACCTGCTGCGGCCTGATGTCTGGGTCGATGGCAACCATGAAGAGATGAACGGCGGCCCATACCTGGAGCGGCTGTTCGGCGAGTGGCTGCAAGACGCCAGCCCGAATGTGATCCGCGACTACTGGACGGCCAGGTTCATCGTGCGCCCAGAGGGTGGGCGCGAGGTGCGGTTTGCACTGTCGCACAAATTTCAGAAAGGTCGGTCTTGGTTTCATCCGCATCACGGCGTGATCCGCGAAGCGATGGAAGGCGAAGACGCCGATGTCTACATGGAAGGCCACCTGCACATCTCTGGCATCATCTACCACACGATGGCCGAGCGGCAGAAGAACGTGATCGGCGTGGCCAGCGCTGGCTACAAGATGCTCGATCAGTATGCGACCCGTATCAGCCGGGGCGGTGTGATCCCTAAGTTCAAGGGGCGCTGTCATTGGATCGTGTGCGACGATCAGGCCGATCAAGACGAATGGCCGGGCAAGGTGTTCGACAGCGCGCGGCAGGCTGAGGCCTACCTTAGTGGTCTTCAGAACTTGCGGGCTGTATAGGCGCGCCGGTCTTGGCGTCTCTGACGCCGTGGCGTTCTAGGTCGCGCAGGATGTCAAGCAGGGCCATGCGCAGGTCTTTTACGCTATCGGCCTCAATCGGCACCGGGCGTTCTGTAAAGCCTTCCTTGCCATCGTGTAGGGTGTAGAATTCATGCACGGCCAGATATGGATCGCCGCTGTCGTCGGTGTGCTGCATGATCTGGTATCGCCAGCTACTCATGTCTTTTCTCCCAAAATCCACTTGAGGATTTGCCGTAAGGCATACTTGCGGTCGCCCTCAAAATGCTTGTGGTCGGTCCACAGATCGTGTGGCTTGATGAGCCTGTAGCCTTCTCGGTCAAGTTGCTTGGCGACAAAGCGGGCGGTCTCTAGGTCGCAGCCAGCCGCCCACAGTTCAGCCTCCATCGGCGCTTGTGGCAGACCATTGGCGGCTTCTGGGAATGATCGGTGTTCACTCATCCCCGATCCTCCCCTGCTGCCTTGATGATCGCCGCCACCACGGCGGGGTCGGATGCGAGGTTGAAAATCCGCCACGCTTGGCTGTCATGCTCCCATGCTACGTCCATCCAATCGGATCTATCGTGATCTGGATCAGGTGCAATGTGTGCCGCCGCCCGTTCCAGAGCCGCCCGCACGATGGCTTCGGGCGATGGGATCTCTTTCCATTTGGCCATTCTTTTTCTCCATCTGCTTTCTCACTGCCGCCCAGAAGGCGGCGCTATTGACGAGTGCTGCGCCTGCGGCCTGCACCTTGCTCATCATCTCCGCTTCGTCTTCGTGCGCTGCGCGATATATTCGAACGTGCTGGTCTTGTCTTTCCGCTGGCGCACCAGAGAAATCATGCCGGCCTCATACAGATCATAAGCTTCGCGGCAGATGTCGCCGCCCGCGTGTGTGCCGACGTGATACACCACCTTGTCGCCATGCTCCGCAATGTCTACCCACAGCTTCAAATTGCTTGGTGCCTTCATCCAAAATATTCCTTCACTTGAACAGCCCAGACGCCGCAGACATTGAACGGCCCGCTCACATAAACCTCGCTATAGCCGACGACGCCCGACGCTTTCTTGCGGTCGGCATATTCCTGCGCCTCACGCTCAGTCTCAAAATGTCTCGTCTCGTAACGCATCGCCATCGGTCACTTCCATTTTATAGACCCGTTCCAGCATATCCAGCAGCGCCAGCAGTTCCGTCATGTCGTAATACACGGCGCCGCTGCGATCTGCATCCAAGCGCACGATCTCAATCTTGCGCCGCATCCGTTTCGCGATCTGTTCGTGTGTTGCCATCTCGTCCCCCATCACAACGCCAGCATGGCAAGCGGGATGATGAAGATGGCGATGGCGCCGAAGATGTCGTGTAGGTTCATGGTCGTTCCTCCTGCTGGGGGTGGGTGGGGGCCGAAGCCCCCGGTTAAAATCAGCAATATCCAAAACGCTCGTCTTCGATCTGGCGCTGTTCCATACCGTCGATCAGCCATGCCTGAGTGCCGTAAGGCGCACGCACGTCCCAATGCTCCAGGCACACCATGTTTCCTGCGGCCTTGATCTTATCGACCACCATGTCGGCTTTGACGTAAGACATGACGCGATGATCGCCGTCGCTGTCGAGTAGGACATACTCGCGGCCATCCTGATCGTTCGCCATAATGCCAAAGCCGCTGTGCGGAACGCGATCCACAAAAAAGATACGAACGTTTTTAACTTTAACTTGCATTGTCGTGTCCTCCGTTTCTTCACCCCCAACATAAGCAGTGTGGCCACAAGGTCAAGATAGAAAATGATGCTTGACCTAACCACTGTGGCCACATAGTCTCACCGGCATGAACAAAGACACCTACATGAAGGTCCGCGTGACCAAGCAGGAGCAGGCCGAATGGCGTGACATCTGTCGCGCCTTGGGTCAGGATTTCTCATCGATCGTGCGTGACACCATGAAGCGGCGCAGCGCGATCATCAAAAAGAAACAGGAGGCAGAGCAATGAAACCCGGCGACATGGAACAGATGGACGATCAGTGGGATGCGCAGCATGACCGCATGTGGCGCGGCCTGATCCAGATCGGCGTCAGCCTGGTGCTGATGCTGTGCGCGGCAACGCTCGTCGGCGTCGTGCTTGGCTACCTGATCTGGGGGATTTGATATGAAAACGGAAAACACTTGGGGAAGCAGCGCGCAGGGCCGCAACAAGCGCATTCAGGGTGAGGCCACGGCGTTTCGTATATGGCAAATCGCAAACTTGTTCGGATGGGATTGCACTATTGTTGAGTGCGCAAGGGCTGCGGGAATTAATTTGGCGACTGCGAAGATGGCTATCCGCAGAAAGGGCTGGGCGCACAGGTTCAATCGTGACGCAGTAAACGAAGCGCGGGCAGGTGGCGCTCGCAAAGCAACCGCCAAGCGGTGGCAGCACACACATTCAGACGCTGTTGACGTTTACGACATGATGGAATTGGGCGGATGACCAACAGCAGAACCAAGGGCGCGCAGTTTGAGCGCGAGGTCGCCAACATGCTGCTGTTCGAACTGGGCATCAGCTTCAAGCGAGACCTGCGTCAATATCAAGAGGCCGAGCATGGCGACCTGATCCCCGACGATCCGGCGTTCCCGTTTGAACTTGAGCTGAAACGCTACGCCGATGGCCCGATCAGCGGCACAGACAAGTGGTGGAAGCAGGTCACAACCGCAGCGGCCAAGACAAACAAGCGGCCCGCGCTCATTTACCGTTACGATCGGCAGCCCACCCGCGTGGTAGTCGAGATGCAGGGCATCCGCTGCAACATTTCATTCGAAGATTTCTGTTACCTAGCCAGGGAGATCATGGCACATGAAGCTAACTTCTGACGACGCATACGACGTGCTGGCAATGCTGCTGCAAGCGCGAAGAGATCAAGAGCACGCTCTGAGAGAGGCTATACGCATGCTCGGCCAAGTGAAGAAAGACCCGTACCCAGAGGCTTTAGACGCCGCTGAGTACGCCGCCCAGGATGTCGTGATCCAAGAGCAGATCCAGTGCGTGATCGACGCGATTGAAATGCTGGCCGACGAGCTGCCCGATGAGTGACGGTTTCAGCAAGCACAACATCGATCACCTGTCTGCATCCAGCATTAACCTCTGGGCCAACGCGCCCGATGTCTGGGTCATGCAATACCTGCACGGCCTGCGCACACCGATGGGCGCGGCAGCCTGGCGCGGGATTTGCATCGAGGATGCGGTTGTGCAGATCCTGATGGGTGACAGCGAGACCGCTTGCATCGACAGAGCGCTGGCCAAGTTCGACAAGCGGTTCCCGATCGGCGACGAAAAGACCAGCGCCGAGCGCGCCCGGATCAAGCCGATGGCGCAGCTCGCCATCGAAGAGCTGAAAGAATTTGGCAAGCCAGAGTTCCCAGAGGTGGAAGAGGGCGAGAGCAACCAAGAGAAGATCAGCATCACCGCCAAGGGCGAGGGCTGGTCGATCCCGGTCATTGGCTACCTCGACCTGGTGTTCCCGCAGCATGGGGTGGTGATCGATCTTAAATCGACCTCGCGGATACCAAGCACCATGTCGCCAGAACACCAGCTGCAAAGGGCTATTTATGCTAAGGCGAAGGGTAATATGGACGTGCGGTTCCTGTACGTCAGCGAGAAGAAGACAAGCATGTTGGCCGACGGTGATCCGACCGAGCTGCTGGCGCAGGCCAAGGTGCAGATCGGCAGGATCGAAGCCTTCCTGCGGCACTGCGACAAGGACACAGCCAAGGCGATCGTGCCGGTGCAGCCGTCCAGTTTCTACTGGTCAGGCAGCGAGAGCCTGCGCAAAGAATTCTACGGCATCTAAGCCGTCGATCCGACCGGGCGGTTCCCGGCTTTCCAAGTTCCCAAGATGGGAATGCGACAATCCAAGGAG
>Ga0208019_1000287_pt1 | contig 27838 bp, 40 predicted proteins | sample CB_VirMetaG_5_FD_184540 | JGI IMG/M metagenome (GOLD analysis project Ga0208019, IMG submission 184540) | Freshwater to marine saline gradient viral communities from Chesapeake Bay - CB_1508_1D Viral MetaG (SPAdes) (version 4) | ecosystem: Environmental > Aquatic > Marine > Coastal | place: USA... | reverse complement strand
CTTAGACCCGGATCGGTGGCATAGGTCGGCAATCGAGGGGAGTCTTTACAAGCTATTCCAACGTCCTCAGTATCTTGCACCCATCCGCCGCGCCGCCGCCTACTACGGATTCGGCGACAAGCTCGAAGACTGCTTCACCGAGGTCCACCGGGCCAACATGGCGAAGTTAAAGTGTGGCTGCGACACTGAGGCGCTACGTCGAACCGGAATCAATTGTTTGACTTGCGACGGCACTGGACGCGCTGTGCGCCGAACCAACGCCGGTAGCATCCTGAAACCCGCAGGCTGGCAACAGCCTGACCTGGGGAAGATTGTGTTTGGAGAGATGGAGGATAAAACCAATGGCTGAGACCAAGAAGAAAGCGGCAGCGATTCAAGACGCTCGGCTGGATCGGTTGGAGCGCGTGCTGGGAAGAACGATTCAGTGGTTGGCGCAATCTGGGACGGGCAAGCTGGACCCGATTGAGGCGGCTAAGCTACTCAAGGCTTTGAATACCAAGGTGGAGGACGAGACCAATGGCTAGAGGACTCAATAAAGTGATGCTGATCGGCAACCTAGGCAAGGACGCCGAGACGCGACAAGCAGGCAGCGCGACTGTCACCAATTTCAGCCTCGCCACCGCGCGCTCGGTCAAGAACGGCCAAACCGGCGAATGGCGGGACGAAACCGACTGGCACGACGTGGTGCTGTGGCGCGGCGAAAACGTCTCCCAGTACCTCACCAAGGGTACGCAGGTCTATATTGAGGGCCGGCTGCAAACGCGCAACTGGGAGAAGGACGGCCAAAAGCACTACCGTACCGAGGTCGTGTGTGATGGGCCTAGCGGGTTGCTGTTGTTGGGCGGTGGTGGGCAATCGAGTGGCAGGTCAAAACCAACCGCTGACGATGTGCGCGATATTCGCCAGCGTGTCGGCATGGACGACATGGACGATGGAGGCTCGGATGTGCCCTTCTAGCGACGCAATGACAGTGCTGGGGGTATTCCTGATCTTGGCGCTGCCAGTCAGTCTCGTACTGGGCCTGAATGGCGTACTGTCTGATCTTGTCCAGAGGATGAATTGGCCTGCCGCTGCGGTTGCGATTGCAATGCTAGCGGCAATTGCCTACTGCGTGGGGAGGATGCCGTGAAGCCAGAACTCCACACAATCCCCCCCGAAGCCCCCATCGGCGAATGGCGAGATTGGGGGCCTGAAGCGCGGTATGTGTTCTGTGAACGGTTGGGCATGGGCGCGGATCGGCTGACCGCATTAGAGGAAGCACGAGCGCGCCATGCCTTTGACGAGAGCAAGTGGAGGCTGTTTGGCTAGGGGAGTAGAATCAAACCATGAAACAGATTATCTTGATGGCCGTCTTCGCGGTTGCCGCGTCAGCACAAGTGTACGGGCCGCAGCCGCGCCCCATCATGCCGCCCCCGCCCGTGGTGTACGGGACGGGTTTTGGTGCAGGCGTAGCGCAATTCTGGGGTGCATACCGTCAGGCCCAGGCGCAAGAATCGCTTACAGCGGCTCCTACAAAGGCGGAAGTGCGGCGACAGGCCACATTGCAGGCATATGCCGCCGCCTACCAAGCCGAGCAGAAGGCGCGAGTGGAAGAGTTGGAGGCGCAGGTGGAAGCGCTGAAGACCCTACTGCAATCGCTTGAATCGAAGCAGTAGAGCCACGGTTTAGTCGCCCTGGGAGCGTGCTTCGAGATACTGAAGCAACGCCCCCAGGCGCGACAAAGCGTAGGCGTTGACTTCCGCCGGCAGCGTGGGGTCCATAACGTACCAGCCGAGCACGTCGATGAGCTGGGAGAGCTTGTCAACCTGCATACGCTTGGCGGCATCCAAAGGGTTCATTGATTCTTGGGGGGTCGGCATTTGTTTGCTAGTTCCCGAACAAGGGCGGCGAAGCAGCTCTCAATGCGCAGGTAGGCGTTTGAGCCGGTCCCAACATCGTACCGCATCCCGTCCAGGTAGAGGACGCCGTGGCCGTCTTCGTCAACAATCAGTTTGCCTTGGAATGGTCTTGGTTCTGGCATCGTTTGTCTGCTCGGGCCTTCGCCTCTTTGACTATCTTACCCCAAACCTTTTCGTTTTCAGCACGTTCCCGCAATAACTTCATTTTGAGGTTGAATCGTTCCTGGCTGATCTTGCTTTTCAGTTTAGCCTTGCGCCGCCCGACGCGCTTGTTCGTTTCGTGGCGAATCAGCGCTTCGTAGCCGTCTTGAGGGTTAACGGTTAGCATCGCATCCCAGGTCAGATCCTCGGGCGACGGTTCCACGAATTTGACCGCTTTCGCGCGCTCCAGGTCGTCCAGCCGGATCTGGCGCAGGCGGTTGCAGTCTTTGCAGCGACATTTTAGCCCCGCCTTGACACTGTGATTCTTCCACGGTTTAGCCCCCCCGCCGCGCTTCTCTTCGGGGATGCGCGCGTTGCAGTAGGCCGACCATAGGCGCTTGATTTCAAGGTCGGTTAGGTCGTGTTCGCAGTGGGGGCAGTTCATTGGGCGACCCCCATGAGAATCTTGCCGATTGTCACGCGGGTAGCCACGGGCATGTAATAGCGGTCCTGGTCGGGTCGCACGGTAGCCTTGCCGTACCATCCGATGATACAGGAGAACGGCCCGCCCGCAGCGGCGCTTAACTCCGCGAGGTCGGCATTGGGGATAGTGAAGACGTTGCGAGCAATCGCGCACGCCTGCGGGGGTCGGTTGTTAATCGGTTTCATCGCTTCGGTTCCTTCTTCTTGCTCGATCGCTTACGGTTTAGCTTTGAGCCCGCCGCAGCTTTTGGGGCCGGCGGCGGGCAGTTCTGGCACCCCTTGGCGGGGTCGTAGGTGTGTTTGCACTTGCGGCAGACTTCGTAGATCATGGCTGGTTTAGCCTTCGGCGTTCCATCCGATGTCGATCTGCGTACCATCAGTGAGTACCAAGTAGGTCGAGCGGTCGGAATAGCACCGCCCTGGGAGTTGCCGGCAAGCGCGCTGGTCTCGCGCTGTGCAGCTCATGGCTGTACGTGGCGAGCGGTGTTTGTGTCCGCAGTCGCCGCGCACGCTGCCAATACTGGCGTAGTGTGAGACTTCGTCGCCCTGGATAGATCGTTCGTATACGTCGTTCATTGTCATTCCTCCTAGTTCGGCATTGGTCGCCGGGGATACGCCACGGTTTAGCCGCCGTGGCGCATAGTCCGGGGATCAGTGACGGTTTAGCCGCCGGCATCTGACGGGTAAAACGTCCAAAGTTGCCCCGTCCAGCGGCATTTGACGGTATACGGGCGGTCGTCTTCTGCGGAAAGTTGTTGCGCTTTCGCTACTGCGCCGTCTCGATCTGCCCAAGTGCGGTACTGTGCGCCAAGCTGCACGAGGTAGTACCCGGTTTGGCTGTGTGCTGCTGGTTCGTGTCTGGTCATGGTCTCATCTCCTTCGTTTCGTCCACGGTTTAGTCCGTAGCGGTATCGGCTGCACTGGTAGAAAATTGGGTGCTCTCGGGCCGTCTCCCAGCGAGACAGCGCTTGGCGAATTCGGCAGCGTCGGAGACGATTGCATCGCGCATCTGAGGCGATACCGACGGGTGGACTGTGGGCGAGTGGATGTGCCAATCGACGAAACCTGTTCGCCTCACGGTGGCGCGGAGCTTATCGCCCCTATTGTGGGGCTGTCGCTCCCACGAGTGTGAAATTGTGGCGCGGCATTCGGTACCGCTAGCGGTGGTATATGTGATGTCTTGCACTGTCATCCTCCTACTGTTTAGTCGGCTGCACTCAGTCTGAATCAGCCCCGCCGCGAGAAGGCGGCAGCCCTGGGGCCGAGTGCGCTTGACGGACGCACCATGAGAGCTTGCGAGGCTCACCGCAACGGACGCGTGGAGTACGCGCCCGGAAGCCTTGCGGTTTAGCCCAGCGCCGGGTGCCCCTTCTCGACCACGTAGATGTGGCAGTGGCCACGCCCTGACGGGCGGTAGCGCTTGCCGTCATACGTCGGGTCTACCGTCTCCCGCACTCGTTTCATCTCGCTACGGGATTCGACCCAGCGGCGTACCTTGTCGGCGTCGTCGTAGTGGCATGCCCAAGCGGCATAGCTGACGCCGTTGTCGGCATCGCCCCAGCCGCTCATGAATGAATCAGTCCCGATAATCAGCAGTTGATGCGTCTTGAGTTGTTCGGGGGTGCGATCGTCTTGCATTTTCATGGTCTTGTCCTCTCCTGGTTGCTCACGGTTTAGTTGCCTGCCCTGCCTGTGTCTAGCACGATACTGTAGGTGTAGCCGTAGGACTTTGGGCCGCCACAGGAACACGCCCCAGGCGTTACCCCGAATTGGCCGATCCATTCACGCCCACTAGCTAGGCAGAGCCTATCGTGGCGCTCGGTTTTTACCACCAGCTCGGGCGTTTTGGTTTGGCGAAGGCGCTCAGTTGCCTCTGTTTTCGTCACGGTATTAGCTCCCTTGGTTCTCACGGTTTAGTTAATACGCCGATCGGCGCGGTAGCAGTACAGCGCGGCGGCCGCGAATGCCGCCCAGAGCGCTGCGTTCGGGTGGATCGTCGCCAGCCCGGATAGGGCCAGGGCTGCGAATGGGAAAGTGTATAGGATGGTCATTGCGGCACGCCCCAGCCATCCTCAGCGCCGCCCCATGTGTTGTACTTGCCGTTGCGCAGAATCACCTTGACGGTATAGCCGCGCGGGTCGCCGCCGAATACCACCTTGTCAACCGCGTGGTGCAGCGGAGAGTCATCGGCAAAGATGAGCCGCTGAATGCGATCCATGCAAGCCTCATCGGCGCGCACTAGCTTGCCGTTGTCGTCAGGCTCATTACAGAGCCGTTCCTGTAATTTGCCGTGGCGACGCGCAAGGCGCATCAGCTCGCGAGCTGCGGGAATCATGCCGCCGCATTGCTCGTAGGGCGTGCCGCTCGGCACAGCGTTACATAGGACGCTTTCAAATTCGGCCATCTCTTCAGCTTGTTTCCTGGTCATCTCTCATATCTCCTAATCGGGGCTGCCGATCTTATGCCCTGCCTCATCAGCGCCAGTAGGGCGTTCTGGCGGACGGCCCAGTGTGGGCCGTTTCGGCTAGCCGAGATAGATCAATCCATCGTCACCAACGTAGGGCCAAACCTCACCGAACGCCTTGCAGGCATCAGTCAGTGTGGTAGCGGCTGGCTCTTCCCAGTCCCCATCCCAGAAACCCGCGCCATGCCCAGCGCGGGTGAGCCAGAAATCATGGCCAGCGCATTCGGATTCCGTTGCGGCGAATCGGCGGGCGTTTTTGTATTGGTCGACCCACAACTCGGAATGAGCAGTGTAGAACGCCTTGCAATCGGACTCGATCGCCGCCAGCGCTTCCGGCGCTAGATCATCGGCGCTGTAGTTGGCGTCCAATGGTTCGCCGCCGCTTTCGTCACTCTCATCGCTCGAGCTCCATAGCATCGCCACGATATAGGCTCGGGTGAATCGTTCTAAGTCTCGTTGTTCAAAGTCTTCCATCGTCAAATCTCCTGCTAGGGGCTGCCTAGCTTATTAGCGTTGAATCGCTAGGAATGCGCCCACGCTAGGGTAGGCGCATGGTCTAGGGATTCACTCACCGTACGGCAGAATCGGTAGGCTTTTGATTGTCTTCAGAATGCGTCTGGTGGCTTGCTCTTGTGTGAGGTTTCCCCTGTACGCTTGGGGTTCGGCGCATTGCCATTCGTCGCTGGCGCTATCCTCTTCGCGCACAAACAGAATGTCGCCCGGCGTGTCAGCGGTAGACGGCTTGAAATACAAGTACAGCGAGCCTACCCCGCCGGATTGTGTCAGCGCATCCCACAAGCGCCTCGCTTCGCGCTGGGCTAGCTGCCCTTCCCACTTGTACATGTCGTCTAGGGTGAATCCCTTGCTAAGTGTCGTCATCTTCAAAACTCCTACTGAGGGCTGCTCAGCTTACGGTGGCTACCGCGACGCCCATAAGGGCGTTTCGACCTTGCCAGTGGTCTCATCAGGCGGCTAGTACGCTTTTAATCGGCAGTAGTCGCCGCTAGACTCGCAGTACCAGCCGCGATACTTGCGACCGTCGATTGTCGCGTCAATCCAGCGGCGGTATTGACGTTCCCATGATCCCGGTGAAGTGAAGTTGCGGCGAGCTGTCATACGCCCGCGTCCGATCTCAACTCCATCCCACGTTTGGATGATGCAGCGCCCAGCAGCGAACGGCTCTAGGTCGTGCTTCACGTAGGCGAAAACACGATTGCCCACGCTGTACGCGCCGCTTGCTGTGTAGCTGTGTCCCTCGTGCGTGATTGTGCAGATTTGCGCGAAGTCTGTTCCGTTCGTGGTCGTTTCTGTTTGCGTGGTCATAGTGTTGTACTCCTCGTCTCGGGCTAAACCCAAACCTCAGTAATGGCAACGATGTTGCCAGTGCGCGCATAGACCTTATCTGCTAGGGCTAGCGCGTCATTCAGCGAATCAAAGTAGCGTGGGCGATCTGCCCAGACCTTGTAGCGTTTGGTTCGTGCTTGGTTCGGCATGCCCATAGGTTAGGACAGTCCATAGAGCGTGTCAACACTTATTTGTCACTTCCCATAGTTTGCAATGGCCTAAAAAGCGAAGCAAAGGCGAAGGTGACAGCGCGAAACTGCTTGATTCTGCTAGCGTTTCATGGTAGCCACTAAGGCATGGAAAAAAGTTTGGATCTCGATGCAATGCTGGCCAATCAAACCCGATTCGACGCTATGAGGGATCTACCAGTGGAGTTCAAATGGGTCGGCGTCGGGCAATCGCCGCAACCAACTAGCAAGCCGCCGGCAGTCGAGTTCAACGGTAAACGCGTGGAGCTGGAATGGCCAGAGAACGGCTGGGGCGTCTCACGCTGCTTCTTTGTATGCCCAGCATGCGGCAAGCGCTCTCGCTTCGTCTACATGCTCGACAACGGCGGTATGGGGTGCCACGAGCATGTGACGGCTCGGAGAGTTACGAAAGAAGCGGCATTATTAGGACTCAGGCGAGCGCGTGTTATGGGCCGTTCTGGCAAGCATCGAGCACGTGGTCGGCAGCTAGAGCTGGCGTCCAAGGCCAAGCTCGCAAGCCTCACCAGGTAGCGCAAGTTGGTATATGGTCACGTTGTTTGGCGCGCTAACCCCTTTGCTTGCTATTACTTGGACGCGACACAGTGTCTTATGTCCGTACTGTGTCCAGTTGTAGCTAGCCTTGCGCTTGGTTCAGCGGTCCGATCGCAGCCGGCGGCCGATCCGGGAACCCGATTCCGAATCAGAAAACGCGCGGGCAAAAAAGCGCACGGTCGTCACACACGCATAGTCCCCCCACCAATGCGCCAACAAAAATCAAAATCCAGTTTCCCTATGCCTTGGGTGCTACCTATGAGATCTCATATACCCACCTATGAGATTCCGTACACCTAAGTGCAGTACCTTGCGACGCCTAAGTCCTTTGTTTTCAGTAAAGGCTTGCTGAAACTTGACACTACCTGTTATACTTTGCGAAAGCGACGCGCACGCAAGCTAGCTTGCAGACGCGGCGCAAACGCAAAGTATGTAGATTTCAGGCTTTTGGGCAGGTCAACGCATACGAACTGAAGGAAACGTAGCACGATGCCCAATGAGCACCACCCTATCTGGAAGACGTTACACCTGGCTGTGGTGATTGGGGCCTTGTGGTTGAACGCGAGCCACTTTGACGAGACGGAGTTGACCTCGATTGGGCAGATCATCTTGATGTCGGGGGCGATTGAGTTTGGGCGGTCGAAGTTGACGCGATAAACGGGGCGAGTCTGTTCCTTGCCAGCGGCAGGTAACCATCAAAGGCCGCGCTGAGCCAGCCGGGCGAATCAGCGATACTAGCTCCGGCGGGTAGTGCAACATCTAGCACGTAGGGACTAAGGTCTTTGCTCGCCACCAAAACTGTGATACTCTCGACTTGTCGGGGCGTGCGTTAAAGGGAAGACGGACCTGGGGTACGGTGATTTGCGCGAGCACCAAGCCCACACAGCCAGGAATACGCCGGTTCGAATCCGGACCGCCTCGACACTTACTCTACGGCTCGCCGGTGGCCGAGATCCGGTTGAGGGCTGGCCTACCAAGAGAAGAAACGGGCTCACAACCTCACCTTCCACTTGATGTTTCACGTGGAACATATTGGTTTCACTTGACTTAGTGCGCAATTCACTGGAAGATAGGTTTGATGGCGCGCGAGCGCACGATTGAACCCGCCGACTACCTTGCCTACCTGAAACAGGCATGGAATCCACAGGTTGCTGCCGAGGCTCTTGGCTGCGACATTGCGGATATCCGTGCTTTGCAGCGCTCGCGCAAGTTCGTTGAGCGGTATCTTGCTGAAACCGTGCAGCTTACCGGCCCTGAGTCGTTGCAAGACATTGCGGACAAAACGGCCCTTGAGTTGATCCACGATCAAAAGATGGAGTCCTACTGGGCTCTGCGTGAGATGGGGATGGATCAGAACGTGCCTGCGAATGTACGGGCGCGGATTCATGGCAAGTTCTTTGATGCGGCCTTGACGATGGACGGGTTGAACCAGAAGATCCAACACGAACACACGATCACTCACAGGTTGGACCCGGAATCAGCGGCGGCGCTGGAATCGGCGCGAGCTGAGTCGTCGAGGTTGATAGCGGCTCCTATTGATGTGACACCTGATGGCCGTCCTTGACGACAACCTGAGGCGACTGCGGGCGCAAGCTCTCGTCTCGCCATACTTCTTCATCAAGACATTGCTGAAGAACCCCGATATGGACGAAGCGATCCACGGGGTCGAACTGGAGAAGTGCGTCCGTTCGATGGCTAGCGGGAAGCGCTACAAGTGGATCGAGTGGCCGCGTGGGTTCCTGAAGTCGTCGGTGTTCACTCAAGGGCTTTCCGTGTGGCTGTGTTTGCCTGAAGATGCAGCCGATAAAGCCTGCGCTATCAATGAGTTAGGGATCACACCTGAAGTATGGGATGAACGTTCTAGGTTGCGAAACCAGAACATCTCGCAACTGCTGGTCTTCGAGACCCACGACAACGCCAAGCGCAAGCTGCGCAACATCCGCCGATTCTTTGAAGAGTACGAGACCTTCCGGGTCGTATTCCCCGAGATCGCCTACACGGGTGGGGAGAACCCCTGGAATGAGGGGGCGTTGTGCGTTCGCCGCAACCCCCGGAGGCACCTACAGCCGGAGGCGACCTTTGAGGCTATCGGTGTTGGCGGTGCGCTGCAATCGCGCCACTTTGATGCGATCTGGGCCGATGACGTGGTGGGCAAGGATGCAATCAAGTCCGAGACCGTCATGAACGACACGATCCAGTGGTTCGGGCAACTCAACGGCATTGAGCAGTTGGGTGGCAGGACGTGGCGGTTTGGCGTCTCTAACCGCTGGGGTTTCAACGACTTAAACGCTCACCTTCGGATCAACGAACCCCACTGGGAGTTCTCCTACCTCCAGTCCTACACCCTCGATGGGGATGGGAATCGCGTGCCGACGTGGCCGACCATGTACCCCTTGGAAGTGTTGGACCAGAAACGGGCTTCGATGTCTGAAGATGAGTTCTTCGCCCAGTACCAGAATGAGCCTCGACCCCCTGGCGGGGCGGACTTCGACGCCTCTAAGCTCCACCGCTATCAGGTGAAGGATGCGGGGCAAATTTGGTGCAAGACCTGTCAGAAGATGTACGACGTAGCGGGGATGAACCGCTACATCCATTACGATCCGTACAGCGCCAAGGGCAAGTTCTCGCGATCCCTGCCGGCCATTGCGGTTGTTGGGACGGCGACGGACAAGCATGTGTTCATGCTGGCGAGCTTTTGCAAGAAATCCGCCTCGTATGAGCGGATCTTCGAGGAACTGTTCAAGATCAACACGCGATGGGACCCACTGCTGATGACTTACGAGGATGTCGGCGGGCAAAACATGGCCGAGTTCTACATCAAGAAGTTTCAGAACACCGCTGAGTTCCAATCCTCAGGACTGCGGAAGATTCGGCGCGTTGTGCCGGTGACGACCAAAGGCAAACCGATGGAGATTCGGGTCCGCGACTACCTGATCCCCGTGATCGAAACCGGGCGATTCGGGATTGACGAGCGCCACGAGCAGATGGTGGAAATGGCGTCCACCTTCCCTCATACCGTGCCGGGGCATGACTACGACCTCCTGGACGCCTTGGCGCAGGGTGCGTCGGTGTGGAAGTATCCAATGGGATCGGAAGAGGAAGAGGACGCGATCGTGGCCGACCAAGCGCGGTTAGCGGAACTGGGGCAGTCGTACTCGCAATGGACACAGTGACATGACAGGAATAATCCAACCCAACCTTTCCAGCGACCAGCGCGAAGAGCTTGAGCGGTATCTTGCGATGCACTGGCGACGCGCCGAAGACGCCCGCTCCCAGGAAACAGAGTCGTTCTACAAGACGTGGGATCGGCAGTACCGCGCCGTGCCGGCCCAGAAGCAGCGCAATTTCCCGTGGCCGAACGCCTCGAACTTCGTGGTGCCGATTATCCGCATGTACGTGGATACGTTCGTCGCCAGGACCCTGAACGTGGTCTTCAAGACGCGGCCCTTGGTGGGGGTGTCGGGGTATCCCGCCGAGGTTCGCGAGGCGCTTGAGGCGTACCTAAACCTCAAGTGTAGGCAAGACTGGGACATCTACGAGCTGGCGCGCGGCATCCTGATGCGGGGCAATAAGTACGGCACCGCTTTAACGAAGGTGTTTTGGCGCGAGGATGAAGTCAACTCGCCCATGCAGGTCTTCAGCGAGGATGGGGAACAGAAACTTGAATCCATTCCCGTCATGCGCTACAGCGGCCCGAGTGCCGACCATATCGCTTTCGATGACTGGTTCCTCTACCCGATCACAGCGAACTCTGTCGCTGAAGTCGAGATCATGTTCCATCGGCTTCGCTACCCCGAGGAAGTCGCCCACGCAAACCGCAATCAGTGGGGCCTGTCGTCGGAAGAGATTGAGGCGGCGCTGAAGTACCCCTCGGATGCCAAGCGGGATCAAGAACAGCGGTCAGCGGGTGTGAGCGATGGCGACTATCGCGAGATGTCGATCATCGAATGCCACTTTGACTGGGAGGTCAGCGGCAAGACGTTCCGCTGTATCGCGCTTTTCGAGCCCGTCACCAAGACGCTCGTGGACTTCCGCATTAACTCCTACCCACCGCAGATCGAGTTGTTTCACGCCTACCGTCCGTTCCCCCGCGACGACGTGTTCCCCGGCGAGTCGATGTGCGAAATCCTCAGCCAAGGCCAAGAGGAAGTCTCACAGATCCACAACGAGCGGCGGAATCTATCAGTGATGACATCGGCTCCGATCATCCTCAAGAAAGAGGGAGCGAGGACGCCCGGTCAGTCCAGCAACGTCTTCTATCCCGGCAAGGTCTACAACGTGGAGGACATGGACGATTTCAGCGTCCAGACCATCGGCGGCAACTACCAAGACATGATCGCCGAGGAGAACCACTCACTATCGCTGGCTGATCGCGTGTCTGGCATCTCAGCGGGGATGCAGGCCGCATCGCAGGGCGGGCAGGGCAAGGGCGGCGTTTACAACACCCAAGGCACAATGGCCGTCATGGCCGAGGGGAACCAACGTCAGGACACCAACATCAAGGACTTCCGGCTATGCCTTGGCGGCGTCATTAAGGCAATGTTCGGGCTACAGCGTGAGATTGAGCCGGACGACCCGGCTATTGGGCAATTGCCCCAAAAGATGCAGCCCTTAGTGCGGCAGGCCATGCAAATGTCTACGCCGGACCAACTGGCGCGCTCGATCTTCGAGGTTCGGGTCTCCGATGCGGCGATGAACGCCGAAGCGCGAAAGGCCAACCTGATGACGATGGCGAATACGCTATCGCAGTTCTCGCAACAGCAGTTGCAACTCGCGGCGCAAGCGGTGAACGAGTCGATGAACCCTGTCATGCGCACGATCGCCTTTGAAACCCTTCAAATGCAGCACGGCATCGCCCGCGCGCTGCTTAACGAGTTCGACCTACACGGATTGATTGATGACATACCAGATGCCAAACGAGCCATCGAAGCTCAATCTCAACCCCAGCCTGGACCAAGCGGAGGCCCTGCTCAAGGCCAGCCCCCTGGAGCCGGAGGAATGGGAGCAATTGGAGGCCCTGCTCCGCAGTGAGGGCTGGCACGCGCTCAAGCGCTACCTCATCAGCGGCGGTCGCCATCATGAACGGGTGGTGCGCGATAAAAAGGCGAACATCGAGACGATCCGCTATTCGCAGGGCGCTCTCGACATGCAAGACCTTTTAACTCAACACCTTACGGTGCAATACGTGAGGGACATGCGGCGTGCAATCGCAGAGGCGGCAAACCTCAAACGTGAGTCGTTTGAGCAAGATGCGGCCAATACCTAAAGTAACGCTTGACTTGCGCTGACGTAACTGGTACATATCATTGTGGATGCGACATTTTCTGTCTGGCATATTGCGTGACCCCGAACCGGAAAGCGGTGGCGGCGGCCAAGCGGAGTTGTTCGACGACCCCGCCGAGCAAAACGACACTCCCGCAGCCGATCCTGGCGATGACCGACTTGCCCGGCTAGAGAAGAAACTTGACAGCCAAAACGGCTTTCTTGCCAACTTCTTCCAGCGGCCCCAGCGGGAACCCCAGCAGCAGCGTCCCGACCCCAACGCCCAGCGCAAGCAGTTTGAAGAGGCGTTCTTCCAAAACCCCACCGGCGTAACCGCTCACATGGCGACGCAGGCTGCCCAGCAGCAGGCCAACCAGCTACGCGGCGAACTGCATCCCATGCAGGTACGGCTAGCGCAGGATGAGGCGCGCGGCAAAGACCCTGAGGTTTTCGACAAGTACAAAGACAAGGTTTCCGAGTGGGTGCGCAACACCTACGGTCCGGCTGACTGGACGAACCCGTTCGTCTGGGAGCAAGGGCTGAAAGGCGTCAAGGCTGACCACTTGGATGAGATCGCAGAATGGAAGGCCCAGAAGAAAAAGGCCGCCACTTCGATCAATGCGCCTTCGCGTCGCGGGTTCTCCGGCGACGAGCCTAAGGGCTTGTCCGACGATGAGCGCGCGATGGCTGAGTTCCTGGGAATGTCCGATGCGGACTATGAGGACGCCCGCAAGGGGTGGGCCACGGACCTATCGGCCCCCACGACTGGACGGAACATGCTCAAGAGCGGTTGGTCGGATGTGATTACGCTCGACTCCCGCAAGCCACGAAAGAGAGCCAAAGCCAATGCTTGAAGCCCGCGCTATCTACGACACCCCGGACGAGAAGCAGAGCGCCGCATTCGCGAAGCTGCTTGCCGACGTTCACGTCATCCACGAAAACGCAACCCGCAACCTAGGGGCCTTGCTTAACGGCGACCCCTCCAAGGCGTATGTCTGGGTCCGCAACTCCCCCGAAACCATCGCCTCGCGCATGGGCATGGGGTACGAGGTTGTCAAGGACGGCAAGGACAAGCGGAATAAGCCCACAGTTCAGAGCGTTTGGCGCAAGCCTGATGGCTCATTCGTTCGCGGCGATTTGATTCTGATGTCTGCTGACAAGCAGCGGCATGACGCCTTGAAACTCTACAGCGAGTTGAAAGCAGTCCAGAACTTGCGCCAATCGCGAGCGCCCATTTTGCAAACGGCCCGGCAGGCTGGTATTCGCGCGCACCTTGCAGAAGAGGACGGCGCATCCATATCCAACGGAGAATAGAATGGCAACGGCTAGTCCAATTACTCTGTGGCGTGTTGATGGGCCAGGTCTGCCTGCGGGCGATCGCTACCCTGAAGACGCCAGCGAGACTTTCAACCGTGGCGTCCCCGTCTTTCTTGACGGCGACGGCATGGTCAACGAGGTGACCACCAGCTTTGGCGGCACCGAAACCGTACTCGGCGTTTCCGCCGAGGCTGGTCATAACCTCACCACGCAGAACACTGCCGAGGTTGGCAGCGAACACGGCACGCCGCAAGGCATGTCTGCGGCTGGTATTTCCGCCGTAGGCTCGCCGATGAAGGATGGCAAGGTCCAGGTGCTTCACGCCACCGGCAATGCTACTTGGCGCGCGGCTTTGACTGACGGCCAAACTTACTCGGCTGCTTTGGTGCAGCCCGGCACGCTCTACGAACTGGCGCGGGAATCCAACGGTTACTGGTCGGTTGATTCCACCGACACCGGGACAGGCGCGGATCATGTGGTCGAAATCGTTGGGGCCGACCCCAACTCCACCGAGCACGTTCTTTTCAAATTCACTCGCAGCAAGCGGGCGTTCGACTAGGAGGCTGACATGGCAACATTTAGAGGAAACTTCGGCCCCCTACTCGCGCCGGGCATCGACAAGATCATGAAAGACGAGTGGGCGAAACTCCCTGAGGAGTATTCGCAATACTGCGTCGTCAAGACTTCCGATCGGGCGTTTGAAGACACTCACCGCGTCGCCGGCTTCGGGCTCGCTCGCCTGAAGAATGAAGGCGCTTCGGTCACCTTTGATGATCCCTTGATGGGGCCGTCCAAGCGCGCGATCCACGAGACCTACGCGCTTGCTTTCCAGGTCACCGACGAGATGATCGCCGACGACCAGTACGACATCATCCAGAGCTTCCCGAAGGACATGGCGCGCTCGATGCAAGCCACCGCCGAAACTCTGGCGATTGTTCCCCTCAACACCGGCTTCTCGTCCACCACCACGGCGGACGGCGTGGCGTTCTTCTCGGCGTCTCACCCCTTGCAAGATCCCTCGCAAGGTGAGATCACAACCTCCACTCAATCCAACCTGCTGAACCCCGCCGCCGAGCTTTCGGTGACGGCTCTCCAGGACGCTCTGATCCTCTATGAGAATCAGGTGAACGAACGGGGCTTGCGGATCGCGATCTCCCCCGACAAGCTCTACATCCCGCCGCAGTTGCAGTTCACGGCGGCGAAGATCCTGCAATCGCAGTTCGACCCCGAATCGGGCGAGAACGCGGTTAACCCCCTCTACAACCGGCTGGTGCCGTGCGTACTGCACCGCCTCACCGACACGACCAACTGGTTCCTCGCCTCCAAGGACGAGAACAAGTACACGTTCTACTGGCGGATGCGCCCGAAGACGGCCCAAACGGACGACTTCAACACGGGTTCCGCGCAGTTCAAGAGCACGATGCGTTGCTCGGTCGTTGTGACCGACTATCGCGGCTGGGTTGGTTCCAACCCGTAAACCACGGGGGGCTTCGGCCCCCCATTCAACCCCCGGTGACGGCAGACCACTTGGGTTCATAGGGTAAACGGCGGGCCAAACCGCCGAGGCGTTTGGGGTTGTACGCGGCCTTAACCGCCCCACAGGAGTAACTCAATGGGTCTGACAGCTTTCCCTCACGGCGTTTCGAGCTTCGGTATTCCGCAAGTCGGCGCTGGTTCCTTCCCCTACACCACCACCGGGTCGGTGTTCTTTGTTCATTCGAGCACGGGTTCGGATTCCCCTGGTCGCGGCACCAACCCCGATGAACCGTTCGCCTCGATCGACTATGCGGTCGGTCGCTGCACGGCCAACAAGGGCGACGTGATCTACGTCATGCCGGGCCACGCCGAAACCGTCTCGGCTGCCGGCGGCCTGGATCTGGACGTAGCCGGTATCTCGATCATCGGTTTGGGCTCCGGTTCTCTTCGCCCGACCGTGAACTTCACGACCGCCACCACGGCTGACATGGACGTGGACGCGGCCAACATCTACATCGAGAACATCTTGTTTACGGGCGGCATTGACGCCCTGGTGTTCCCGATCGACATCAACGCGGCGGACTGCACGATCGTCAATTGCGAGTACCGGGATGTGACCGGGCAAGCAACCGACTGCATCAGCGCCGACGCCAATGCAGATCGCCTGAAGATCAAGGGGTGGGTCCATCGCGGCGCTGCGGCTGCTGGCGCTGATACGGCCATCCACATCGTAGGCGGCGATGGTTGCGAGATCGACGACTTCGACATCGACGGCAACTTTGCGGTCGCGGCCATTTTGAACGCGGGCACGGCGGCGACGAATCTGAAGATTGGCGCGAAGACGGCGGGGTACAATCTTGCCCGGAATCGCAACTCGGCGGATGTGATCTTCTCGGCTGTCTCGACTACGACCGGCTTCGTGAACAACATCTTCAGCCGCTTGGCTGACAACGCGGCCAACATCACTGAAGCGTTGGTTGGCGCGGACATGCAGTTTGGTCCGAACCTGCCGATCGTCAACCTCGATGGCGAGCAAGCGCTACAGTGGAACGGCACGGCTTCGACCGACGCCTAAGTAGCTGAAAACAAAGTGGTTGCGGGTATTGTTCTCCATGCCCGCAACCACTCAACAAGAGATAGGAACTTTAGTAGGGGCGGCCTAGATGGAACTGACCACAAACATTTGGCGGATTTATCCCGATGACGCCCCGACCTCGGCTGTTGGCCGCGATGTCCCAGGCGGCTCGCGTATCTTCGCCCACCGTATTCGCTGGCAGCCTGACGGGTCTTCCGACCCTGGGGATGCCGTACACGTCAAGGACGCAAAGGGGCGCACGGTCTTCTTCCACGAAGCAGTGGCGGGAGAATCCTTCTTTGAGCAAGAGTTCGCAGCGCCTCTCGCGGGGCCGCTGGAGGTTCCTTCTTTGGCATCCGGCGTACTGGAGATCATCATCGAGTGAGCTATGCGACGCAAGCGCAACTTCAGGGCGGAGGAAGCATGGGAATTTTGCCACATCTGCGGACTGGAGTTTCCCATGAGCGAGCTGGTCGTCTCTAACTCGCGTCGAACCAAGGGGCATTTTGTTTGTGCGGAAACATGCGTGGACTCGTTGGATGTGGAACGCCGAGAGCGGGAAATATCGCGCGTTCTCCAGCAGGGCGCGCAATACGAAGGGACGGACACGCGCCACATGCGAAGGCGCTTCTTTGGGAGCGAAGAGATTTAGATGGCTACGACTTTGGGCGACATTGCATCGACGGTGGCAAACGATATCCTCGTGCGCCCCGACGAGACGATTGGATTCGCCATCAAAGCCGCCACAATGGCGTATCGCACGATCGCCAACAAAGTTCCCTTTCCTGAGTTGTTAGTTAGGTCCGACGAGATCGCAGTCACTCAAGATTCTCAAACCCTAAACCTGACAACGAATCTGTCGGACTACGAGGTAGCCGGGATCATATCCTTGCGGTACAAGGTCTCGGCTACCGAGGTTTTCAGGTTGACGCGCGACGATGCGCGAAACCACGAATGGTACACCTACCAGACCAGCGGGACTCCGCGCCTGTACGCGCGAGTGGACCAAGATACGATCGAGTTTGACGTTGCGCCGTCATCGTCGGCTCATACTATCCGTGCATACTTCTGGCGCAAGCCCGTCATCAGCGTGACGGACCCGGCCTCGCATGAGCTGCTGATCCCTGTCGAATGGGAAGAGTTGTTGATTTGGGAAACCCTCTACCGGACGTACCACTTCCTACAATCGTTCGACAAGGCTGGGGCGCTGATAATGCCGGCCATGCTGCCTGATGGACCGTCCGTGCGGAAGCGGCACTCGAAAGAGATGGGTATCATCCCTCGGCTGTGGAACGACTTGCTGTCCACCCTTACTTGGCGCGAGTCGATTGACGAGGATTGGGGGATGCAGCCTTACCGGAGGTCCATGTAATGCTGCTAGCTAAGTGGACCCCCCAAAGGCTCAACACCGAAGCAGCCCCAATTGCGCTAGGCGAGACGGAGTGCAGCGATGCACTCAATTTTTTGTTTGAGCGCGGCGTAGCACGAACCCGCCCACACTTGCGAAAGCGCTTTTCAGAGTGGGCGTCTGGGGCTAAGGTAGACTTTGCAAAAGCGTTCTTGCTCAACCAGGGCAACCGCTACATCGTCTATATCGACGACGCTGGGGCGGTGCGACGGCTGGGTTCGTCGGAATCCGCAACTCCGTATTCTGCTGCCGAGATCACGGGCGCTGGCACGACCTTTGGCGATCGCGAATTTCACAACATCACTGTCTGGGCTGGAATCGTCTTGGTTGGAAACAACGTCGGCGGGCTGCTGACGCATACGCCGGTTTCCACGTCAACCTACGCCGTGGTTTCGGACGCGAAGTACCGTTACGTCACTACCTCGTTCAATCGAGCTGTGGCAGCCTACGATATCACATCGGGGGCAAACAACCCGCGCAAGATCGGGTGGAGCACCACCACGGACATCACAGACTGGACGAGTACCGGGTCAGGGTCAACGGAGCTGACGGACATCCCGGACGACATTACGGGCATCGTCAACATCAACAATATCATCGTAGTGGCCCGTACTTACGGGTGGACGCTGGGCTACGTGACTGGCTCAAATACTACAGGCCCGTTTCGCTGGGAGATGAAAGTGCGAGAGGGGTCGGGTTGTGCGTGGCCTTCGACGTTGGCGCACTTCAATAGCACGATCTTCTGCGTCGGGCACGATGACGTGTACACGTTCGACATTGCCTCGGGGCCGAAGCCGATTGGCGGCAGTATCCGAGATGCGTTGATGCACTCGCTCCATGAGGGCGCGCGATACAGGGGCGTCATTACCAGGGGCGACTATCGCTACAATTCTGAATCCGCAACCGACGTGGACGAAGCAGCAAGTTTCATCCCTCGACTGCGTTATCACTTGATCCCGATTGTAAGCCACGAGGGCGCTCGTCACTACAGCTATGACGTGCATGAGCAAACATGGGCGGCGCACTCGTACAATACCGACATTCGAGTTGGGTTTGAGAAAGTGCAGTGGCCGCAGAAACACCCTATCTTCTCGCTATGCTTTGTTGATGACGCCACGCCGCCGCAGTTTTTCCAATGGTTTGACGGTCAATCAGGGGCTTACAACGCTATCAGCTCGTGGCCTGATGACCTGGACGACCAAGATGCGTCGCTGACTTCGCCGGTCTTCTTGCTCAGCGGGTCCGCAGAGCGCGACTACGACGTAAAAGAGTTGTACCTCGTGTGGGCGATGGAGGGCGGGCCGACATCTAATGGAACTCTCAATCATCCAATGGTGGATTTGACGGCAACCTTTCAGCAGAACCACAAACAGGTAGCCGTCAAGCAACGGCTGGACTTAGCTTGCAAGATTGATGCCCGGCGCAGCGAGTGGAATAGGACGAAGTTTCCGATGAGGCTCAACGGGAACTTGCTAAAGTTGAAACTGACAGTCCCCACGGGAATCAAGTTGGCGATCAAGCAAGTGGAAGTGCATGGCGATGATAGCGCGCAATCGAGGGCCGCATGACGGAAATCGAAGAGTTGCGTCAAGAGTTCGCCGAGTTCAAGGCGATGCTGCTGACTGCGGATCAGTATTTGCGCTACGAGCGCCTGCCGCAGTTGGTGGGCGACAATATCACTCATTTTGCTGGGTCCGAGGAGGTTTCTGTGGGTGATAGATGGGAATACAAAGACCCGCAGTACGGCACTCCTGGCAGTGGTTACAACTTCATTGATGCAGGGGATGGGGCTGGGTCGGCAACCGTATTGAATGTGACGGAAACCGGGAAACTTCTATCTGTTGGGCTACTGTGTGGCGGCAGCAATTCGAGCGCTTGGACTACTCAGAGCGTTGATGCGGATTTGCGGATCACTATTGATGGAGGAACCGCGACCAATTTGCCGCTTGCATCAGGCGTGCGTGGATGGGACGCATGGGCGCAGCCGTGGCGCACCAACGGCGACGTGAATAGTGCAGACCCCGAGCGGTGGGGTTCGGTCCAAGGCGACACGTTCTCGCTAGACCTGAATTTTGAGTATCGAACATCGCTGAAGATCGAACTGGTTGTCAACTCGATCGCAAACTTTGGCGGCAGTGACTACTGCTTTTGGTTTTGCTACACACACCGCGCGGCGTTAACGACAGTATAGGGAGAACACGCAATGATCGTAACCAACACAGACCCATCATCCCTCCCGCTGATCTTCCAACTCGTCGGCTTGTTTGCCGTGGGAGCGTTTTGGGGTGCGCTCGCCAACATCCTGCCGGCCATCCTGGGTATCGGCGGCGGTTTGTTCGGCGGAAACAACAATGCCACCGAAGACGGCTTGCCTGTTCAGCTTGATCCGACATACCCGTTCTTGCAGGAGAACTTTGGTCAATACCTGAGCAATTACATCGACCCGGCTACGGGCGCATACTACGGGCATCAAGCGTTTCCTGGCGCTGGCGGTCCTGCGGGCTCTGGCTCACAGGAAGGCCCAGGCACGGAGACGATCGGCCAGATGTCTCCGGACGTTAACAACACGATTCTGCCGAACGTCTACCAGAACTGGCAGCCGTGGGATGCAGGCACGCAGTACCTTGCCGACTTCCTCTACAACCAGAACCCGGTTGGGCAGGAAGATCCGCGAGCGCGGCAACTCATGGATTACGGCGGCTTTGGCGGTCCTGGTCATTCGGGAGTTCAGACCGCGCTGCAATACGGCGCTCCGTCCGAGGCTGGCCAGTATCTTGGCAACCTCGCGCAGTTTGGCGTTACGGGAACGCCGATGGGCAACTTCATGAAAGAGGCAATGGCTGGAAGCCTGAACCCCCACCGCAAGGTTCCGGTCCCGCCGAGGGGTTGATATGGCATTCGGCAACATCGACTACGGCACATGGATGGGCAACAACCCCCAAGCACAGGGGGTCGTCAGCGAGGACATCTACAACCAAGCCGTAAACTATTACGGCGCGATGCCCAGCGGCAACACGGCCCCAAACGGGACGATGTTCTGGGGCTCTGACGTTGCGAAACAGTTGGGCTTGCCGGGCGGAAGCTACCGCTCATTGGCGGGGTCCGCCTACCACACGCCTTCAACCCAGACCCAGCAGGGAATGGGGTCGATCTACGTCCCCGGCGAAGTGGATCAAGTTGCGCGGCAACAGGGCGTCACGGGCATGGGCTCGGGTCAGCTCATCGGCGATTACTATAACAACGCCGGAGTGTTGGGTGCGATGGGCTCGACCAACGCGGCGGATCATGGGATACAGTCGCAGCAAACCGGCATGACGGCCCCGATGGGATCGCGCACGGCGGCAGCAGCGCAGCAACGCAGCGATCTAGGGCTTGGCACGCTCAATCAAACCGCCGTCAACGACTTCATGACGTGGTTCAACAATCAAGGACCACGGGCTGAAGGCCCCCTTGGGTCTCAGTTGAACTTTCCCCAGGCGCGGACCTACGACACGCCCTACGGCCAAAGCGCTGTTCTTCCTGGCAACATCACGCAGTCGTTCGACCCGAACCTGATGCAGACCAACCCCGGCTTGTTCGGGGCTGGAGTGCAGACCGATCAGTTGATGCGCGGCCTGCCTGGGTATGGCGGTCCATTGCACGGGTTCGTTCCGCCGTGGGTCGCGGCGAGCGCAGGGCTTGACGGCAGCAACTACCTGGAGGGCTCTTACCCTCCGGCTCCGTCGCTGTATGACGACAACGGGTTCCCAATTGGCGCAAGCCAAGGCGGACTGCCGCAGGCGTCGTATTACGGTCAGAACGGGTTTGGGGCGTCGGCCCCTGGCGGCAGCCAGTACAACCCAGGAACAAACGCCGGCGGCGGCTATGACTACGGGAGCGTCTTTGGCGGTGGCTCGGGCTATGGCCAGGGCAACGGCTCGGGCTCGGGCACGGGCGGCGCGAATCCCAATCCTTTCCCTCCGGCAGGTGGTTCGGGGGGAAGTGGTTCCGGCAGCGGAACCGGGGGAGGCGGAACCACTTTACCCAGTCTGCCGGGCAGTAACGCCTCCCCAACCTACAATCAGCCTACGGTCACGAACCCGAACCCCGGTGGCGGTGGTGTTGGCAACGCTTCTGCGAACGGCGTCCCCTCGTCGGCTTCTGAATGGCTGGCGTCTGGGGCCAATGACTTTGGCTATCTCCAGAGTTTTGCCCAAGACGGCCAAGCGATCAATCAGCTTCCGGCGTGGCAGGCGATGACGGATGCACAGCAACGGAACCTCGACAGGCGCTATGCGGACCTCCAGGAATCGTTCAACGTATCGGGCAATCGGGCGTCTACGCCGTTCGGCCAAGCGGCGGTGGATTTCCAGACTCAAGCAGGGCTGGAGCAGAATGCGCTGTTGGCGCAGATGACGGCTCAAGCCCTAGAGGCTGCGATGGGTCGGCAGTACGGGGCTTCCGGCCAGTTAGGGCAAATGGCACAGCAAGGCATCAGCCAATTGTCGGGGCAGGATTTCCAGTCCGATATGTGGCAGATGCAGCACGCCTATGACTTGGCGCAGCAGATGTACCAGGGCTCGGTGGGTGCGGCGCAGGCACTCAACCAGACGGCCATGCAGGCGGCGACGCAACTGTACGGCGCGGAGACGGCGGCCGGCATGACTGAGCAGGATCGCCAGATGGCGCTGATGCAGTTGTCGCTAGCGGGTGCTGGCGACTTGTCGAATCTCTGGCGGCAGAACCTTGGCGCTGGATCGGCGCTGGGTCAACAGCAGTACGGTATTGGCCAGAATGAGATCGACCGCATCTACCAAGAATGGCTGCGGACGCGGAACTACAACTCGCCGCTGTTACCTTACCAGTACGCAGGCGCAACGGGCTACCCGGTTACGGCTTACCCGCAACAGAACCAGTCACAATGGGGCTCGATCCTTGGCGGGCTAGCCCCTGGGCTTTCGAGCATCTTGGGCGGGTTCGGAGGCGGAGGCGGCGCGCAAGGATCTACGACCAACCTAGGCGGGTACTTCGGCGGGATCTTGGGCTAGCAAGGAGATATAAACGATGCCACAACCAGGACCGCAACCTAGACCGATCGTACCGCCGCCCCCGACGCAGGGGAACGGCTTTGGCGCTGGCTTGGCGCAATTCATCGAAGCCTACCGGGGCGAGCGCCAGTCCAAGAAACAGGAAGCGGCCAAGAACTTCGACAGGCATATGGCGCTGTTGCAGCAGGGGCTTCCTGGATACAACCTCAAGATGATGGCGAAGTGGGCCAATGAAGCAGGGATGGAGTTCGACTACGACGCGCCCGCGATGCCACAACAAGCTCCTGCTGGGGCACAAGGCGGAATGATGCCTCAAGGCGGTGGAGTGCCTACCGCCGGTGGGGCAGCCCCTGCAATGGGCGGTCAAGGGGCTCCCCCGCCCCCGCCCCCTCCTGGAATGCCCCAGCAGGGACCGCCCATGCAGATGCAAGGTCCGCCTCCAGGGATGCCTCAAGGCGGGCCGCCGCAGGGTGGCGGGCAAGGTGGCGGAATCTTCAGCCGCCTCGGTCGCGCTATGGGCGTGCCGCAACCGCCCTCGCAGTCGCAGCAGCAGGGCGCACTAGCGATGCTGCAAGAGATGCAGAAGCGCGGCGCGATGAATAGCGACATGCAAGGGTTGCAGAATAAGATAGCGCTTCGGGCGTTGACGCTAACTGAGCAGCTTAGTGAAATGGAAAGGGCTGGCATTCCAGATGACAGCCCTGAAAAGATGAAGGCGATTGCTGAGTTGCAACGCTTGACAGGAGGACTACAGGGAGCTGCCGGTGATGCTGAAAGTGAGCAGCTTGCCCGCGCTAAGTTCGGCCCCGTGTACGATCGCATGGAAAAGGAGAAATTGGCGACAGAGCGCGAGAAGCAATCACGGGAAAGCCGCAAGCTCGCTTTTGAGGCTGTTAAAACAGGCAAACTGTCACCCGAGCAGGTCACTCAAGCGGTGGGCTACATCGACGGGACTGTTGAGTTGCCGCCTGATATGGGAGGCAAGAGCGGAGAAGATATCATTGGCATCGTTACTGGTCTACAAGGCGCGTTCCCGGAGGCTCCAGAAGAGGCACTGCGGACTGTTGTAACCCTTGCATTGGATGAAAACCCAAATGTTAGGGCGATCACATCCGCTATGGGTCAGCTTGGTTCGTCTCGTGAAAAACTCCAACTGCAAATGCAGAAGGAAGTAGCCGCTTTCCGGGCAAGGAGCGATGCGCGGGCTGAAGAGCAAATCCAGATGACGCGCGAAGACCGGGCCAAAGACAAGGAACTTGATAAAGTCACTGGATCTGTTTTGGCGCTCGCTCTCGGCGATGTAGACAAGGCATATGACGAAGCCCTTCTTTACACACGGCTTGCCACCGGCTTCGATTTAGAGAAGTCTGAAGCGATGCTGCCCCGTGTGCAAAAAGTCCTTAAAGACTTGTCGAAAAACCCAGATGCTTTGGAGCGGATGATGGCGAAGTTGCTAGAGCAACAGCAGCAGAAAGCGGAGCAATAGATGGCGACTCGGCTCACAACGAAAGAGCTGATGGACCTCCTGATGCAACAGGGGGCGAGCCCCCCTGCGCCTCCGCCGCAGAGTGTTCCGTGGCTCTATCAGGATGACCCGGTAGGGCCTCCCGCCCCTCCGCGTCCGCCTGTTCGTAATGGCTTGGACATTCACGCCCTTGAGACGTATCAGAAGAGGAAGGATCAATCATATGGGGAGAGGCTGGCAGCCGCCCCTGGTGACATCGCGGACTGGGCGTTTCCAGAGCATTATCAAAAGGAAATCGAGCAGCAACTTCCAGACTGGCTCGGACCAGCTAAGCCGTTTGTTGCTGGTGCTTTAGACTTCGATACGTCTGACTTCATGAACCCGATTGCAGCGGCCCCCATCAAGGGGACTAAATCTGCGCTTAAAGGCGGCAAGAAGGCAGCGAAGTCTTTAGCTGATGAGTACATCAACTTCTCCAAGATTGGGTTGTCAACAGAGGGGGAGGCAAGCCTGCGGGGTTTGATTGAAAAGTACGCACAGGCACCTGCTGAAGTTCCGGGTGCGCTGCCGAATCCCAAGGCTGTCCTGCCGGATGCCGCTGTTCGCGCCGACGCCAACAAGATAGACTTCGAATCGCTGTTCTTGCTGGAGACGCCGAAACCCGGCTCGGGTGGATTCAATGAGGCTACATCTTTGGCCCTGCGCGATGCGATCAAGAGCAGGATGGGTGATCTTGAAAGATTCACTGCATCCTCTCAGGGTGCAGTAGATGAAGCTACGAAAACAATATCGCTGGCTCAGGCCGCTGCCGCCGAGAACGACATTGCAAGACTGGTCGGCATCCAAACAGGGGCACGAGCCGAGGCCGGCAGAGGCTTGAGGGTCTGGCGGCAAATAGCCGAGGCAACGACTGATCCTAGTTTTTGGCTGGGGCGCGCGACGCAGAAAGCGGGGGGGCGACTACCGGGCGATAAGGCCTTGGAGTTGAATGGCATCCTCAAGCAGATCGCTGATGCCCCGGACGACAAGGCCAAGAGCCTTGGAAAGTTAGCTCTCGCGAAGTGGATGAATCAGTTTGAGGAGCACGGCGTAATTGATGTAGCACTTGCGTTCCGTAAGGCTGGACTTGTGTCTGGCCTCAAATCGCACTTCCGAAACCTTGGCGGCAATGCCCTGTTTGCAGTTACACGAGAAGTCTCGCAAATTCCTGAATACATCGCTGATACGGCTTTCAGCATGTTTTCCAAGCAATCGACGATTGCCCCGCCTGGACTGAATGTTCATCGCGGGATGCACGCCGCTGCAACCGATGGGCTCAAGCAAGCAGCCGAAGTCTGGAAACACGGAACTACGCTGGATGCCGCAAAGAAGTTCGACTTGGGGTATGGTGAGCTGAACTCGAAAGTATTCGGCGGTGGTAAGATTGATAAAGCCATCAACGGGTGGGTGAATTACAACTTCCGCGCGCTTGGGGCAGAGGATAAGGTTTTCCGCTCCTACGCTTTTCAGAGAGCTCTGGATGACGGCGCGCGTACAAGAGCAAAGACACTGCAATTGCAGAACAAATTGCCGTCTGGGCAAAGCGTGTCGTCATATGCCAAGCAACTTGCCGCAAACCCGCCAAAGGACTTAACGGCAGACGCGATGTACGCAGCAGATTATGCCGTATTTGCGAACAAGAATTGGATAGCATCACAAATCAATTCAGCCAAGCAGGGTGGAAGCCAAGTCGGGAAAGTCGCGCTTGACTTAGTGATGCCCTATGTGACGACGCCGACCAATATCGTAGCTCGGGCGATTGAGTACACCCCTCTGAACACCGCGTTTGAACTCGGAAAAGCGCAAAGGGCTGGGCTTCAAGCCGTGTGGGATGGGACTCGCAAAAATGGTCGCTCCATCAAAGAGGCCCATAAAATGATAGCCGAGTCATTCACACCAGATCAGCAAAAGGCTCTATCGCAAGCAATCGGCAGGGGCGCGACAGGGAGCGCCTTGATGTACATGGGCTACACGATGGCGTCGAACGGGACGATGACCGGGTTCCCGGCAGAGTCCCCCGGCGAGCGTGCTATCGACATGGCGGCAGGCAAGCAGCCCATGTCGTACAAGACCCCCGATGGCGAGTGGCGGAAATTCAACGAGTACGCTCCCGCTGCGCCTCTTCTTATTACAGGCGCGTCGATGTACGAAAATAGCGCTAGGGCAATGGAGGATGAAGGTAAGCGCACACAGAAGTTGCTGAAGGGCGCACTGAGGGGATTGAAGGATCTTCCGCTCTTGCAGGGTGTCGAGACGATTGACAGGGTAATGGAATCTCCCGCTACGGCACCGAAGAGTTACTTGCGAGAGCAATTGGGTACGATGATTCCTACCATTGTTGCTGATGTTGCTCGCGGCACCGATGACAAGGTTCGCACAACCTACCTCAAGGGGTCCGGCGTCCTTGATTCAGTCAAGGAGCGGTTGCCGGGTCTGCGTAAATACCTACCAGCACTGCGGGATGCTTTTGGGGATGAGGTTCAATCTGACATCCGCCACACTTACGACCCAGGGATGCCGAGTAAGGAGTCTGGCGATCGAGTGCGGACAGAGATGGAACGGCTTGGCATGGGCCTTACAAAGCCACGCCAAGAGGACGAGCAAAACAATGAAGACTACTTGCTAGAACAAGAAGTCGTTGGGAAGATGATCCACAAGGACTTGGCCCCGCTAGTGAACTCTCCTGGTTGGGAGTCAAAACCCGACGAGTTGAAAAAGCTCATAGTGGAGCGGATCGTCAGGCGGAACAAGAATGCTTACCAAGGCAAGCCTGCACCGTTTCTTAGGTTGGTGAAAAGGAGTTTACTAAAATGAACAGAGCACGCAAAACCGGAGGCGCTGGCGGTACCGGCGCAAAGAACTCGCTGATCCCCCCGATGGGGAAAGGCAAGGGCTCACCGAAGCCAGTCAAGAACTCGATCGCAGTGCGACCGGGCTCGGCCTCGGCTAACAAGGTGGGCAACTCGATCGCCCTGAATAAGGGCGGCAAGAAAGGCTACTAGGAGACAGCATGAACGACCCGGCAGAACTCATGAAACAACTCCCGATTGCGGAGGTACACAAACTCCAGCACATCGGCGGGAAACTCCGCGTGGATACGGTGCGAGGCGAACGGCTACTCATTCGCCCCATCAAGCCGCGCACGAAGATTGACGAACTGGAAGAGAACAGCATCCTGTTCATCCCGGATGATGTCAAGAAGTCCAACACGCCTCTTCCCTCGATGGGCATCATTATCAAGGTGGGCGACCAAGTACCGGAAGGGCAGTACGAAGTGGGCCAGGCCGTGATGTTCTCAAAGTACGCGGGCGTGGATTTCACGGAAAATCGCACGGAAGGCCAATTCAAGATCATCTTCACTACCGAAGTGCTCTGCACGATGGTTGCGGAAGACGGCGTACTGGCTGACGCTGTGCGAGTAGATGAGGCGGCTTAACGCCAAGATGCAAAGGAGGCCGACAATGGCTGTTCGCAAACTACTGATTCTATTGGCCTTACTGATGCCAATGTCGGCGTTCGGCCAAGCCGTCAGCGGGGCTACGTCTGGCGGGGCCTCAGCGGCGGATGACTTATCGGATGTCACGATCACGTCTCGCGCTGCTGACGATATCCTCGTCGATAACGGTTCTGGCGCTTACATCAATGAGCAGATCCTAGAGGCAATTGGGTCGCGGTTGATGGATGGGCGGGTATTGTTCG
>Ga0208019_1000285_pt1 | contig 27854 bp, 63 predicted proteins | sample CB_VirMetaG_5_FD_184540 | JGI IMG/M metagenome (GOLD analysis project Ga0208019, IMG submission 184540) | Freshwater to marine saline gradient viral communities from Chesapeake Bay - CB_1508_1D Viral MetaG (SPAdes) (version 4) | ecosystem: Environmental > Aquatic > Marine > Coastal | place: USA... | reverse complement strand
ATAGGCATAGGATAGTACAGGTTTTAAGTAGATTAATTGAGAAAGGTCTAATCAAGTGTGAGAGAGAAAGAAAAGTATTCTATTATTATGTTTTGTAAATAAATATATAAATTAATAAATTACTTAGTTTATATATGGCAATAATTATTTTAAAGAAGTTACAAGATTTTAAAGATTTAGTAGTAAATCTGAATGTGACTGTAATGTATAAAATTGATGGTGATATTTTGGAATTATATATAGATCATGATAACATTTACAAACTAAGTTTAAAGATAATTAATTTAGATGAGGTAGAATTATTTTTAGATCAGAACTTTGAAGATGTATTAAATATTGAGGAGATAGAATAATGGTAAGAAAGAGTGTGCCAATTCCTGCAGTAGGATTTTCTAGTTTGGCTAAAAGAGTAGCAGGAATTAATCATGATGGAAGTTTACCTATTGCTTTATCAGATAGTGCTATGATTGATGCTTTTGATAGGATTAGAGTTTCAACTCCTGAAACAATATTTGATAGTAAACAAATATTCGATAATTTACCTTTATTTTGGGATGACCAAGAAGTATCAGGTACTGGAACTTCTTCAACATATACTAAAGCAAAGGCATGCACAAATATTGCTGTTTCTGCAAATACTGCTGGTAAAAGAGTAAGACAAACTTTTATGAGATTTAATTACCAGCCAGGTAAATCTCAATTAATATTAATGACTACTAGATTAACTACTAGTGGGACAGGAATAAAAGCTAGCGTAGGGCAATTTGATGATAATAATGGAATATTTTTTACTTCAGATAATGGAGTTTTGAAAGTAGTAATTAGAAGTTCTACATCAGGAAGTGCAGTTGATAGAGAGGTTACTCAAAGTAATTTTAATATTGATACTATGGATGGTAATGGGCCATCAGGAATCACAATAGACCCTACTAAAACTCAGATATTAATATTTGATTATGAATGGCTTGGAGTAGGTAGAGTGAGAATGGGTTTTGTTATTGATGGTATTATTCATTATTGTCATAATTTTAATAATACAAATAATATGGATGTTGTTTATATGAGTACTCCAAATTTACCACTAAGATACGAAATAGAAAATGACGGTACTGGTGGTGCAGCAGATATAGACCATATTTGTTGTACTGTAATGAGTGAGGGGGGTACAAATAAATTAGGAGTATTAAGACATTATAATTCTCCATCCCTATCAGCATTAGGTTCAGGAACTTCATATATATCAATGGCAGGCAGATTAAAAACAACTCATTTTGGTGCTAATATTGAGCTTGAGAATATTTCAGTTATTGCATCTTCGACTAACGATTTTTGTAAATGGGAGTTATGGGCAGGAGGTACTTATTCAGGTACATTAAACTATGTTGATTTCCAAAACTCAGCAGTACAAATAGCAGACGGAGCCAAAACAGTTATACATAATAGAGATGGCATTTTAATTGACGGAGGTTTTTTTACTAGTTCACTTCCTTCAGCAAATCAGGTACCTAATGCCTTAAAATTGGGTTCTAGTATTGATGATACACCACAAGAGTTTTATTTTGTAGTTACTCCTATCACTAATAATATTACTGTTGAGAGTTCTATAACTTGGAGGGAATTAAATTAATTTATTTTAATAAAGTATATAAAGAAATATTTTCATATTTTATTATGGTAGATTCTAAACTACATAATACTGTATCTTTTTCAGTAGAGTCTTTTCAAGTTGAAAAGGTTACTGCTGCTAAGGAAAAAAAAGATGGAATTACTCTTACAGGTTTTGCACTACCATTTGATACTACTTCTAGGAATGGGTTTGCTTATAGAAAAGAATCAGTTATTAAAACAGCTGAAACTTTAGAAGGGAAACCTTTCTTTTTCAATCACGAGATTGATAAAGTTCCTATTGGTACTGTTGAAAAGATTACTGTTACAGAAAAAGGAATTGATTATGTAGCAAAGTTAAAACCTGTTACAGAGGAAGGTAAACAAGTTGTGGAGGGTATTAAGGCTGGTTTAATTCAAAATGTTTCTATTCAATGTATTTATGAAAATGCAAAGATCAATGAAGAAAGTAATACTTTTGATGTTGATGTAAAAGAGTTTTTAGAATTATCTGCTGTTACTATTCCAGGGTTTGCTGAAACTACTGCTCAAGCTCACGAATCATTAATGAGTAATTTTGAGAAAAAAGAAAAAGTGGACAAATTAAAAGAGAAACTATCTAAAGAACAAGCTGTAGAAGAACCAGAAGAAAAAAAGATGGAAGAACAGGAAGAACCTACAGAAGATGAGCCTGTAACTTTAGAATCTTTAAAAGAAATGATGGATGCTTTCGTAAGAGAACATACTATTACTCATGAAGATTTAGATAATAAAGTTGCTACACTTCAGGCTACTGTTGACACATTAGTTGAAAAAGAAGAATCTAATCCTAAAGACGAAGAAGAACAAACAGAAGAAAGTTCAGAGGAAGAGGAAGAAGAAAAAACTGAAGAGAAAGTTGAATTAGAAGAAAAATCTGAAGAGTCAATTGAAAGGTCAACTGTTGCTCCAACTGCAGAAGAATCTAAAAAAGAATTCAATTATGCTAACTGGAGAAGTGAGAGATTAACAGCTCATTTAAACAAATAAATATATAAATAATACAAACACAAATATAATATATCTAAAATGGTAAAAACATATACATCCGATAGCTACTCTGGTGGAAACACTGAAGCAGTAGAAAAATTAGGTAAGTTCATTGTTGAAACAACAATGGAAAGAGATAACAACGGAGACTTCTACTCTGCAGACGATATGCAAAGAGTAAAAGAGAATGTTGCTGCATTCCCTCAAGCATTAAAAGAGGATTTAACTTCTGATAATAACGGTGGTTTATACACTACAGTTGTTGCTGATTTTGTAGAGAGAGCTTTAAGGCCTACTCTGGTTGCAGAAGGTGTAATTAAAAGGTTAAGGATTTCTAACAGAGGAACATCAGCTATTAAAATACCTGTAAGTACATTAGTTACTGCAAGTGCTTTGCCTGATTCAGGAGCTGTTACTTATTCTTCATCTGCTGATTACAGTTCACAAACTGTAACTCTAGGATGGGTTTACGCTGCTCAAAAAATCACTATGGAATTAATTGAACAGGCTAATGTTGATTTAATCCAAGACCAATTCATTGAATTAGGAGATGCAATTGCAAGAAAAATCGATTCAGATATTATTGCTGCTATGTCAACAGCTACACCATCAGACGATTCAAACTCAAACTATACAGCTTTAGGTACATCAACTGATTTGGCTTATGCTAGTTTAGTTACAGGAATTACTGATGCATTTACAAACAATGCTATGGTTGATACAATTTTAGTAAACACAACTAACTGGGGTGTTCTATTAAAAGATACAGATGTTAAAACTGCTTTAGGATTTAATTCAACTCAACCAGGAACAATTTATCCTCAAGTAATCAACTTATTTGGTATGAAACTTATTATGAGTAACCAAGTAGGAGCAAACGATACTTACTTAATTGATTCTAAAAGAACAGGATACTTTGTTGAAGCATCTGATGTTAAAGTATTTAATGATAGAGTTAGTGGTTCACTAGCACAAGAAGTTATCGCAGCTAAAAACTATGGTGTTACAATTGTACAACCAAAAAGTGTTTTTAGATTAAAAGATAACACAGCATAAAGTTATTTAATATAACTTTTTTAATATTCTAAAAAATGAAAGTAGAAGCATTAAGACCATTTAATATGGGTGTTCTAGAACCTAAAGGACCTATGTACAATTTTTCTCAAGCAGGTGAAGTTTTAGACATTCCAGACAAAGAACCATATTCTGAAGTAATTGCTAATGCAATTGAGAACGGTTTTCTTAAAATGGTAGAAAAAAAATTATTTGATAAAGTAAAAGTAGCTTCTAAAAAAGAAGTAAAATCAGATAAATCTAATAAATAGATATATAAATTCTAGTTGTTATAATTTTATATATGGCAACTTTTAACTTACCAGCAGACGTAAGACGAGTATTAAGATTAGATTCTGGAAATAATTATTTAACAGATGCAGAGATTCAATCTTATTTAGACGAAGCTCAGAATTGGTTATATACTGAGATAAAAAGGAAATACGAAAGAGACTTTTTTACTGTAGTTACAAATAGTGTAGGTAACACTCAAGTAATTTATGCATTATCATTAGCTCCAATTAATAGTGTTTTAAAAGTATTAGTAAATGATGTAGAAAAAACAGTTACTACTGATTATACTGTTGACACAGATTTAGGTGAGATAATATTTGTTGAAGGAGTTGTTACAGTTGGAGATAAAGTAAAAGTTTATTCTGTACCTACGGCTTATGAATTAGCAGAGTTATATATTGCTGCAAGAAACATTTCTATTGGTACTAATTTAATTAATTTAGATGGGCAAAATAATCCTGTGGTACAAAACTTTGATACTTTAATTAATAATTACATGAATGTAATTACTAGTAGGGTTATGGTAGCAACATGGGCTTAAGTGGAAAAGAATTAGATAAAGCAATTGGAAGAATAGCACTACAAGTGCAAAAGGAAATTAAAGTAAATTGTCCTGTTCAAACTGGAAGATTAAGAAATAGTATTGTAGTGACTAAAAATACTGAAGGTGAATGGGTTGTTGGTACTAATTTAGACTATGCAGAATATGTTGAGCTTGGAGTTAGACCTCATACAATAGTGCCTAAAAATAAGAAGGCTTTATTTTGGGAGGGTGCTAATCATCCTGTTAAGAAAGTAGAGCATCCAGGTTTTGAAGGTAAGTTTATGTTTTTAAGTGCATCCAAGAAAGTTCCATCAATTGCAAAGAAGGAATTATCTAAAGTTAAATAAGTTTATAAAATACTTTTTCTGTAATATTAATAGAACACCAAGTGGGTTCTAGATTCAAGAGGAAAAATGGAGTTAAAAGAAGTAAAAACTATGACATTCACTATGAGTGAAGATGAAGCTATTGCAATCGCAAATGATTTAATGCAATTAGAAAATGTATCTGGTCCATCAGAAGTATTTTTAGATTATATTGATGCTGAGAATATTGATGTAGAAAAAGCAATGAAGGAAGAAGATAATTCTGAAGAAAATACAGAAGAAAATAATAATTATTAAATAATAAATGGCAATAAGTAATGTTTCAAACGAAGTAGTATTTGGTGAGGAATCTACATATGGTACTTTAGCTAGTACATTTACAGAGCAATTCGGAGCAATAGAATCATTTTCATATACTGAAGTTGAGACTATTGAGCAAATTGGTTCAGTAGGTTCTGGACATAATCCACTTAGAAATGAAGCAGGACTTTATTCGGTAACTGGAACATTAGTTACAAAACCTACTAAGGCAGCTTTGCCAAGATTACTAGAATTATTTTTTGGTACAAGAGTAGATGCTACAGATTATACTATTACAGATTCAATTGATGTAACAAGTATATCTGCAAAGGCTCAACACTCACTTACACAAACAGCACAAATTACAGGTATTGTATTTACTACAATTAGTATTGATGCTAGTAAGGATGGATTTGCTACAATTTCTATGGATTATATTGGTCAAAAATTAACAGTTGCAACTGAGACAGTTTCTTATACACAACCAACAGAGAGTTTATTTTCATGGTTAGATATATTCGGAACTTATAATAGTAATTCTGTTGAAGCTAATACTTGGACAATTACTGGAGATTGGGGAATTGATGCAGGACAAGGAAGAGGTATTGAAAGTGTTGCTGCAGGTTCAAGGAGATTAATTCAAAGAGTAATAAAAAATAATTTAGTACTTGGTGGTAATGTTGATTTAGTTGTTCAAGACACTAATGAGATGGGCTATGAAGATGAGAAGACAGATAGGACTATGGTATTAACTATGAGTAGAGGAACTGATAATGCTCATGTATTTACTTTAACTGGATGTCAATTAGATAATAAAGCTAGTGAACAAACACCAGAGGATGGTATTAAAAACTTTACTGCTGATTTTGTAGCTTTAGACATTAGTATTACAGGAGATTTATAAGATGCATAAAGAGATAGTTAAGGATATAGAAGGTAAAGAGATTGAAGTAGAAGTAATGGTTTTAGGATTTAGATTAGTTAAACAATTAAAAGCTAAATACTTAAAAGTAGATAAAATAGTTCCTGAAGGAAATGGAGTTAAATCTATGGAAGGGACTTTTGATTATGAAAGTTTATCTGCTGAAGCAATTGAGAAAGGTGTTAAAGGAATTAATATGGATCATCTTGATCCTTTAGAAGGTGATAGAATTTATAATAAATATTACGCTAAATACTTTAATCCAAATAATACTGAAGAAAAAAAATAGAAGCCCAGTTGAGAGCATTGGCAAAAGGTAATAAGTCAACTCAAGTTAGTCCCGAGACCTCTGAAGCACTTGATACTTATAACCTTCTCCAAATTGGGTGCAGTGTTAATTTAAATGATATGGACTATTTATTAGCTCAGAGATTGATTTATTTAAAATCAGAAATAGATAAAGAACAAGATAGACAAATGAAAATACAAAATGCGAGGAGGCGATAAAATTGGCAATAGAATTACCAGTTAATATTACCTTTAAAAATGATAAATCTAGTTTAAAGAAAGCTGAGAAAGAAGCTAGCAAACCAGTTAGAAAAGGAATGTCAGGTGCAGGTATTGCTGCAGCAGGTCTTGGTATAGTTGGTTTAGTTGGTGGATTACTTTCTAGTTTAGATAGTATAGGAGGTTTATTAAAAGGAGTTTTAGGTTTACTTAATGCTTTAGTTGCACCATTTGTTCCAATATTACTCACGTTGTTAAAACCTTTCTTGGCACTTTTCTTATTTGTAGGTTCATTATTAGCTAAATACTTAAAAAGTATTATGTCTGGACCTGTTGGAGAAGCAGTAGGTACTGGTGTTGAAGTTGCAGGTGAGGCAGGTAGTGCTTTAGGAGATTTTATTGGAAATTTATTTAGTATGCTTAATGACTCAGTTAATTCTATTGAATCAGAAACAGGAGCTAAATTTTCTGAATTAGTTTCAGGAATGTTTGCTATTTTTAGAGGAAGTCTTAATGGTACTGAAAGTTTAATCTCAAAAGGTACTGAACAAACTGCAAGATTTTTTAATCAATTAATTGCTAGAGGTATATTTGATCTATTAAGGGCGTTTGGTAATTTCAAATTAAAGTTTATGAACTTTATTGATACATTAGTATTAGGTTTAGCAAGTGCGTTTAATGGAATAGTAAATAAGATTAATAGTTTTTTAACATTAGCAGGAATTGAAAATATAAGTGCAGGAATAAATACAGGTCCAATTGAAAGAAGAATATCTGAGAGAAATGCAATTGCAAGAGGTGAGATTTCATCAAGTATATTGCCTAGAGATAATCCTATAACAAATATTACTTTAAATGTTCAAGGAAGTATATTAGAAAATACATTAGTTGATAAAATAGCTGATAGTATTACTGAAAAGCAAAGACAATTTGGAGGTTTTTAAATGGCAATATATATAACAAGAAATACAAAATCTGGTGAAACAGGAACTACTAGGAGATATAACTTTTCAGAAGTTAATAGTGTTTCAGATAGAAGTATTCAGAATAATATTAAAATATCTTCACCAAATCAGGATTCAAATGATAATACTATTTTTAATCTAAATGGAATTAGTAGGATTGTAAGTTTTGCATTTAATATTTATAATGATGGAACTGATAGAAGTAATGGAACTCATACTAGTACTGTTACAACAATACAAGAACAATATGATTATTTGAAAAATACTTTTTTAACAGGAGATACTGGAGTTGAGTATAATCTAGTTGTTGAATTTGATAGCGTAGAAATAATAAATATGGTTGGTATGATTAATAATTTAACACCTAATATATTATTTAATACGCCAAATAGAATTGCTGTTAATTTTGAGTTTGAGGAAGGAAGTAATCCTTTTAAGGTGACATAAAATGGGAAAAACTGAACAAGAAGTAGTTGAATTATTAATTAGTGAGTTTGAAGCTAATATAACAGACCCATTAAATAGAAGTAATAAATGGATTTATGATGATTCTCCAAGATTAGACTTGGCAGGATTCCCTAGAATTGCAGTAGTGCCTAATACAAGTTTATACGAACAATTGTCAATAGGTAATACAGAACAATTAGAAGACTTTACAATAGTAGTTGAAGTGTATGCTCAGAAAGAATCAAAAGTAACTGTGGGATCAACTACAGATGCTAGAGGAGAACAACAAGCAGATTACTTAACTAAAGAAGTAAAGAATTATATTAAGAATAATCATGCTACATGGATTACAAATGATTTATTACACATAATACCTGAGACTTATACAAGAAGTGTAGTTCCAGGAAGATTGGGTAATATTGTTATTGATAGAATTACATTGAGAGTTTTAACGGTGAATTAATATGGCAACAGTGACATTTCAATTAGGTACAAATGATAATACTAGGGTTTTTAATTTAGAATTAGTAAAAAAAGAAACAAATTCTGTTGATACTCTAATATTTAATTATTTACCAGCAGTAACTGTAACGGTTGGAGATGAAATTGTTTTATTAGATCAATCAGGAACTACTATCTTTAAAGGACTTGCTCAAAAAATAGAGGATTCATCATTAAAGAAAGTAACTGTATATGACTATGGTGTTCAATTACAAGATATTACTATTAATAAAATATATAATTCTCAATCACCTGAGGCAATAATTCAAGATGTATTAACAAACACTAGTATGACTTATTCTTCTACAATTACATCAGGAGTAACTATTGATAAATATGTAGCTAAGGATAAAAGGGCTTGGGATATTTGTATAGAAATTGCTGAATTATTAAATGCTAAGTTTAGAGTAGATGAAAATAAAGTATTTTATCTAGAGTTTAAAGGTGAGGATACAAGCTCAGAAGAAATTACTTCTACTAATTCAGTGTTACAAGGTAATTGGAAAGAGGATGGTGAGCAGTTAGTTAATAGTGTTATTGTACAAGGTGACAGACAAATATTTGAGAAGACAGAAAGTTTTGCTGGACCTGTAACTCAAGTAACTTTAGTAGAGATTCCTATTGATGTTAATGTAACAGTTGGAGGAACTGAGAAAGCTGGGTATGTACCTGGAGCAAGTACTGGGGATTACTGGGTTGACAGAGAAAATAAAAATATTAATTTTGATGCAAGTAGTTCAACTATTGTAGTTAAATATACTTTTAGTGTTCCTATTAAAACAAAGAGAAGAGATAAAGCAAGTATTGATTTGTATGGAACTAAAGAAACAAAAGTTGAAAAATCTTATATTAATACTAGAGATGAGGCAAGAAGTTTTGCAAGTTTCTATCTAGATAAGTTTGCAAATCCATTATTTAATTCAGTATGGAGTATAAAAGATTCAACCAAGTTTCCAAATTTTGTTGTTAATCAAACAATTACTGTTACTGATTCAATTAGAAATATTACTAAAGATTTGATAATAACAAAGATTGATTATAGGTATCCTGGAGGATTATTAATTAGTGTTGGTGAGAATGTTGATAGTTTATTTAATTATAATAAAGAGATTCAACAAAGAATTAAACAATTAGAAGAAAAGGATGATAACTCTACAATTTTAAATGAGGATGAGTTAATTCAAGAGAATCTTTTAATGCAATTTGATTGTGATATTACTAGTATAATTAAAAGAACTTTTGATTCTGATACTTGGTATTGGTCTGAGAGTTCAACAGTAAGGAATCAATGGAAAGAAGATGGAACAGGACCTATATTTAGGGAAAATTCAGGTTTTACTGATGAAGATTTAGATGGTTTGGAGGATGAAAGAATAAGTGAGAGTGGAGTTACAAGAATTACTGAAGGAGGTGATTTAAGATACACAGAGTTTATTTCAGGAACAATAGTTACTGATGCGATAGCTACTAATACTTTTATGAATCTGGCTAGAAGTAATTTAATATCTAACTTAGGCACTACTTTAACTCATATTGGTGTTGGTGATAGTGACACTACACCAATTCAAAGTAATACTGCATTAGGTAATGAAACTTATAAGGATGCATTATTTACTACTCCTACAAAAACAACTAATAGTATTTCATTTTCATTATTTTTAGACACTACTGAGAATAATGGGAACGATATTAAAGAGACAGGAATATTTGATGCAGCAAGTGGTGGTAATTTATATAATCATGCTTTAACTAATGTTATTAGTAAAACTAATTCTGTTGAGGCTTTTATTGAAGTTAAAGTAAATATTAATGTGGAGAATTCAAATTTAGTATAAAATGGTATTAACAGATAATTTCATAAATGATGGGAATAGGGTATCATTAGATGTATTTGATTCTGTAACTCATGTGGCTTTTGGTTATAGTACAATAACTAGTACTCCTCATCCAACAGACACAGGATTACAAGTAGAAGCATATAGGAGACCTATTGAGAGTAAAACTAAAGATTTAGTTGAGAACACATATACTTTTGAGACTAGAATTCCGATTCCTCAATTAGTAAGTGAAACTATAACTGAGATAGGTTTATTTGATGCAGCAAGTGGAGGTAATATGGCTGCAAGATTATTACCTGGTGTAGTTGTTAGTAAGACAGATAGTGACGAAATACTTATAACTATAAGAATTAAGATTAATAGTAAGAATAATTAAAAATGTTTATAAATAATAAATTTGATGAAATAATAAGAAAAATGGAGGATAATCAAATATGGCAATTAAAAACGCAAAATTAGGTGGGGTCGATTTAGGAGAAGAATCAGGTAAGCCAAGTGATTGGAATGATACATTTGATGAAGTAGTGAATACAAGAATAAATGGCGATGGCTTTATGTATGATGTAGGAAATATATCCCATACAGGAGATACTGTTGATACTAAAAAGAAAACAATCACTTTTAATAAAGCAGTTGATTATGTAATAGTACATTTTAGAGGAGTTTATACTACTTCTGCAGCTAGTGGTTGGGTTTCATTCAAAAAGAATGGGACATTACAAACTCCTTTAGGAGTTCCATATATGACAGCAAATTCAAGTAGTACTGAATTTTGGGTGCAGAGTAATAGAATAGAAATGGTGGGAATTGGAACTTCAGGATTTGGAGTTTACGTATTAATTGATGCTAGTTTTGCAGTTAATGATGATTTAGAGATATTTTTACAAACAACAGATAATACTAGAACAGTTGAAGCTAATGATGTAATTGTTTTTGGATATACTAATAAAAGTAGTGATACAACATGGGTGAGTGTAAGTTAAAATGGCAAAGAAAATAACTGATTTTGATAATTTAACAACTAGTGCAAGTACAGACCTTTTTGAGGTAGTGGATGTTTCAGATACAACTGAGGCAGTAACAGGAACTAATAAGAAGATTACCAGAGATAATTTGTTTGGACAGGATTTAACAACAACTGGAACTCCTACTTTTGCAGGATTAGATGTTAATTCAGGAGCAGTTAATTTAGTTGCTAATTTTGAAAGTACAGATGTTACTGCTGATATTTATTTAAAAGATTCTTCTGCAACTTCAATTATTAGGAGTACTGGAGGTAGTTTAAGATTTTCAAGTGACACATCTGCAAATATGTTTAATATTGATTCATCAGGTAATGTTGGAATAGGGACAACTTTACCAGGAGCTAAGTTAGAGGTAGAACAATCTGCTGCTGCAACAGGTTTATTCATAGATCAGAATGGCAATGGTATTGCATTGAATATTGATACTGAAAGTACTACTGAATATGGTTTAAATATTGATGCTGCAAGTTATAGGGCAGCAAGAATTGCTCAAGCAGGAAATGATATTGGTTTATATGTACAAAAAACAGGAACTGGTGTAGGTGATGTTTTACAAATAGTTAATAATGGAACAGGGGATAGTATAGATATTGTTCATTTAGGATCAGGTAAAGCAATTAGTGTTGATTATCAAGATACTGGTGCAAATAATAATGTGATTTATGCTTCAAGTCCAACAGGATCAAGTAATGATTTTGGAGCAAGGTGGTTAGACAGCATTTCAAGATTTGGAGTGTTATTAGGAAATGGAACAACAGCATATAGATTATGGGTTGATGATAATGGTGATTTAAGAATACATAATGCAGATCCAACAGCACACAATAATGGAACTGTTGTAGGTACTCAAACATAAACCTTATAAATTTAATTATTTATATTTTATTTACTAAAAAAATGAAAACAATAAATGTAAATGTAGGACAAATAAATGTATTAATCTCAGTTTTAACAACTGGTTCAGCTAAGGATATTGCTGAAATGAGAAAGATTAACAGAGCTTTGAATGTAATCGAGGAAAAGGTTAAACCTAATGAGAAAATCGAAGGCGAAGTAGAATTAGAATTTGAAGATGCAGACTTTGAAACATTAAAGAATAGATTTAACTCATTCGAGAACTGGAATTTGCAGGCTCAAAAGTTAGTATTAGAAGTTGATAAAATTATCAACAATTAATTTTAAAAAGATTTATAAATATTATTTATCATAATTCTGTATGGCAATTAAAATAGCAAAAGAAACATTTCAAGGTATTACTTTACCTGAAGCTTATGTAAGATTAACAGAGCTTAAAACTACTAGAAATAGTGTAGAAATGCAGTTTAGTGTTTATGCTAGTCAACAAGCATTTCAGGAGGGTAAACCTCACGTAGAATTAATCCATAAAGAATTAGGTGAAGGAGTTCCAGAGATTCCTGCTGTAGAAGGTAGGGAAGCTGTTCCTGCAGTTCCAGGTTTTGAAGATTATTTTGGAATTAATATTCTTGAAGGAAATACAAATCCAATTAAACAAGCTTATATTTATTTAATGAGTTTGGAAGAGTTCTCAAGTGGGGAAGAAATTTAATTTCTCACTTTTAAGTTAAATAAGTATATAAACAAATAAATTCTAAAAGTATTATGGAGCCATACAATAAGGAGACTAATTATATTGGTAATGCAGATTGGCAATATAAAATAACTAAAATATTTTATAAAAATGCTTCAGGTATAAATTATAGTGCTTATTGGCATGACTTTTTATATGGAAATATTCTGCATAGGGAACACGGTATATTTAATAGGTTCATCTTAAAAGTTATATTAGATTTATTATTTCTAATCATGGGCTTTTTCAGATGTTTAAAAAATTTACAATTACATGGTTGTATATTAACAATTAAATTGTGGATTGTATTATTTTTACATACACCAGTATATATATTTAAAATGAAAAAATGAAAAGGAATAATAATTTTATTATAATTAAAGATGAAGCTGATAAAAGGAAAGAGTTTAAACAGCTTGTAAAAGATGCAGCATATGAAGGAGTAATGGAAGCTAAGCTAGAAGTAATGGAGAAAATAGAAAATGCTGATAAGAATAAAATAGATTATTCTGATGAAAATACTCCTATTACAACTAAAGAATATAAAGAGGACAAGAAAAAAGATTTAATATTAAAGGCTATCATTATTGTTTTTATGGTTGCTTTAGTATTGTTTGATATTAGTAATGTTGAAATAGTAAAAATAGTTGCAGAGATTTTATTTTAACTATTCTCTAATTAATATAATATTTTATATTGTTTAATTTTCTAAAATAAGTGTCAGAGATGGCATAGACAAACTCTTAACTTAACTATTATTGATTTTATTAAAAATCATTTTCCAGAGTAACTAATTAATAGTTACTTATTATTATAAAAAGACTTCTTCAATTATAGATTAGAACTTATTAATTATGTGAGTTAGAAAAAAGTTGTAAATCACCATCCCCATAGTGATTTAGGATAAGTAATATACTTATTCTATACTTATAAACCTATGTATTAATTTAGTTCTAGACACCATTACTTCGAGTGGAAAATGAAAATAAATAATAAAGGTATATTAAATAAGGAGGTAGATGGGACAACTGTTGTCCGAACTACCAAAAAAGATATGCTTAACATAATTGGAAATAAATATTATTGTAATATATTATACTTAATGTTAAGTAAAGGATTTACTTATAGATCTGAAATTGATAAGGTTTTAAGTATAAATGGAAGACATTATTTAGGTTTTTTATATAGAGTTGGTTTTATAGATAAATGTGAGTTAAATGATTCTCAGAAGAAGGGTTTAATATTAATAAAGAATTGGGGAAAAATACATTTAGAAAGATTAACTACATATGAATTATCAGCACATGGGAGAAAAATAATTGTGAATCCCTTATTTTATGATTTAATTTGTGAGGATTTATTACCAACAGTTATAAAATATAAAGAAGAGTTAGCTGATATATATAATAAAAAGATGGAAGAGATAACAAATAAGGAAGAATTTGAAGAGAAACAATTAAAGTTAAAATATAAGATAGCTAAGATGAAAACTCCTAAGCTAAGAACTGCAGAGGACATTGGTATTATACAAATAGTAGAAAATGCCTGAGTATGGAATTTTATGGAGATGTCAAAGAGAAGCCTGTGGTAAATGGCAAACTAGAGTTAATAGAGTGCCTAATGAAATAGAATTAAATGATAAGATTATAGTTCAGAAAGCAAGGAAGATATATCTTAAATGTATTTATTGTCAGTTTAGAATTAAATGGTCTATGCTTAGATCTTCTGAAAAGAAATTCGTTTCAACATCTGAAGGTAAAGGTGCAGGTACTATGAATAGATATGAGTTGAGGTAACTTAAAAGTTACGAATTAATATACCTACTTATTTAAAATTAAAAAGGTTTATATATAAGTCTAGACTTATATAATTAACCTAAAATGGTGAGTCAAAATGAGAACAAAAGAACGTGAACAAAAAATAAATGATATATATAATGAAACTTTAGCAAGGCGATTAAAGTTAAGAAATTATAGGAGTAATCTTAGAGAGAATTACGCAGCACAACAGATTTATGCTAGTATTACAGGAATGTCAGAGGACGGAGAGCTTGACGATGAGGATTACTGATAAAGAAAGGAAAGATCTTGGTTTTATTAATCTTAAAGGTAAATGGTATGCTACTTTTGAAGTATTATTAAATGCAGCACACGAGATGTATAAAGATAACTTTTCTATTAAAACTAAGTTAATTGAATTTGATAGGGAGAGTAAATTTGCAGTATTTAAAGCTGAAGTAATTATAATTAAGAACGGCGAGAAACAAGTATTTGATGCTTATGGAGATTCAGCAAAAGATAATACTGGAGCTTTAGTACAAGGAGCTTATATTAGAATGGCTGAGACTAGGGCAGTATGTAGAGCTTTAAGGTTTGCAACTAACATAGCAGAAACAAGTAGTGAGGAGATGCCAAATGATTGAGTATATAGGTTTAGACTTAGTTTTATTTTTATTAGGCTGTATTGTAGGATTTAAAGGAAATATTTATTTAAGGAGAATGTATAAAAAATGAATGAATTATTAAAAGCGTTTGAGGAGTACACTCAAGAATATAAAAATCCTCAAATATTTGAGACAAAAGATATATGTAAATATTTAAGAGATATGAATATTATGCATAAAGAATTAAAATTGCTTAAAGAATTATTTGAGACTGAGCTTAGGGTTAGGACAGAAGAAGTTAATACAACAACTGATGATTATGTAATATCTTATAGTAGTTCAATGTTATTGGACAAACAAAAAACTGCTGATTATATGGCTAAGAAAGGAGTTTTACAAAAGTATTGTAAGATGGAGCTTGATGTTATGAAAGCTAAATGTTATTTAACAGCAGAGGGTATTTTATCAGATTATCAAAAAGAGAGTAAGAAAAAGATTAAGGTGATTGTTAAATGATGCCAGGAGAAAGAACACACATATGTAAGAGATGTAAAAAGAGTTTTAATAGTTATTTAACAATATCTGAGTTTTGTGGTCCTATTTGTGCATTTAATATAATAAAGAAAAATGATTTTGGAGAAGTTGATAAAAGTAAAAAATATACTAAGTAAAGAAGAGAAGGGCTTAAAAGATTATTTATGGAGAGTAAATAATTATTTAATTGAAGTTGAAGAAACTTTAGAGGATGTTCAAAGAGCTAAAAAAGATGTAAATAAAAGGATAGTTAAAGCAATGAAAAATGGTAGTTAAGGATACAAGTTTGACAAATTATATTACTTTAGATAGTGATGGAACTTTAGAGAAAAGGGAGCTAGAGGTTTATGAGTTATTAGAAAAGCATGGCAATATGACTGATTGGGAGATTACTTATGCATTAGGATATAAGGATAGGAACGAAATAAGTCCTGCTCGTTATAGGTTAGAGAAAAAGAATAAGATTAAATCTAATGGAAAAAGAAAAGATTTGCATACTAATAGATTAGCATATCAATGGGAGATATTATAAGATGGAACACGATGAATGTTTAAAAAGAATAATTAAGATGGGAAGTGCAATTAAATCTGTAAGGATTTACTGTGAAGAGATGGCTCAATATACTCAAGACTTAGAAAAACAAATTGAGTTATTAAAATTAGAAATTAAAGAAGAATGATTTATTCAGAAGACAAACTCGAGAAAGTAACAATGTTAAAAGTTAATTATGATATTGATGTTAATTCTTTTACAGTTAGGAGTGGTAAGAATGAATACTTCTTAATGGAGAATCCAAAAACAAAACAATTAAGTTGTACCTGTTGGTGGTTTGCAAATAGAACTATTCCAAATATTAAAAAATATGGGATGTGTAGTCATGTATTAGCAGTTTGGTTTAATCATGATAAAAAGAAATTTGATAAAGAATTAATGATAAGGGAAAATGAGTAAAGATAAATATATGGGAACAGAAGGTTTAACAGTTGATATAGCAATTAAGAGATTATTTGAGTTGATGGAAAAACAGCCACTTGGAGGTAATGATGAGAAATATTATTTAGAATCTAAGAAATTGATTCAGAAAGAATTCAAAGAAATATTAAAAGGTAGTAATAGATGGAATAAAGTTAAGCCATTAATTACTAAAGCACAGTATGAGAAACTAATAGATTTAATTTAAAAATGGAAAATATAATATTAAGACCAAGAGATAGAAAGATATTAAGATGTTTGGATGAAAACTTTTTAACATTAGATGAGATTGTTACTAAAGGAAAGAAGAGACATTTAGATTTATGTTCAGGAACTTATAGGAATATTTTAATTAAACTTGAGCGTTATGGTTATGTTGAAAAGAATTCAGAGAAACAGATCAGAGATAGTAATGGCAGGATAATGAAATTAAAATGGCGTTTAAAGGGTTATCATATCCATGAACCAACGTTTGGTTAAATAAATATATAAATAATAAAATTCATTATTTTTAATTATGGAAGAAAAAACTTTTAAAGACATAATAAAAAAAGAGAATAGATACTTTATTAGAAATGAAGTAGTTAGAACAGAAACACAAGAACAAGAAGTGTCAGCTGATGCTATTGTTGGGCAAATTAATACTCTTAGAGAAAGAAATGAAGAGATTGATGAATTAATTCTACCATTATCTGCTGAAAAAGAAGAGAATGAAGAAATCCTTGAAGAACTGGAAGCTTTTGCAGTTGAAGAAGGTATCATCGAAGAAGATGTTGAAGACGAAGAATAAATTTATAAATATTCTTTAATATAATACTACTGTAGGGGAAATGTTTTAGTTTGACTCACACAAAATTAATTCTCCCCCTTACTAATAATTCTTAACTTAATAATAGTTACTTACATTAATTACTTATTTAAAATTAAAAAGGTTTATATATAAATTAATAATTATACTATATAGCCTGTAAGGGTGTGTGAGTCGAGAAAATGAAACTATTAAAATTAATGAGACTATTTAACAAAGTTATTAAAGCTACTCTTAGTGAGAGAATTATGATCCAGAAGTTATTCGGTGATAAAAGGTGTTATAATTATTTAGAGATTCCTGATAGTTGTTTTAAAAGTAAAGGAACAAGTATTATTAAGTTATAAAATGAATAAAGAAGATTATGCTAAGTTAACTGATGAAGAAAGGTCTATTGTAGACGAGAGTAAAACTCCTTGGGAAGATGTAGATGATAATGGAAATGTATGGGAAAATTAAAAATGACAGAAGAGAAAAATAAACCAACAAGAGTATTTAAGCAAGGCGTTGTAAGTATCAGCGTTTGGGAAAAGGAAGGAATGCCTACTAAATATAGTGTGCAGAAGAGTTATAAGAAAGATGACGAATGGAAGTTTACTAATAATTTAGACTTAGCTGATTTGTATATTGTTCAAAAGTTAATAGGAGTTATTACTAGTAAAAGTATTATGGTATATGAAGATGACGCCTAGAGAAGAATTTGATATAATGTATTTAGAAGAGGATTTAATGGCAGATTATTTAAATGACCATAACCTGATGAAAGATTTTGAACAATTCAAAGAAGAAACTTTTCAACAATGGTTGGAAACAAATAATGTTAATTGATAAATGGGTTATGAAGATAAAGACCAAGAAGATTATGATTTAGGAGTGGTAGGAGTATTATTAGTAATAGCTTTAATAATCATAATTGCAATACCTGCAGGATTTATGGCTTACTTATTTCATACTTCACCTATAATGAATATGACATTAAAAGAAGTTGTTGAAGGTAATGAAACGATAGGAAAAGGATCAGGTTTTAAAGATTATAATTACCAGAATAATAATTATAAAACAGGCTATATTGCTCAGGCAGGTTGGAAACATAATTATACTATTTATACTGTAAAGGGAGCTAGTATGGAACCAACTATGTTCCATAATGATAATATTATATGTGATAATAGATTAGAGCCAAAATTAGGGGACATTGTCTTAATTAATAACTCAATGCCTATAGCTCATAGAATAATTGCAGAATATCCTGAATATTACATTACTAAAGGCGATAATAGAATAACTGAAGATGATAGTATTAATAGATCACAAATAATTTGTGTAGTAGTTGGGGTGCTTTATTGAAAATGAAAAAAGAAGAAATAAATACTGAACATAATGGATTTTTATGGGGTGAAAAAGTATCTTCACCTTCAAGAAAATTAGAAGTGCAAATGAATAAAAGTTTAATAAAGATAGAGAATGATGAAGGGAACTATGTTGAATTAGTGATTGAAAACAATAAATTTGTTTTAAAAGGAGATTTAGATTTAGATGAAGCAGCTAAGATGTTTTTTGATACAGTTATTAAATTAGCTGAAGAAAATAATATAATTGAAAGAATAAATATAAAAAGTTCACATAACAAAGATACGAAAAAATGAAATTAAAACTAAAAAATTATGACCATCCTTATTATTGTAGTGAAATGAATTATTTTGTTTCACCTAAAGATGATAATTGGGGTTCAAGAAAAGTATTTAAAAATTGGAAAGCATTTGATGAAGCTTGGGATTTAGAACATTTAGATATTGATATGAATTTAATATTTAGATGGGACATTTGGGAAAGGGATGAAGCAGGTTTTGGTTTATCTTTATATATGATGCATCAAAGAAAAGGAGCTTTTAGACCAATAGAAATAGAAACTATTGAGAAAAAAGATTTAGAAGAAATTAATAATTATTTGAGAGAGCACTGGATTAGATTGCAACAAATGTGGAATCCGATTAGTGTAATAGATGAAAGTACATATAAGGTAGGTTATACGAAAAAATGAATAGTTGGGAAAAAACATTTTTAATATTGACTATAATTTGGTGTTTCGTAGCACCAATAACACCTAAAACAGAATTTATTTCGGAAGAAACACTGGTGTTATTTATAGGAATGGCAATATTTATTATTGGAACACCTTGGAAGAAAAAATGAAAGTATTAATAGCATGTGAGGAAAGTCAAGAAGTTTGTAAAGCTTTTAGAAAATTAGGGCATGAAGCTTATTCATGTGACATTTTGGAATGTAGTGGAGGTCATCCTGAATGGCATATTAATGATACAGTTTTGAATGTTTTAAATGATGGTTGGGATTTAATGATTGCCCATCCACCATGTACTCATTTAGCTGTGAGTGGTGCTAGGTGGTTTAAAGATAAACAATTGGAACAAAAAGAAGCTCTTGAATTTGTACGTAAGCTCCTTGAAGCACCAATAAAATATATAGCATTAGAAAACCCAATAAGTATTATTAGTACAAAAATAAGAAAACCTGAACAAATAATTCAACCTTGGATGTTTGGACATGGTGAAACTAAAGCAACATGTTTATGGTTAAAAAATTTACCAAAACTAAAACCTACAAATATTGTTGAAGGAAGGGAACAAAGAATACATAAATTACCACCTTCTAAAGATAGAGCAAAATTAAGAAGTAAAACTTTCCCAGGTATTGCAAAAGCAATGGCAGAACAATGGAGTAAAGCAATTATTTTTAATAAAATAGTTGAGAGAGAAGCAGAATTAACATTAAATTGAAAAATGGCAATTTATGGATTAAGTAAATATGAATTAGAAGATGTTGAAGATTTGAAAGAACAAATTAATAATCTTCCTGATTATCAACAAGTAGAAATGCTTTATGAACATTGTTTTGATATATTAAATAAGGAGGGTTATTTCAAATAATTGAAAAATGGAAAATAATATATTATGTAAATGCGATGAGTGTGAGACCACTTTTTATAGTGATTTAATCAATGGAAATAAATGTCCAATAATTACCTGTTATGGAAAAGTTGAAGAAATTGATGGAAAAGAATTTTTGGAGGATTGTTAAAATGAACAAAGATAATTATGAATTTGCAAAAGCAAGTAGTAGACATAAAATATATTATAATGATGTTTCAGAATTAATGGAACATATAGCGAAATTAAAAAATTTGTGGTTGGTTGATTCAAAATGAAAAAACTAGAAACAATAATTTGTAATGGAGGTATGCAAATGAAACATAATAGTAAAATATTGTGTTTGTATAACCTGCATCAAGAAGTTATCTGTCAACATTTATACGATGATCGAGAGTGTTTATATAGAATAACAAATCAGGTCAAAAGGGATAACAAAGTTTGTCTTTATGAGAAAAATGACTAAATATAAAATATTATTAAACGCAGCAGAAGATATAGAATTTTCTGCTAAAAATGACAATGAAGCTAAAGAATACTTTAGAAATTATATTATGAAAGAAAAAGAATTTTTTGAGGGAGATATATTTAGATGTGTTAAACAAATTGGATTATATGATGTTGATGATTCAAGAATGGAGTTTGACTTATAATTGAAAAATGAATTATGAAGATAAAATATTAAATTTAGGTTTTAATTATGATAATCTTACAAAAGATAAAAAAGAGATCATTATTCATATATTAAAAATATTGGAAAAAAGATGTTTTGAATTTGAAGGATTTTTAGAAGATTATGATTTTCTAAGTTTGAATGATAAAACAGATTGCAAAATAGAATTTGATAAAAGATTTAAAACTTTTAAATAATTGAAAAATGACGTTAGATGATAAAATTACTTTTATATGTGCTGGGAATGTTCCTGAGCGTAGTGAGTATATTTGTGAATATAAAAAACATTATAATAGTATTAGTTGTACTTACAATGATTATGATATTTGTAAAAAGAAATATGGCAATCCTTGTGTTGAAGTCACACTTTGGGATTTAAAACATAATGCTACAAGATTAAAATACAAATGAATACTATCAAATTTAAACAAATAGGGGAAAATGGAGTACATATTCATTATGTAGAAAAAAAAGAAATATTCATCTTAGAAGATGAAGAGTTTTTTAAACTATTAAAAGAATTTACAAATAATTGAAAAATGGAAAAGGAAAAACAAATTAAACTTATAATAGGTGGCTTTATCTTTGTGTTTGCAATTTCACAATTATTATTAATTTTATTTAATAGTCAAAATACGCAAGATAAAATAGTTTGTAAAAGTTGCAAAATGGAAAAAGAGATTGATAAAGAAAATGAATTAAGTTTATGTGAACAATATAGTGAACTTAATAAAATTGAAATGAGATATATTAATGGAACTAAATATGTTTTATTGAATAATGATTTAATTTTAGAAGAAGAAGTTAAAAAAAGTTGTTTTAGAACTTTTAAAAGAAATTGAAGAATGAAAAAAGAAATATATTATTTAAGTTATGGAGGGGGAGTTAATTCATCGGCATTATTTTTTTATATTATATGACTCTTACATTTTTTATTAATTATTGTAATTAGATATATAAAACTTCAGATTAGTTATTATTTTATGTTTAAAGATTTAGATTATTTATTAATTTATGAATGTAAGAAGTGTCATAAACAAATAGCTTATAATGTTAGGTTAGACCCAGAAAAATCTCCCTATGAACAAATAGCTGACAAGAGACAAAGTTTGAAGAAAATCTGTTTTTATTGTGGTCATGATAAGTTTACTAAGTTTAAAGTTTTGGAGAAAGAAAAGGGATTAAAATATTTAGATTTAATAAAGTTTAATAAAAAGAAGTAGTAGTAACAATATCAAATAAGTATATAAACTTAAAAGTACATATATTGTTTATATGGAAAGAATAAATCATATACGAGCTATTGCAAGAGAAATGGCAGATCAGAAAGGTCTGGAGTATAACGATTTATCTTTAAATCAAAAAGATGTATTGTTAAACAGTGCTATGCATTTAATAAATGAGTTATAATTAAATATATAAAGTAAAGATTTTATTATTACTATATGGATATAAAAAGTATAAAAGGAAAATATCTAATTGGAGTAATTACTATTGCATTATTATTATTAGTAGCATTAATTGTATTTATTCCTAATGATAGTAAATCTGAAGAGACTGTTGAAAATACTACAGAAGAAGTTAATGAAACTTTTAAGCTAGAGAATAAATCATATAAAGTAGGAACTAATATTAGTCAACCTGAAAATATAACTAATAGTACAAATCCATTCATTAATGGTAGTTTCTTCCAAAACGAAACAAACTTAAGTAATTAAGTTTATAAACATTTTTTTCTTATATATTAATACCCTACAAGGGCATTGTTTTAGTATAATCATTTTTAAGCATTTAATTCAATACATTTATTAACATTTACATTAGGTACCGATAAACCAGGTAAGTCCTTGTGAAAGGTGATTACTGTTACAGAAGGTGGCAAAGACGATTAGCAAGGGTCTGGCGAGAGTTTGTAGTGTTCTCACGTAAGGAAAAACCTACCAAATTATAATTAAGTACATACGCTAAAATGGGAGTTTCACAAAAACTCTCAATAATCAAAACATTTATAAACTATAATTCTATAAATTTAATATCTTAACTGGACATTAACTGGACATTGGATTTTTAAAGATGATAAAAGTAAGGAAAGATATTAAAGAGATTGCTATATGCAAAAAAGAGAAGAATTGGAAGAATTAAAAGAGAATATTAATATTAAGATAAATAATAAAAATTATGATTAAAAATGACTGATATTGTTAAAAGGAAAGGAGGACCTTTAAAAAAAGAAATTAAATATGCTATTTTAGAGAGTTTAAATAAGCTAGTTCAACAAGGGAATGCTATGAGTGTAAACCATCAGGCTTTAGCTGATAAGTATGGTGCTGAGCATAATATTAATATTAAACGACAAACAATAAGTAATTTACTAGATCAGGTATATAAATCAATACCTCCTGAAAATGTAAAGAATATTGAGTTAAAGATTGAGTTATTATATGATAAAATGATTAGGGAGGCTCAGTTATTATTACAGAAAGCTAGTTCACAAAAAGAAAAGAAAGATGCTATTGATTTAATGACAAGGGTTTTAGACAAGTTTATTGACTTCTTAATTAAAGCAGGTAGAAAAGCTCCAGTAACTCAAAATATTAATTTACAAGCAGACATCACTCAAAAAACTTTAAATGTTCAAATTATAGACGATAGACGACAGGTGATTGCTGATGATTCAAACAACTAAAGTATTTAAGCAGTTTATAGCTTCAGATAAAAGGATAAATGTGTTTCAAGGTGGTACTAGGTCAGGTAAGACTTATAATATTGTATTAGCTTGGATTGTTAAATTACACCAAGAAGATAATAAAATATTAACAGTTTGTAGGGAAACAATGCCATCTCTTAAGAATACTGTATTTAGGGATTTTATTGAGATATTAAAGAAACTAGATTTATTTGATATTAATTGTTTGAGTAAATCTGATATGACTTACCAGTTAGGAACTAACTTAATTGAGTTTAGGAACTTAGATGACGACCAGAAGATAAGAGGGGCTAAAAGAGATTACTTGTATATTAATGAGGCTAACGAAGTTCCACAACCAATATTTAAGCAGTTATTGTTTAGGACAACAGGAAAGATAGTTCTTGATTATAATCCTTCAGATGAGTTTCACTGGATATACGATGATGTATTAACTAGAGATGATTGTGATTTCTTTAAGAGTACTTATTTAGATAATCCATTTCTCCCTGAGGAACAAGTAAAAGAGATTGAGCGTTTAAAAGAATTAGATGTTAATTATTGGAGAATTTATGGTTTAGGTGAGCGTGGTGTTAGTGAGGCAACAATATATTCTAATTGGGAGTTATTTGATGGCGAAATGCCACAAGGTATTACTTACTATGGTTTGGACTTTGGTTTTAATGACCCTAATGCTTTAATACAAATAGTTTTTTATGATGATGAGATATATGTTAAGGAATTAATATATAAGTCTCAAATGACAACTCCCGAGCTAGGTAATTTAATGAAACAAATTGGTTTAGGTCCTAATGATACAATTTATGCTGATAACTCTAGACCTGAAACAATACAAGAGTTATTCTTACAAGGCTTTAATATTCATAGTTGTAGTAAAGGAAAAGGAAGTATTAGAGCTGGTATTGATTGGATTAAAAGACATAAAGTGCATATACATAAAGAGAGTTTGAACTTAATTAAAGAGATTAAAGGCTATAAATGGAAAGTAAATAAGGATGAAAAAATATTAGATGAGCCTGTTGATATTAATAATCACTTATTAGATGCTTTTAGATATGCTTTGAATGAGAAGATTAATAATGTTTATGACGGAGAGTATAGTTTTGCAACTGCAAGAATGTTATGATAATATTTATAAATTTAATTATAGTAAATAGTTTATCACAAAGGTGAGTCAAAATGGAAAGTAAATTAGATATTAAAAAAGAGCAGGAGAAGATTGTTGTTTATGACAAGAGTGTTTACAATACACCCCAAGATTTTATGACATTATATAATACTTTTAAAATGTCTTTGGATATGTTAGAAGAGCGAGAGAAACAAAGCTATGATGCTATTAAGAAGATGGGCGAAGAGAAAGTTATTATGAAAGGTAGGTTTGATAGTATTGTTAAATTTATGAAGAAGAATCATATTCCTATTCCTAAGGAAGAAACTAAATAAATTTATAAATAAATTTTTCTATAAAATAGTATGAAGTTTATTGATAGAATTTTAGGTAAACCAGCAGCGAAAGAAAACATTACTCTATTTCAAAGATTAGAAGGTGAAATAGCAGGATCAACTAGTAGTAAATTTAGTAAAGATATTTTCACTAATAAGTTTAGAACTATTCACGAAGAGTTTAGAGAATCAAAGAAGGCTTACCTTTACGATTCATTAATTTTTGCATCAGCTAAAACTATGGTTGATCTTATTAAAGGTGATGGTTATGAGATTGAAACTAATAATGAAATATTAAGAAAGTTTATTGAAGATTATGTTGAAAGAACTGGTTTAGTTCAGGCATATGAGGCAGCACTTGAAGATTATGTTTCAGTAGGTAATGGATATATTGAGATTGTAAGAGATTCAGAGGGTAATGTTATTAAATATTTAGCATTTACTAATGGAGAGGATATTTATATTGATTATGATTATAGGAGAAATCAAGTTAGAAGATATATTCAAAGAGTTCTAACAGGTCAACAAACACAAATTAAAAGTGCTAAGAATTATGTATTAAATACACCTCAAGGACCTATCCAAGTTTATGGGGTAGAAATACCTAAAGAGAATTTATTACATTTTAAGAATGGTAATAATGTATTTGGAGCTTATGGTAAATCTCCAGTATCGTCAATATTAAATGATTTAGAGATATTAAGAACAATTGAAAGGAGTATTGCTGTTATTAGTAAATACAAAGCTATTCCAAAAAAGATTTTAACTAAAAAGATTGATGCAGCTAATGGTGAAAGACCAATGGCACAACAAGAGTTACAAGCTTTAGCAAAAGAAATGAGTGCTGCTGCTGATTATGATAATTTAATTATGAATGGAGATTGGCAGACTGTTGATTTATCTGATGGTGGAAAAGATATTAATATGGAAGGTTATATTGAATACTTAAAAAGAAAAGTAACAATTCCTTTAGCACCAGAGTTCTTAATTCATAGTCAAGATGTTAATAGGGCTACAAGTAAAGAAGCTAAACAAACTTATTTCTTAAGAATCCAAACTGCAAGGGCTGATCCTGAGATGAAACTTACTGCATTATTAAAAAGTGTGTTGTTGAAGTTTATGAGAGAAAATCCACAATTAACAGGAACATTCGAGTTTAAGTTTGGAACATATGATATTATATTACCTGAAGAAAAAGAGGTTGCTATTCAATCAAGATGGAATAATGGTATTATTACTTTGAATGAAGCGAGACAAGAATTAGGTTTACCTGAGATTGAGGGAACAGAAGTATTTAATTGGGAAGTAGCACAACAACAAAGTGCTGGACCAAGTTTTGAAAAGTTAAAGGATGAGAAGAAGAGCAATTGAACAACTTCAAATAAGACGTAATAGGGCGCAAGAAGTTAATGTGAGGAATAGAAGTAGGATTGATAATAGAAAATACTTTGGTATTAAGAAGAATATTAAAGAGTATGAGAAAATTATATTCAATAACCTTTATGATGAGGAGTTATTTAATTCCATTGTTAAAGAGGGTGCAACTGAAGGTTTATCAGATTTATTTCAGGAATATTTGGCTGTAGTGACTAATAGATTTTTTAATTTTGCAGAGGTTGTAAGTGCATTATTTGACGATACCTTTGAGAAAGGTAGTAAACGTGTGCAGACTAAAAATGGTGAACTTGTAAAGTTTGGTGAAGTGCAAGATGATCAGGCTTTAGAAATAATTAAGAATAGACAATTTACTTATTTAAAAAACATTACTGATAGACAAGCAGACATTGTACAACAAGAGATTGCTAAAGGTTTGGAACAAGGCTTAAGTATTCCTGAAGTATCTAATAACTTACAAAAGAAAGTAAAATCATTTACTAAGAGTAGAGCAAATACAATTGCTAGAACAGAAATGGTTAAAGCTCATAATGAAGGAACTTTAAATACTATGCGTGAGCTTGGAGTTGAAACTTATATTTATTGGACTGCTGGTGATAAGAAGGTTGCTGAGATATGTAGAAAGAATCAAGGCTCAAGAAGTAAGCCAAATGTTTATCAAGTAAAAGGTGCTGGTAACCCTAACCAACCATTACCAGTTATAAATTCCCACCCTAATTGTAGGTGCAGCATCTTAATAAATGATTGATGAGTAACAAAATATTTATATATTTGTAATTCCAAATTATTTATAAATGTATGAGTTTAATGTGATGGACATTCTTAAGGAGGAAGATGGTTTAAGCTCCTCCCAGATATACTTAAGACATTTAAATAAATATGATTATGGTAATAGGCATAGGATAGTACAGGTTTTAAGTAGATTAATTGAGAAAGGTCTAATCAAGTGTGAGAGAGAAAGAAAAGTATTCTATTATTATGTTTTGTAAATAAATATATAAATTAATAAATTACTTATTTTATATATGGCAATAATTATTTTAAAGAAG
>Ga0208019_1000284_pt1 | contig 27904 bp, 22 predicted proteins | sample CB_VirMetaG_5_FD_184540 | JGI IMG/M metagenome (GOLD analysis project Ga0208019, IMG submission 184540) | Freshwater to marine saline gradient viral communities from Chesapeake Bay - CB_1508_1D Viral MetaG (SPAdes) (version 4) | ecosystem: Environmental > Aquatic > Marine > Coastal | place: USA... | reverse complement strand
AAGAAAACAACTCAAAACCGCGGTTTTAGGTTATAACCTCTAAGAGTCCTGACACATTGACTTTTAAAAAAGGGCACCTATGATAGATTTGACAGATTTAAGGTATTTTCAACTTATAAATATTATTTCAAAAATTAAGAACAAAGATAATTTTTAATTCTTTTTTTTTTTTTTATTTTCTTAAAAACCTGCCAATCTGTCAAATCTATCATAGACTTATAGTTTTTCTTTTTAGTATATGCCCTTTTAGGTTTTTTAACTTCTTCTTCTATCTGTCATCATCTGTCAATATCTTCTAATATCCGCCATATATGCCCTTTTTAGAATCAACCCTAAAAGACAACTTCTTTTTAGATTCCGGATTTCGTCTCTATGTTCCCTTTTCAAAATTTGAAAAAGATTTAAAATAAAAATCTAACTTATTATATAGGATGTTAAGGTCAGATTTTAAAGAATTATATTTAGAACTTTTTACTCATATACCCTCACAAAAACAAAGAATTTATATTCCAAATCCATATGGACGTAATACTCCTTTCGTGAATTATCTTTCATCTAACAGAGATGTAGAACTTTTTATAGGGTCTAATAAAGATAAATACGATGATATTCAGAGTAAACTATTAGATATTGGTATTGATTGGGTTATCACCTGCCCTAAATCAATTATAAATGAAAATGAAGGAAACATAGAATCTTTAATGATTTTCTCTGGAAAAACACACGAGGGCGTATGCCTCCTAACTGAAACTTTGGACATCTTCAAGCCCCAAATCCTTAAAGAATTATACAGAGAAAAAGGGGTATATCTTTATAAAATAGTAATCTTCACTCATGAAGGAAAAGAAAGATACTTTATAATTTTTAAAAATAGATGTTGTCCTGGATGTCATGATAAGAATAATTCCTGTTGTCCAGAAGAATTTAAAGAAAATGAATTTGAAGAAGAATCAAATTATAAACACTTTGAACGCTTTGACTTCTTTTCCTACTTAGAAGGAAATTTCACAGCAAATATTGATATGATTTAATTTTTTATTTGTGTTATATTATATATAATATGACAATTAAGAAGATAAAAGAAAGAACTAATTTTTCAAATGCAGAGCGAAAAGTGTTTAGGCTCCTATCCCTTTTTGGAAAATATAAAGTTGTAGGAACCGGTGGGATCTCAGAGATAGAATATAATGATGATTTTGATTTAATGGAATATACTAAATGCCCTGATGAACAAAAAGCATATGAGCAGATACTTAAAATATTCCAGCAGAAATTTAAGGATGTATATAAAGAAAAAGATATGTATATAACAGATTTTAAGGCAGGTCATCTTCCAGGCGGAATTCCTCTCAGATGGAATAAAGAGACCATCGCTCAGGGTTATCAATACATAGAAGATAGAAAAATAGACTTTATAAGTTGTTTGAATCAAAAGTCAGTTATCAAAATGGATATAGTCTCAATAATAAACGGTAATTTCATAGAATTTTCTGAAATCTACTTTATAAGTTTTGGTGAGCATGACGCCTACCCTGTTAATTTCAAGATTAGAGACCAAATAATAACAAATATAAAATTAGATTATTTCAAAAAACTAAAAGAGGATAACTACTTCAAGGCCCTGAAACGTCTTTTTTCCTTTCTAAAATTAGAAGATAATGAACATACGGAAATAGGACATATTCTTATTGATTTCTTCAATTCTCCTATTGGTCATCTTTCCGCCCTAACAGGAGATATGAAGACTCTGAAAGAAACAGTATTTAATAAGTTTAAGAGAGTAGAGATGAAAAAGATAAAAAAGGCATTAGAAAACATTATAGAAAAACTACCTCAAAAATATATAATCTATATTAGGTCCATTCTTAGAGAGAATACAAAGAAAGACTTGATAGATAAGTTAGAAATAGTGATTAAGTTTTTCCAAGATTTAGTTAATATACACACTAAAAACTTTATAAAAAACAATAAGGAATTGAAAAAAATAATTCATATATAAAAATCTAATATATATATATATGAACTTTGAAAAATCAGGTTGTTTAATAGGAGAGATACGATTTAAAGGTAATACGAAAAGAAACCGTAAATTATATTTAGATTCAAACGATGACGACATAGAAGACGCTTTTACTGAAATAAAATTAAAAAACCGTAAGGAATTCATCCAACCCTTACCCAATAAGAATAAAGAAAGAGAGATTCTGTATATCTCCGGCCAAAGTGGCAGTGGAAAGTCCTATTACTCTATGCTCTGGGCCAATGAATATAAAAAGATGTATCCAAAAAATAAGATTTATCTTATTTCTTCCTTGGCAGAGGATGCGGGGTCCATTGATAAAATAAAAGACTTGAAGAAAATAAAACTATCAGAAGAATTCCTTTCTGCTGACCTCACTACCCGTGATTTCAAAAATTCATTAGTTATTTTTGATGATACAGACGTAATAAGAAATAAAAAGATACGTGAAAAAGTGATAACTATTCTAAATATGCTCTTAGAAACCGGCCGGCATTCCAAAACGTCTGTTATCTTAACCTACCATCTGCCCACAAATGGCAATGAAACGAGAAGAATTCTCAATGAGGCCCACGCATTGACCATATTTCCTGCAAATATGGGCGGAAGAGCCACTAAATATTTATTAGAAAATTATTTTGGAATGGATAAAGAGACAATAAAAAAGATAAAGAAACTCCCCAGCCGGTGGGTTTCTATTGTAAAATCATATCCAAATGTCATTTTATATGAAAAGGGGGCCTTCTTAGTCAATCATGAAGATGACGATTAATTACATTTTTAAATTTTTATATATAATATTATATATAATGTCATTTAATAACATCTTGAAAACTAACATCGATGATAATATTTCAATGTTATCTACAATTTCAGATACGGTAAATAGTCATGCAAGCACATTATCAAATCAGGAATCCACCCTATCAACCCTCAATAATACACTTACAACTCAACAGAACACTTTGACCAGTTTAAATGATACACTCACAACTCAACAGAACACTATATCTTCTTTGGAATCAACAACTTCCAGTAATACTTTCTTCGCGTCTTCTGCCCTTTATCCAAATACAATTGGATTAACAGGAGGAAATACACGAATAATTATACCATATTACGATGATTTACACACCGGACATGATACAAATATTACATCAGCCCAAAATGATATTACATCAGCCCAAAATGATATTTCAACATTGAATACTGGTTTATCTACGGCCCAATCAGATATTCTGACAAATGCTGGTAATATCACTACAAATAGTGGTAGTATTTCAACATTGAATACTAACCTATCATCAGCCCAAGCAGATATTCTAACAAATAGTAATAATATTACATCAAACAGTAATAATATCACAACTGCCCAATCAGATATTCTGACAAATACTGGTAATATTACAACAGCCCAAAATGATATTTCAACATTGAATACTGGTTTATCTACGGCCCAAGCAGATATTCTGACAAATGCTGGTAATATCACTACAAATAGTGGTAGTATTTCAACATTGAATACTGGATTATCAACAGCCCAAGCAGATATCTTAACAAATGCTGGTAATATTACATCAAACAGTAATAATATTACAACTGCCCAATCAGATATTCTGACAAATACTGGTAATATTACAACAGCCCAAAATGATATTTCAACATTGAATACTGGCTTATCAACAGCCCAAACAGATATTTTAACAAATGCCGGAAATATTACAACAAATAGTGGTAGTATTTCAACATTGAATACTGGCTTATCAACTGCCCAATCAGATATTCTGACAAATGCCGGAAATATTACATCAAACAGTAATAATATTACAACTGCCCAATCAGATATTCTGACAAATGCTGGTAATATCACTACTAATAGTAATAATATCATAACTGCCCAATCAGATATTTTAACAAATGCCGGAAATATTACAACTAATAGTGGTAGTATTTCAACATTGAATACTGGCTTATCATCAGCCCAAGCAGATATTTTAACAAATTCTGGAAATATCACAACTAATAGTAATAATATAGGTTCTCTTTCTGCCCAACAAACAACAAATACAGGAAATATCACAACTAACAGTAATAATATTAGTTCTCTAACAACCCAACAAACAACAAATACGGGTAATATTTCAACATTAACAACTGGTTTATCAACAGCCCAAGCAGATATTTTAACAAATTCTGGAAATATTACAACTAATAGTAATAATATAGGTTCTCTTTCTGCCCAACAAACAACAAATACAGGAAATATCACCACAAATTCCGGTAATATTAGTTCTTTAACAACTCAACAAACAACAAATACGGGTAATATTTCAACATTAACAACTGGTTTATCAACAGCCCAAGCAGATATCTTATCAAATTCTGGAAATATCACAACTAATAGTAATAATATATCAACTGCCCAAGCAGATATTCTGACAAATGCTGGTAATATTACAACTAATAGTAATAATATTAGTTCTTTAACAACTCAACAAACAACAAATACAGGTAATATTTCTACATTAACAACTGGTTTATCAACGGCCCAAGCAGATATTCTGACAAATGCCGGAAATATTACTACAAATTCCGGTAATATTAGTTCTCTTTCTACCCAACAAACAACAAATACAGGTAATATTTCTACATTAACTACTGGTTTATCAACAGCCCAAGCAGATATTCTGACAAATGCCGGAAATATTACTACAAATTCCGGTAATATCACTACAAATAGTAATAGTATTTCATCAATCAATACTTCAATTACTGACCATGGAAATAGAATTACGACATTAGAAGGTTCATCTGGTGGTGGTTCTTCATATTTTGAAGTAGATTCTGTTGATACCACCCAATTAAATATGATTTCACCATATGTAAAATTAAATAACCCTTATTATAATACTTATATTTCTAATTTAGAAACAGACATTACTAATAATGGAAACGATATCACAACGAATGCTTCAAATATATCTAATAATACTACATCAATTAATTCATTAAATACCACAGTATCTGGACATACTACAACATTAACAGACCATACTTCAAGAATTGGAACATTAGAAGCGGGCAGTTCTGGTGGTTCATCATATTTTGAAGTAGATTCTGTTGATACCACCCAATTAAATATGGTATCACCATATGTAAAATTAAATAACCCTTATTATAATGACCAAATAACCACAATAAATGGTAATATTACTACAAATAGTAATAATATCAGCACTAACACATCAAACATCAGCACTAACACATCAAACATCAGCACTAACACATCAAATATCAGTAGTTTATCAACACAACAGACAACCAACACTAATAATATAAGCACTAACACATCAAATATCAGTAGTTTATCAACACAACAGACAACTAACACTAATAATATAAGCACTAACACAGGAAATATCAGCAGTATATCTACTCAAATAACACAACATCTTGATTTAGACGGATCGGTAAGAAATTCGGATGGTGCCGTTTTGTCTATACATCATGGCGCCAACCAGTCCGGGATACGTATGTATAATGCAGATTCCAATTCACAAATGGATATGTGCTTTGGTGTGAGAGAGGGTCAAAATAATAATGCGAATGATGCAGGGTTAATGTTAGTCAATACCTTGAATAATAGGAAGTTGTGGATGATTATAAATAGGGATGTTGATCGTCAAATTAGTTCTGCCGGATCGACCATTTGGAATATCGATTTTTCGGCTCCTAATATTTCCTATACGATTTCGCACATCTGTTGTGTAAATAAAGCAGATTTTTTACAGTATAAGGTAGGGGCCTTAGTCTCCTCTACAAATGAAATAGTCAATTGGTTCAATGGTAGAGATTATAATAATATTGACCAGATTACACCTGATGATGCAGTGCCCCGTGTTGTTTTAACACAAAGCCAGAAAGATAAAAGAGTATTTGGTGTTTATTCATATGAAATACCATTATATGCAGATAATACATATTCTGCAAATACGGAAGTCGGGGCCCTTGATTTTGAAAATAAACTTCCAGATACAGAAACATTTATTAAGGTTAATTCAGGAGGTGAAGGTTCCCTTTTAGTTATTAATTCTATGGGCCCATTAGAAGCCGGAGATTATATCCAATCTTCCGCCATTCCTGGATATGGAGAAAAACAAGAAGACGACCTCCTCCACAATTACACCGTGGCCAAGGCTACCATTGATTGTAATTTTGAATTAAATACTACGGAATATCAATCAGGACTTTTAGAAACTGGCGAAATTTGGGCGTTATTACCTTGTGTTTATCAATTCTAATTTTACTTCTATTTTAAATTAAATTATTTTTTATAATTTATTATATATAATGTTAAATAACTATTCTTTGAATCAGAGGATAACTACTTTACAATCTCAGATAAATACTATCGAAACCCTCCCCGATCTGTATGTATCAAAGGCAGATGATGAAGAAATAACCGGTGCAAAAACATTTACAAATACGACAACAATGGAAAATACATTAGATATGTCTTCTAACCCCATAGAAAGGGTATCTTCCTTAGAAGTGGCTTCATTTACCCCTAAGGGTTCTTATTTCACTTTTGAAAAAGCCCCAATATATATAAATGGTTCAACTAATGATAGAACAAATGCACTTTATATTAACAATATAAACCCTTCTATGTTAATAATGTTGAATACATCAACAAGTAATAGTAGTCCTTGGATTTTCAATACTGCCGGCAGTGAAAATACATATAGTTTTAGAAATAACGGTGATAAAATAATTGAGTTTGATTCAACTAATGGGATCAACATTTATAAAAATACAGATTTCAATGAAACAAATATTACCGGTATTAATTCACTTACTACTATATCCTCTTATTCTTCTGATTTCTACCTTGAAAATATATATCATCAGACCGGAGGAACTATCACGTTTAATAATGATATAACCATGCCCGGATACTCTATTAATGATATTGATAATATTTCACCTGATGGTGTATATTGTGCTAATATATACGAGAAACATACATTAGGTGGTATTACATTTAATAATGATGTATCTTTCAATTCTAACGCTATAAGTGATGTTTATAATTTAGATTTATCAGGTGGTGGTATTACTTTAAATGGTGATACATCATTTATTGATTTTTCTAATGTAAATGGTGATACAATGACAATATACCGGACGGCCGCGGGCATGACTATTAGAGATGGAACAGGAACCAATAGATACGTTTTATTAGAAGATGGAACCCAATATTTCACTAACTCGATCCAGACAAGAGGAGGTATTGATAATTATTCTCAGGATATTTCTAATGTTAACGGATTATATGTAGATAATTTATATGAATCTACCACAAGTGCCGGAATAACTGCAAATAATAGTTTATCTATGAATAGTAATGATATTTCAGATGTTAATGAAATAACAACCTCAAATATTAATACAAGTTATATAAATGAAGGCTCAACAGGGGGAACTTTAAATATACAGTCTAAGTTTACAAATTTCTTATCTGATGATGGAACAGAATATCTTAAATTTGCCAGTGTTTCCGGATTTTGGAACAAAATTTTATCATATTCAGATGACGCCAAAGATTTAATTTTGGGAACTATTAGTGATACCGGAACTCTTTATAATGATATCCTTTTCCAAATAGAAGGTGGGACAAAAATGACTATTGGAAATACAACAACTACGATCGCAGATGATTTAACAGTTGGTGGCTTAATTACTACGACTAATTTAGTCGCAGATGATATAAGGTTAAATACTACATCATCAACAACAGATTATACTAAAACGTTATCTTATATAGATTATAACGGAGACGGAACTATCACTCCAAATATTGATGGTGTCTTATTACGATCCGATAACTGTTTTAATATCTGTGATAAGACAACAAATGTCGCAAATTCTGGGGGTGCTTTCTCATTTGTCATGAATGCCAATAGAGCAAATTTAACTATGGGGTCTAATACTGGAATTACAGAGAGTATATTATTATTAGCAGGGTCCACAACCGCTTATATTAATGTTCAAACTGATGGAGGGTATATTACAACATCTGGGGCTAATTCATATGTTTCAACTTACGAATTAAGAACAGATGAAATAACTACAAAATCTGCATCAAGTATAACTGTTAGTAGTCCTTTTACGGATTTAACAAATTTTAATGGAACTTATTTTTATCAAGATGAAGACACTTTTACCTCAACATCATATACCAAAACAATAGTATATGATAATATAAATTCATCTAATATTTTTATTAGAGGGGAGGCATCCATATACGACGGCACCAATTACGAAACTATCTATTTAAATATTTCTGTATTTCAAAATTCAACGGGAACAGTTTTTAGTAATAATAACAACGTATCAAGTGATAATTCATTTACAGTTACAGTAAGTGCGAATACAGGTAATACGACCCTAAATTTCGCATATAGTGCGGGAACTCCTCAGTATAAGTCCTTTAATTTTACTATCCAGTCAAAAGATAAAGATATCAATTCAATTTATTAATTTTTTAATTAAAATCATATTATATTATATAACATGATGAATTATAATAATAACATCAAGGGATGGACAGATGAGATAGAGGATTTATCAGAGAAATTAAGGATTAACTGTGTTAACTTGTCAGAATATCACAGAAGACGATATTATAATTTTAAAGAAATATCTAAGTATTTTAGAATACCCTTAATTATTCTCGCGTCAATCACTTCAACCTCATCGATCGCCCTCCAACCATTTATTTCACAATTAATAATATCATTAATTACTTGTATTTTAGGTATGATAATGGGTGTAATATCATCAATTGAATTATATTTAGATATCCATAATTCTATGATGTTAGAATTCAAACAATCCAAACAGTTTTACACTCTCTCCATAGATATATTTAAAACCCTCTCTCTTTCAAGAGAAAATAGAACAGATGAAGGAAAAGATTATTTGAATGAGAAGTATTCAGAATATGTAAAATTGATAGAAGCCTCTAATCTTCTAAAACGTAAATTATCAATAGATTTATTAACAGAAATTCCAAGTGATTTTAGAGATATCAATTCTGAGGCATCCAGAACCCGTCCAAATACACCGTTAAAGAAAAACACATCAACTAATACATTAAATGAAGATGACGATGACTTACCGCCTCTGTTTCCAATCAATATTAATTTAGATAAACCAGAATTAAGAAGATTTGATGGTAGAGATAAAGACAGATTTTATAGACATATCGAGGATATTGACTTTGAAGAGAATATGGAAACAGAATCTAAATTATAAAAACGTATAAATTAGATTTTTTTATAATCTTATTATATACAAATGGATTTAGAAGACATCTTCAAAAATAAGGTTTCAGAATCTTCAAGAAAACTTTATATAAGAAATCTGAAAAGATTAAATGATGGTAAGGAAATATCAAATTTCAAATTTTTGAATGACTCTGATGAGGTATTAAATAAGATTAGTCATTATAAGCCCAACACCAGACGTTCATATATAATCTCAATAGTGTCATTATTAAAAACATTATCAGATGAAAAGAAGAAGTTTAAAAAACTCTATGAGACCTATTACGACATTTTAGATGAAATGAACGTAGAATTAAGAGACCAAACAAAAAAGACTCAAAAAGAAAGCGTTGAGTGGGAAGAGAAAAAAGAGATAGAAAGTATTTTTAGTGAGAAACTTGAATTTATAAATGATATAAGAAACAAAAAGAAACTGAATGAGCAGGAGTGGAATATGTTATTATATATCATGACTGCTGGATTATTCCTGCTCCAAGCCCCCAGAAGAAATAAAGACTATCAAGAACTTTTTATAACTAAAAATTATAAAGAAGGAATGGACCAGACTAAAAATTATTTAGATGTTAAAAAAAAAGTATTTGTCTTTAATGTGTATAAAACTAAAAAGACTTACAAGACACAAATAATAGATATATCATCTAAATTACTCGCGCTAATAAAACTATATTTAAAATTTCATCCTCTCAGAGTAAATTATAATAATGGTTTATTGGTTCCATTTCTGGTTAATTTTGAAGGTTCACCTCTTCCTAATAATAATTCAATTACAAGAATTTTGTATAAAGTGTTCAATAAGAAGATAGGGTCTTCTATGTTAAGAAAAATATATCTTACAGACAAATATAAAGATGTAATGGAAAATTTAAAAGAAGACGCATCATCAATGGGAACGAGCACATCCACTATTCAAAATAACTATATCAAGAAATAATTTTTTATCATCTATAATTATATATAAATGGTTAATTGGGATTTATTCAAATCAGATTTTAAAGCAGTAGATGAGGATGAATTAATAAAAAGAATTGGAACAAATATGACTAATGATGACATAGAAAGATATTTAGGTAGTCCAAGTGAGAACTATATTATTAAATATGCAGAATTAGAGAATATAAAAAATATAAATGAATTACTGCCAATGGATAGAACATTCAAGATTATTTTGATAGAAACAGAGGATTTTAATATTGGTCATTGGGTGGCAATATTGAGATTTAATAATTGTATTGAGTATTTCAATTCATACGGTGAAAAGCCGGATAAACAAAAGAATAAGTTGATATCTAAGTTGAAAAATTTTATTTTTAATCAAGATGATAATGAATTAACAAGACTAATTAAGAATAGAGACAAGGATTTAAAATATACATACAATGATTACAAGTTTCAAAAATTAAAAGAAGGAATCAATACATGCGGGCGGTGGTTGGTGCTACGTATCCTCTTAATGCGTGATTTGAATATGGAATTAGACGAATTTAAACGTGTAATAGTAAATAATGTCATACAACATGACATATACCCAGACGCTCTGGTTTCTATCTACATTCCATAAACTAATTGGTTATAGATTTTTACAAAAATTATTTATAAGAGTATAGATTTTTACAAAATATTTTTCTAATGCTATTATATATGGTGAATTACGAGAAAGACGCCCAATGGGGAATGCAACAAGAAAATAAAGTTTTTAGAATCTTAAAAAAGAAATGGAAATTTATTAAGCCTACTGAAAGGTGGGCTAAATACGATTTCGTGTCAAAGTATATAAATATAGAGATGAAGAGTAGAAAGAATAGTTATAATAAGTATCCTACTACATTATTAACTTGTAATAAGATAAAGGAAGAAGAGAATAAGAAAATATATTTTGTATTTAATTTTGTCTATGATATGAGGCGTGATTTATCAGAGATATATTATATAAGATATCGTGAGGACAAGTTCTCAAAATATGAAAAGAAAATGTTTTCAAGAGCAAAGGAGAGTTGGGATGAGAAAGAGTATTATTATATTCCAATAGAAGATTTAAAGTTTTTATATAGAGAAGAACCGCCAGTTATTAAAGAAGTATCCAGAATACCCGGGAATAAGTTAAATATATAATATTTTTTAATCATTTAACGTAAAAATACGTTAAAAAGGGCAGAAATACCCCAAAAATAGATTTAAACAAGTAAAAATTTTAAAATTTTTACAAGTAAATATCTTAAAATGTCCGTTATATGGCCATTCTGTGGTAAATTTCTTAGATTATGGACTCAAAGATTGAATTTCCGGTATTATTAGACATATAATTTTAAAATTTTTATATTATAAATTATTATATATACGATGTCATTAAGAAGTCTTGATAATACAAAGTCTAATGTTATTTTAACCGGAGATTCTAATATTCATTCGAGCGTTATTGTTAATGCTGACCTTACCTGTAATGGCACTATTAATGGAAACCACGCCAGCGGATTATATGAAGATAACGTATGGACCGGAACTAATAGTTATAACACATCCAGGCCTACTACTAATGCTGATGCAGTTAATAATGAAGATATGGTGAGGAAATCTCAATTAGAAAGTATAAGAGATGAACTTTCAGTTGTTAATCTTGCCAATACCTGGACAGATACCCAAACATTCAATAATGAACTTGTAATGAGTGAATACGTTGAACCCGTGGCAGGAACAGATGGGGTGCCTGCTCTCTATCTTAAAAATATGGTATCTGATATTGGAACTACTGTTTTATCCTCTAATAATACTTGGGGAGGCTCTGTTATTTTCGAAGAATCACCTTATATCCAAAAAGAAATTGTTGACCTAACAGACAATACAGAACTTATAAATAAATTATACGCTGATAATGAAATTAAAGAATCTGCATTAGGTAATACCTTATCTACATATGGAAATACAAATCTTACAATGGATGAATCAACCGTAGAACAAGACGTTAGAGCACTTTTCTTTCAAGTAGTAGGAGGTGGAGGTGGAGCATCCGCTTATAACTCTAATTCCTGTTCAAATGGCTTAACCTCAGGAGTATCTGGTGGTTCTGGTGCATGTTTTACAGTTATAATGTTAGTCAATACTTCTAATGCTGTGAATACCTTTAATGTCTCATTTGTTTCTGGCACAGGTGGTGATGCTTCTATTGAATGCGGAGTGGCCCCTACTGTTGGGGGTGATTCTACATTATCCGTGAACGCCAATGATGCAGTCAGATATTACGGAGAAGATGTATTAATAGGAACAGCCGGTGGAGGAGGAGTATATAGTAATACTAATATTTTATATTGTGGTTCAAAGAAGACATCAAAGGGTGGGGTATTAACACGTTCTGCTCTTATTCCTTCTTATTTCTCAGAATTTAACGGATTAGATGGTTCACAGAATGCCGGTTCTGTTTATCAGTATGGGTCATTCTCTCTATATGGAACGGGTGGGTCTGCCAAAAAATGCACGTCATCTGCTGGGGAGGATGGAGGATATACTCTCATTGAATATTATACCTCTTAATTTAATTTAAATTATTTTTTTTAATTATCTATTATATAATGTCATTAAAATCTCTAATAGATGGTTCAATTAAAGACGATACTATTTTTAATAACACATTGACTATAAATAAAGATGTAGTTATTGAAGGAGACCTTACAGTCAATGGAGTCATTAGTGATTCCGGAGTTGCCAATGAATACCTGGCCACTAATAATACTTGGGAAGGACAAAATGAATTTGAAAATGTGCCTTCATTTACATTAGCAGTAGATGTAAATACTAAACCAACTACCCTCGACTATGCCACAACTACACTTACGAATCATGATAATGGACTGCCAAATCAGGCCAATGACTGGACAGGTAATAACATTCTGGATGAATTGCCAACACTTCAAAATGCAGATGTATTAGATGTTCAATTAATAAGAAAAACTCAGGCTGACGCAGATTTTACAACAGCCACTGAGGCTCTACTAAATGAAAATTATACATTCACTAATACGAATACTTTTGAAAATACAGTTATTAGTCCTGACCCTGTTTTAAATGCAGAATTAGCCACTAAACAATATGTGGATAATGAAATTGCCACTTTAAATACTAACGGCGGAATTGTTCAAATTTTTGAATACACAGCATCTGATACTTTCACTGTTGCTGAGATGGCAGATGTAGCATCTATGATTATATGCGCAGTTAGTGCAGGTGGTGCCGGATATGCAGGTGGGGATGCAGGAACTGTAAATTACGGCGGGAGTGGTCAATTTGTGGCTTTTCAAATGACTTCCATCGATAGAGATATTACGATCACAATTGATGATACAACCACTAATATTACTTGGGATGGTATAGATAGAGTAGTTGTTCCTGCCGGAGCAGATAACCCAGACGGCGTTTCTGCACCTAATGTTGCAGATGCACCTACTTTTACAAGCGCTGGTATGGATGGCCAAGTTGTTTTATCTAATTGTGTCGAACCCATTGTGGGTGGACCTTTATATGTTCCAAATCCACTCGTAATGAATGGATACGGATATTCTGGTTCATATAGTGTGGATGATGTAGAATTAAGAGCACCTGGTAATGGATATGTCATGATAATTGCTTTCAGAGATGAAATAGTAGTTTAGGTAATTATTAATATCATTTAATTTGTATATATAGGATTAAATGTCTTTTTTCATTTTTTGTTTTATAACCAAATTATAATGGTTATATAGAAAGAATATTTTTCATTGTAAAATCTAAATATTGATATTTATTTACATATAATATTTTTAAGAATAATACCGTCTTAACTCCTCTATTTCCTTTATAATTTCTTTCTTTGGGATCTTATTATAAGCCTTTCTTTTGTTCTTGTTGAGTCTGTGATGTTTTCTTAAAAAATCTCTGAGTTGTTTTATAGGTAATGATTTCAAACTACCCCCTGTGTATAATTCCTGACCATCTGTATTTAGTTTTACTTCTTCTTCACCTTTTTTTTCTTCTTCTTTTTTTGTATCTTCCTTTATCTCTTGTATCTCTTTTTCTTTTTCTTCTAACGGCTGGTCTAAATGTATATCTTCTTTCTCAAATAGAGGTTGGGTATATGGACGGCCTATATCCTGTCCATTAAGATTATCTAATTTATCTTCAAATGTATGATTAGAAAAAGGATTCAGAGAATCTGAATCTATGATGATAGGTTTATTTTTGTATTTCTGGGTCCAATAGAGAGAAGATACGGGGTCATTTTCAACTCTAATATCATACTGATTAGAAGGATTCTTACGTCCTATATCACTCCAATTAGTGGCCTTATTAAAAGTTATCACTTCATGATATCCGGGGTTTTCTTTATTCAATTCCTCGACATATTTTCCTCCTCTGGAATGACCTATCAGACTTATATTCTCTTTTCCATATTTGGCATCAATCTTTTTTTGTAAATCTTGATGTGTATTATAAGTGTCTGTGCTCTTGAACTTTCCATATTTGACTAAATTATAATTATCTATCCAATCTCTCCATCCACTACTTCCTCTATGCACACTGTATACCTTATTATTCTTTTCATTGACATATACCTTTACTCTATCAGTTGACAATTCAGGGTCTATCTTGTAATGTTCAATATCTTCTAATTTGTCATTGTATGATTCCTTCAACATTTCCTCTAAAATGTCTGAATTGATACTTCCTCCTTTTAAATCTTTTAATTCTCCGGTCAAGTCTCTATGTCTTTTTAATAGAGACTTGGCAATATTATTTACATCTTCCCATTCACGCATAGAATTTTTATCTTTCTTCTTCTCTATTTTTCTTAGTTGTCTTAACTTCTTCCGTGCTTCTTTTTTAGAGGGTATATGGTCAATTATCTCTCCTGATTCAACATTGAAAATCTTATACAGATTCTGATTCCTAAGTTTTCTTAAATTAAAGGGCATTATTATATATTATAATACTCTAAAAAATTATAATCTAAATATTCACCAGAGAATCTTGATAGAAAGGTTATTAGGACTGTATTTATTATCTTTCCATTCTCCCTTAATGTTTAAGGCTCTCTTTAAATACCTCATCCTTCTAATCTTATTTCCATGTTTGGTGTAATCTTCATATCTGATATCTCCAAAATGGATAAACTCATCTTTCCTTGGATGCTTTATCATATACTTTTTGTTTGTTCTATCAGATTTATAAAGAATCGCTGTCTTCCCTAAATATTTAAAGGCTTTACGTTGTGCCTTTTCTGGATTTGAAAAGAAACGTAAGGGGTCATCATATTTTGTTTTTACTGCTTCTATCATATAATATAATATGTTAGAATAAAAATTAATTGACACTATGTCGTGGTCTCCTGTCAAATTTGACTCCTTTTCTTAGAGAATGCTTCTTATCTATTGGTTCAGTAGATGGTAATTTATTAGGAACTCTGACTTCAACGTAATTTTGGACCATATAAACCATCTTTTGAAGAGATGATAAGATGATATTATCTGTCTTTTGAAATTGTGCTTTTAATGTGTTTATCTGGTCTTCATCAAACACACCCCCTGGACCCTCACTTAATACATTAAATTTATTTCGTAATATTCCCATATCTCCTGTCAAACTATTGATTTTATCCTGTATTTGTCCCATATTAGATAATGACATATAATTAAACATTTTAACTGCTTTATTGACAACTACTGATAATGCGTCAGCGTTTTTTTCAAGGGCTCCTAAATTAAATACCGCGATATGGTATGATTGTCTATCCATTATTCTATAACGTGTGAGCACATATGGGAGCATTGTCCCATTAATAACTTGGATATTTTGTTCCATTCCGTCTATAATCTTTATCATATCCTCTGCTTTCTTGTCAGCGTCTCCTTCTGAGGGGTCATAGTCGGGGAATTCATTAATGGGTGATTCTTGAAGTTTATATAATTTGTTAATTCTTTTCTTGGCCCGGTTTAGGTCCTCTTCTTCTAATTCTCTAAAATTTTTCAAAGGTATCTTCGGCATATATATATATAACTTATAATAAAATTTTATTATATAATTATAATATATAATGTCTATAAAAAATCTATTAGATGGAAGAGATAAAACTTCATTTACCATTGATGCTACCGTTGAATTCATTAATAATGTTATAATTGATGATGACTTAACTATTTCTGGAACACTAACAGGAAATGGGTATACTAATAATACTTTACTTAATGATAATGTATGGACTGGGTCTAATGAATTTCAAGGAGTAGTAGAAATAGGAGCAGGAGATGGAACATCTAATAATAATGATAATGAAATACAAACAAAGGCTGATGTTGACGCTATGGTTGGTGCGAACTCTGTATTAACAACTGATAATACATTTCCTCTGCTTCAAACTTTTCAAGCAGAAGTTCAAGTTCCTGAATCAGGGGCTGATATTGGAGATAACGTGTTAATTAATAAAAATGATTTTGATACATATATTACTACTAATCTTCAATTACCAAATGAAGCGGAAGAAAACACATTCACTGGAACTAATACATTTACTAATGCAATTATTAGTAATAGTGAAGGAACTGATGATTACCAGGCAGTCTCAAAAGAATATATTGATACTGCTATTTTGTTAGGGGGAAAATGTGTTTCAAATACTTTCGATACACCTGGAACATATTATCATTCTATACCAGACTATGATATTGGAACATTGGTTAAATTAGATATAATCTGCTGGTCAGGTGGCCTAAATGGCCATTGTTCAGGGGCCATGAGCACATTATCAGTTGGAGATATGAATGATTTATTGTCTTCTCTTGAAATAAAAGTAGGTGATGTAGAAGAAACATCTAATACATACACCGGAGCCTCTGGGTCAGAACTATTAAGTGTTCCTTCTACCTCATATGTGAAATATGGGGGCGCATATTTAAATATATGTTGGGGGGCATATAGGAAAGATAACCAGGACGGAACATATACAAATACACCTGGAAGTGCATATAGACCATCAGGTCAAGATGCCTTTTCTGGATTCTATGTAGATGGTGTATCTGCTGACCATCCTTTCTATAATGCCACAAAAGGCTATGGTGAAACGACATCATCTGGCTATATCACGATTATATCACATTACGCCTAATAATCTAATTTCTAACTATACAAGATTTTTTTTTTATTTTAATATTATATTATATATATAATGTCTCAACTCTCAAAGATAAAACGAAATACTAATCCAGATATGGTCTATTACGATATGATCGCGACGAATTTTCAGACTACTACAACAAGTAATCCTAACCTCCGGTTTATTGAAACAAGAACAAATCCCATCATTCAAAACACCGGAGAATACTATATGTCAATTATAAGATTCTCATTAGATACATATGACCTACCAAATTTTGTTTGTGAGATTCAACCTAATCAATCTGACCCTGATTTGAGCATATATTCGATAACCTTAGAATATGACGACGGAGCAGGAAATCTATATCCTGTTCAGACATACATTCAGTGGGTCCCTCAGAATAAATCATCAGCAGTTCCAAATGCGCCTGATACTACAACTTCTGGATACCAGCAATCAAACACTGATTATTATTATTGTTATCATTTCCAATATTTCATTGACCTTATAAATGATACGTTCGCGACCTGTATGGCAGATTTAATAACTGCAACTGGTGGAGCCGGAGTTTCACCAATTGAAAATGCCCATCAACCAATTATAAGTTGGGATGTAATGGAACAGAAGGCTATTATCAGTGCTGAAAATGATTATTATAATGATGATTTAACCGCTAAAATCAATATATATTTCAATCCTGCCATGTATTCATTATTCAATTCTTTCATGGTTGAAAATTACGGATACTCAGCATCTGATGGTAAGAATTTTAGATTGGTTATTGAAGACTACGAAGGGAGTAATTTAGGACAATTTCCAGTCAATGACCCCACATATGATGTAGTCCAAGTCATCCAGGAGTTTAGCACTATTGATACCTGGACGCCTATTTCTTCTATAGTGTTCACTTCTAACACATTACCCATTATTTCTAATCAGTTATCAGCACCTCTTATATATGCAAATAATGAAATAATACAGACAAGCAATAATGCTAACTTCTCACAAATAATAACAGATTTCGAAACAAATCAACAATGTTATAAACCCCAAATTGAATATAACTCTCAATCTGAATATAGACGTATAGATATGACCGGAAATACTCCATTATACAATATAGATATTGAGGTTTTCTGGCGGGATAAGTTAGGAGTGTTCCATCCTCTAACACTACCAACTGGGGCTTCATGCACTATTAAGTTTTTATTTGAAAAGAAAGACAAATTAGGATTGAAAAATGAAAATTTCGTATAAGAGATAAAAAGTTATAGAAAGTGTTTTTTTTAAAATTTTTCAAAAAAATTTTATTATAAGTATATATATATAATGGCTGACTTCAAGACTCAACTAGTTAAACAATCTGTCCTTTCAGATATAACTGACGAACTCGATTACGCCGTCTATTCTGGCGGTGCATCCAACACTTACCAGCAATTCAATGCTATCTCATCTTCTGCCTCTTCTATCACCTTTAACGTTCAGGTTCCCTCTGAATCCGTAGTTCTTGATAGAGAACTCTTCATCCAAACTGATATTAACTTCAATATTAGAATTACTAATGTTCCCGTTGGATCTGAGGCTCTCCAATGGACCATTGACTCTGGCTTCCAAGCCTTCCCTTTTTCTCATCTTATAACCACAGCATCTGCTCAAATTAACAATACTAATGTTTCTGTTAATCTTCAAGATGTATTACCTCAATTACTAAGAATGATGGATGATAAGGAACTCGGAAAATATGCTGGTATGTGTCCTTTTGTTCCTGATAAATTATATAAGGAATATGGGGATGCTTCTAATACATCTTCTAATCCTCTTTCTGGACCAAGAACTGCTGGATTAGATGGAGAATTATACGGCCGAGGTTCACAAGAATTAATCTCATATGTTGTTCAACGGCACGAAGCCGGAGCAGATGCTGTGGCCGATGCTGACCTAACATCTGCTAACTTGACTGATTACTGGGATATTCTCTGCACTGTAAGATTGACTGAACCCGTCATGCTCTCACCCTTTTTGTGGGGGCCTGGTGAATTTAACAGAGCAGGTATGGTGGGCATTAACGGTTTAAGTATCGTTCTAAATATTGATTCTACATGCAAACGTTTCTTGTCTTTCTCAAAACAGGTCGATGGAGTCGATAGAGATGTAGTAGTGTCTCTAACTAATAGTGTGAATACGAATGCTTTTGAAAATACTATGCTTCTCGTTAATTTTATTAGTTCTCAACCATCAGATTTAATTTCTGTTAGGAATGTGCTCCCATATATGGACTTTCCCCGGTATACCACATACGGGGCATCGACTATGACTGCCGGGGCCACATCTGACCTCAATTCTCAAAATATTCAATTAAATCAATTACCTGATTATTTTATTATTTGTGTTAGAAAGCAACTTTCAAGTCAAGACTGCACTGATTCTGATTCTTTCTTACAGATTAACAGCGTAAGTGTAAATATGAATAATGCGTCAGGATTACTCAGCGGAGCCACCCAAGCCGATCTGTGGAGATTGTCCGTGAAAAATGGCAGTAGACAGTCATACTTAGAATTTAGAGGCACCAGTGCATATGAAGGTGCAGGAGATGAACTCCAAACTGCTTTTAATACTACTGGAAGTCTGCTCGTATTGAATCCAGCATATAATCTAAGCCTTCCAGATTATCTTTCTAACGGCTCCGTTGGCCAATATAACTTTCAAATTAAAATGAATATCACCAATAACTCATCAGAAGAAATTACGCCTGAAATTGTTATCGTATGTGCCAATTCTGGCGTATTCTCTACAATCCAGGGTTCATCTTCCATCTTCACTGGAATTTTGAATAAGGCTATGGTTCTCGATGCCAAATCACAGGAAGAAGAAGCCATGTCTTCTGAAAAACACCGACGATTAGTAGGTGGTAGATTCTGTGATGGGATCGCATCTGGTGCAAAGAAAATGAGAGAGGGTATGAGATATATAATGGAAGGAAAAGGTGTCGTAAGTGGAGGGGCTATGGATAAATTGGATGCCCTCTGTGGATAAACATATTTTAAATCAATTATAAAATGATTTAAAAGAAAATTAAACTATATCTTGATGATGGAAATATTATATGATTTATTATATTATTCCGCCGTCCATATTATATTTTTATTATATAATATTTCCATTATCAATTATTTTTTTATTATATATTATATATATAATGAGTAATTACGGAATAGGAGATAATCCATATGATAGAGAAATAGTGAGACGTATTCAAGCACTTGAACTTAGAAAAAATGAATATGGGGAGCCTGATAAGTTCTTAAAGGGTAAATATATTACAAGTCCTCATCTTAGATATCCAATGATTGGAGGGAATGATTTAGAAGGAGGCAAAATGTTTAATATATTTGAACCTGTTTTACACGGGGCAAAAGAAGCCGGAAAAAAGGCTGTTCATTTCTTAGGGCCATCTGTTAAACACGTTGGCTTAAAGAGTGCTGAGAAAGTAGGAGAAAAGATGGTTAAGAAACTATTAAATGATATGGTTGAAAGTAAGAGCGGAGCAGGAATGGTAGATCCCACCTTAAAAAGAAGTAGAAATCATATTCTAAGTGGAAATACTGCTCGATATCCTCAATATCACGCATTAGAATTAAAAAAGTTAGATGATATGGAAGGAGGGAATCTTTTCGGAGATATCGCACACACTCTCCACAAGGGAACTAAAAAATTAGTTAAGGTGGCCAAACCCGTTTTAGGCCACGTGGCGCAGAAAGCATTACCTCTGGCAGAGAGACTGGCCACAGACGCTATGGTGGGGGCCGTGATGTCAGGTATGGGCCATGATGAAGAAAAACCTAAAAAGAAAAGAGGAAGACCCAAGGGTTCTAAGAATAAGAAAGGAGGAGCAATAATAAAAGATATTAAAAAAGGCTCCAAGATGGCTAAAAAGGCTATTAAGAAGGCTGAAAAATTACCAGTAAAGGAGATAAAGGAAGTGGCAGAAAAGATAAAGGATGTATTAGAGGGTGGGGAAGTTAAAAGAAAGAGAGGTAGACCCAAGGGTTCTAAGAATAAGAAAGGAGGAGCAATGATTACAGATGCTGATATTAAGAAAGCCTCAAAAGTTCTTAAAAAGACGGTTGAGGTAGTATTTCCAGAAAAGGTAATTGAAGAACTTGAAGAGAAGGAAGATAAACCAAAGAAGAAGAGAGGAAGACCTAAGAAGGCAGAAAAAAAAGAAGAGAAACCTAATTTAGATGACTATTTTTTGAAGAAAAAGGGAGGAGCAGTAAAGAAAGAAAAGAAAGGAAAGGCTGGTAAAGTAGATGGAAGAAAAAAAAGAGCAGAAATTGTAAAAAAGGTAATGAAGGAGAAAGGATTGAAAATGGTAGAAGCATCTAAATATGTTAAAGAGCACGGCCTCTACTAATTCAATTAAGAAGTTTTTTTTATAAAAGTATATAAAAATATATTTTGTTTTATTAATATATAGGAAATGAATATTTTAAACGAAGAAGAATTATTAGAATCAATTATAGATATAGATATGGAACAAGGAGACGAAATCAGTATTACTGAGGAGGAAAATAAAGAGGAGACAGACAATAAGAACAAGGAGTATATGAGAAATTATATGAAGAAGAGATATGATGAAAATAAAAAGGGAGAAAGGAGAAGAAGAAATACTGTCAATCTCAAAAAGAAATATGAACTTCAAGATAAATATATTGACAAATACGGAGATTTCATTTATAACATTATTAAAGCCAAAGAATTATTAATGGAGTTAGATAACGGCCTTTTTAATCAATTCCTTATTGATTATAATGATATTGAAGTTGTAGAAAAATAATTATATTATAGAATTTGTTTTTTAGAAAAATTTTTAGTTATAGAAATTTTTAAAAATATATAGAATATAGGATTTAGGAAATTTTAGTTTAAAGAAATATTTTATTATATATATATATATATATGATGACGGAAAGCAGAACCCCCCCCCAGAGTGAAAAGATGACAACAACCCCCCTTATTTTTAGAGAATCAGTGATTGATATTAGGAGATTACATTATATCCTTTCATTATCATTTGATGATATGATTGAATCTGAATTATTAGATGAACGGCCAGGAAAAGAGGTCGATATTGAGAATAAAAGAGAGTTATATAAGAAAATTAGGACTTATTGTAAGAACCTTTTGAAATCTGATAATGATATGGAATGTGTATACCGTATCAGTAAATCTTCCAAAAAGACCGGAGCAGGTAGGTTATTCTGTAATAATTCTATCCAAGGAATACCCTATAAGACAAGAGGATTTTTATTTAATCATACAACTGATGTCGATATTTCAAATTGTCATCCATCAATTTTATTATTCATCTGTAAGATGAACGGAATTTTAACACCTAATCTTCAAAATTACGTATTGAACCGTGATATGTATTTGGAATTGGTAGAACCTAAACAGAAATTAGGAATCAAACAATTAATAACTTCTATGATGAATTCTGACTTTATCAGAAGAAAAATTAATAACAAATTATTAAAGGACCTTGACAGGGAATTTAAGGATATTCAAAATTCTCTTATTGAAATTGAAGAGTATAAAGATATTTTGGAAGAATCTAAGGCTTCTAAGGGAGAAGATAACGTTAAGGGTTCTTTTATTAGTAGGGTATGTTCAAAATATGAGCAGACTTTCATTAGAGAGGCCATTGAATATTTTGAAGAAAGAAATTATAAGATATCAGCATATATGGCGGATGGGTTCATGGTGTATGGTGATTTATATAATGAACCAGAACATCTAAGAAATATTGAAGATATGCTCAATTCAAAGTATGATGACCTAAATATCAAATTCACATATAAATATCATGATGAATCAGTAGAAATGCCTGATGATTTTGAATATGAAGAAAAATCATATGAAGAAGAAGATGAAGATAATGAATACCCCAATGACCCCAAATACTATAAGAATATGATTAAGGATTTTGAAAAGACACATTTCAAAATATTAGACCCACCCACATTTTGTAGGGTCAATAATGGAATAGTGAAGACATATAATGAAAAACAATTCAGAACTCAAAACATACATATTAAATGTAATATTGATATCTATGATGGTAGAAAGGGAGATATGGTCATGAAGAAGAAAAATTTAGTTGATGTGTGGATTAATGATTATGAAGATATCAGAATATATGAATGTTTAAATTCTTATCCATACCCCAGAATCTGTCCTGATGATGAATATAATATGTGGTCTCCTTTCAGGGCTGAGATGATTCAAGATTGGGAGAATAAAGAGGAGGAATTAGAGATAATATTGAACCATATTAAAATTCTATGTGGACGGGATGAATTGGTATATGAATATTTCTTAGAATGGTTGGCTCATATGGTTCAAAGGCCCGGTGAGAAACCGGGAACATCACTAACATTTATCAGTGAGGAAGGGGCGGGCAAAAATACACTTTTATTATTACTAAAAAAAATGTTATCAGAAAATAAGGTTGCGTGCACTTCTTCTCCCAGTCAGCATGTATGGGGAAATTTTAATGCTTCAATTATGAAGGATGGATTTTTAATTTGTTTAAACGAGTTGTCCAAATCTGAGAGATTACACGCAGAAGGTAAAATTAAAGAATTAATAACAGATGATACAGTTATTATTAATCAAAAGAATGTAGCACCATTTGTGATGAATTCATATCACCGTTTCATTTCATTTACTAATAATGAAGAACCCCTCACAACTAAGAAAGATGACCGTAGAAATCTGGTCATTAGATGTTCTGATGAGTTGATTGGTAATAATGAATATTTTACAATGATATATGGTATGATAGAGGATGATAATATTATTAAAACTTTATATGAATACTTAAAGAATATGAATATTGGAAACTTCCTAAAAAAGAAAAAGCCAATTACTGAATATCAAGCAGATTTACAGAATCTCTCTACTCATCCTATTGAGTCTTTCTTAGAACAATTCACAATTAATCATTACGATGATTTAACAGTTAAAATTAGTTCATCTTCACTATTCAATCAATTCTTAACATATATCGATAATAATAGACTAAGATTTGAAATGTCTAATAAGAGATTCACGATGAAACTAAAAAATATGAAATTAGATGGAATTAGATATGAAAGAACAATTAGGGGCAGTGAATACATTATTCATATTCCATCATTGATAACACATTTTAACATAGAAAAAAACATATCAACTGATGATGGGTGGAGTTCTGATGAAGAAGAATTCTAATGAAGAAGAATTCTAAATTTTTTATTATTTTTTATATTAGGTAAAAAATGACTTAAAGAAACACTGCATATATAGGTATATGAAGAGAGAGAGAGAGCAGATATTAAAAAACCAGTTATTGAAAATGATTTACACAGAAGAAGAAATTGATGAATTCATGGATATAATTAATCATATCTATAATGGACTTATGGAAGAAAAATTTGGATATTGCGCTTATTATTTTATTTTTTTGTATGACGCGAACGATATCAGGTATCCATGCGGAATTGATATGGAATTAAATAATACATACCAAATGATGACATTTAGTCAAATGAAAGAAATTCATATTAATATGAGAAAATACTTATCAAATCTTGATGAAGGAACGAGTGATTATTATGAAATTATTAAACATATGGAGAAAACTTTGGATATTGAAGTTAACAGAAGATACAAACATATTATGGATGGAACGTGTGATTTGTCATATAGAATCTATGAACACGATATTAGAAATTATTATCAAAATCAAAATTAAAATTATTATTATTATTATTTATATTATATATTATTTATATATAATGGAAAAATTAGACATTATGGAATTAGTCAATAATCACACTTTGGGTGAATTATCTAAACTTTTAGATAATATACTAAAACCTGGTGTTAAGGAAAAGCAGACATTAGGGGAAGTATCCACTCCATATAATCTACGTCAGGAGATGTTAGATAAGATGCCTTCTGAATTTTGGGGCGTATTGGATAATAAGATATTTGAGCCATGCTCCGGAAAAAGCGGGTTTTTGGTAGATATCGTGGATAGGTTTATGGAGGGGTTGAATGATAAGATTGAAAATAGGGAAGATAGGTATAAAAAGATATCTATTAAGCCAAGAATTTAAAAAGTTTATATCTTCTTGTATGTGGTCTAATTATAGGGTAGAATGAAGAATATTTACATATTTAAGTTCTGAATTATGGAAGGGGAAGATGTAAGAAGAAAACAACTCAAAACCGCGGTTTTAGGTTATAACCTCTAAGAGTCCTGACACATTGACTTTTAAAAAAGGGCACCTATGATAGATTTGACAGATTTAAGGTATTTTCAACTTATAAATATTATTTCAAAAATTAAGAACAAAGATAATTTTTAATTCTTTTTTTTTTTTTTATTTTCTTAAAAACCTGCCAATCTGTCAAATCTATCATAGACTTATAGTTTTTCTTTTTAGTATATGCCCTTTTAGGTTTTTTAACTTCTTCTTCTATCTGTCATCATCTGTCAATATCTTCTAATATCCGCCATATATGCCCTTTTCATTTTAAATTCTATGGGGGATGATGTTAAGGGGAAGATGTAAGAAAGAAAACAACTCAAAACCGCGGTTTTAGGTTATAACCTCTAAGAGTCCTGACACATTGACTTTTAAAAAAGGGCACCTATGATAGATTTGACAGATTTAAGGTATTTTCAACTTATAAATATTATTTCAAAAATTAAGAACAAAGATAATTTTTAATTCTTTTTTTTTTTTTTATTTTCTTAAAAACCTGCCAATCTGTCAAATCTATCATAGACTTATAGTTTTTCTTTTTAGTATATGCCCTTTTAGGTTTTTTAACTTCTTCTTCTATCTGTCATCATCTGTCAATATCTTCTAATATCTGTCATATATGCCCTTTTCATTTTAAATTCTATGGGGGATGATGTTAAGGGGAAGATGTAAGAAGAAAACAACAGAAAACCGCGGATTTAGAGTTATAACCTCTAAGGGGCGGATTTAGAGATATTTTTTCTTAATAGATTACTAATCTTTTAAGAACTTTTAAGATTACTTCTATAAATCACAGACCCTACATCATACACTATACATTTATAATCTTATAAGTATATGTCCTTTTTGTGTATAGTGTATGATGTATATATAGAAATTGAATTCATTATAAAAAATTAAAAATTAAGTATAAAGATAATTTTTAATTTATTTTATAATCTGAATTTTAAAAATAACTATACATACTATACATACTATACATATAATATAGATATAATAGTCTATATGTTCCCTTTTTATAAATGTATAGTCTATATGTATAGATACTCTAAAATGTAGGGTTTCATTAAGAAAATGACTAAAAAGTTTAATATTCTTCTGAGCCCTTAAAACATCTTCTGTCTAAACCCCTTAAAATTCTAAGGGTTGATGTCAAGGGGAAGATGTAAGAAGAAAAACAACAGAAAACCGCGGATTTAGAGTTATAACCTCTAAGGGGCGGATTTAGAGATATTTTTTCTTAATAGATTACTAATCTTTTAAGAACTTTTAAGATTACTTCTATAAATCACAGACCCTACATCATACACTATACATTTATAATCTTATAAGTATATGTCCTTTTTGTGTATAGTGTATGATGTATATATAGAAATTGAATTCATTATAAAAAATTAAAAATTAAGTATAAAGATAATTTTTAATTTATTTTATAATCTGAATTTTAAAAATAACTATACATACTATACATACTATACATATAATATAGATATAATAGTCTATATGTTCCCTTTTTATAAATGTATAGTCTATATGTATAGATACTCTAAAATGTAGGGTTTCATTAAGAAAATGACTAAAAAGTTTAATATTCTTCTGAGCCCTTAAAACATCTTCTGTCTAAACCCCTAAGGATGCCGGATTTTTAAAAAATCTAACTTATTATATAGGATGTTAAGGTCAGATTTTAAAGAATTGTATTTAGAACTGTTCAAGCATATACCCTCAGAAAAACAAAGAGTTTTTGTTCCAAATCCATATGGACTCAATACCCCTTTCGTGAATTATCTTTCTTCTAATAGAGATGTAGAACTTTTTATAGGGTCTAATAAAGATAAATACGATGATATAAAGACTAAACTTTTAGATGTTGGCATTGATTGGATTATCACCTGCCCTAAATCAATTATAAATGAAAATGAAGGAAACATAGAATCATTAATGATTTTCTGTGGAAAAACACACGAGGGCGTCTGCCTCCTAACTGAAACTTTGGACATCTTCAAGCCCCAAATCCTTAAAGAATTATACAGAGAAAAAGGGGTATATCTTTATAAAATAGTAATCTTCACTCATGAAGGAAAAGAAAGATACTTTATAA
>Ga0208019_1000283_pt1 | contig 28041 bp, 42 predicted proteins | sample CB_VirMetaG_5_FD_184540 | JGI IMG/M metagenome (GOLD analysis project Ga0208019, IMG submission 184540) | Freshwater to marine saline gradient viral communities from Chesapeake Bay - CB_1508_1D Viral MetaG (SPAdes) (version 4) | ecosystem: Environmental > Aquatic > Marine > Coastal | place: USA... | reverse complement strand
ATCCTATTTGTTGTTCACCAACTTGTCGATAAGTAATATCCCAACCATTTTCGGCTTCTGCATCTTCAATGGCTCGGCGTAATAGATTCTCATTATATCCCATATCTCTGTTGTTTAGTATCGACTTCCGTCAACTACAAATTTATTCTCTCCCTTACCATATTCGGTCGCTCCCTCGTAACCCATATCCTGAGCGAAACCTTCGTAGTCAAAGTAATTCTTCAAAGTCTTAGAATCCAAGTCACGAGGTTCTTCGCCAGTCATGTCAAAATATGCGTCTGCGAGTTTGTGGTCAGGTAGATGTTCGTACTCAGCGAACCATTCATCTTCGCCTACCATATCCTCGAACTCACCGCTCAAACGCAGGTCGCGTCCCCATCGCTCATAGTTGAAGTAATCGCTTACTCGGTCGTCCATGAGTCCTTCTTCTACAATGTGATAAGCGTACTCAAGGAGTGTACCCGTCCAAACTACTACATCGTCCCACCATCTCTCAAGGTCTCCGTCTGCATCGTTGTAATCGGCGAACGCTTCTAAGATAGTCATCATTGGAACGTCGGTGTTTGACTCAAGCGTCTTAGCCGTCTTTAGGTTGTTCCATCCCGCTTCAGTCTCCACGTAGTATGGAGAAGGCATAAACTGCCAATCCACAGGCTCTACTTCGTCAGCAACAAACCCTTGGTGGTCAGACTCCAACTTTGCGATACGTTCTTTTAGTCCGTCTTGCCAGTCATCAAATGACTTATAGTCGAGTGGATACATTGTAATATCCACGTCTTCAGGCTCAACATAATACGAGTTTGAGTTATAGACGCGATACCAAACGATTACATCGTCGATAGACCCTAACTCCGTCTTGCCAATCTCTTTCAACTTCTCCTCGTACTTCTTCATGTATTCGTCCTTCAGGTTCGTTTCAGGTTCGGCCTTTTCTTCAATTGCCTGAACTTGTCCGTCCCACTCAATTACAATGCCGTCGTAAATCTCAAATTCTGTTCCTGCCTTTGTCTTATATGAGCCGTTGTCGATTTCGACCGCAGTGCCCTCAGCACCGATTTTGTAGACGCTTACACCTGCGGCAAACTCGTCGTCCTCAGTGGCAAAGACTGCTCCGTTATCAACTTCGATTTCGGCGTACAACTTACGACCCGTTACAATTGATTTCAAACGCCGTCCAAAACTTGGTTTGGGACGTTCTGACATCTGTTCCAACTTGTCCAAGAAGTAGCCCTCGATAGAGAATCCTGCGACCTTCTGCTCTTTGACAAACTGCCACATCTCTTCGTTCTCCACCTGTACACGCACCATCCAAGTTCCTTCGGGTACGTCCAGTCCAAAGTGCCGTGCTTTATCTACTTCAGGATTGGATACAATCCATGACTCGACAACGGATACTCCGTCTACTTTCGAGTCGTGTTCTTCCGTCCACTCGTTCGTGCGATGAGTCTTCAAGAAAAGTTCGGATGCCTTTTGGACGGTCGTTTTTGAGAAGTACACATCGTACTCCTCGTCCGAAAATTCGTCGTAGCGAGGGATATGCTTGTCAGGAATCAAAGCCGCACCAATTAGGGTACGTTTCTCCTCGTCTACGGAAGCCATTGAGTACAGAGTCTTCTCCTTCTTGCCTTGCTTGCTGAAGTAGACAAAGTTCGATTCGATAGCAGGATACTTTACGAGAGAAATTGCTTCTACTCCAAATGCGTCTGCTGACTCGTCAATAAGTAGTTCGATTAGTTTACGTCCTGCCATATCTCTGCGGTTTAGTATCCATCAAATATTGACGGGTCATCTTGCACTACAAAGTCGTTTAATTCTTCGGCTAAGAAATGACCCCAATCCTCCAAAATTAGACATCCAATAATTGCCGCGCCATAGACATCCCAACGTATCTCGTTTGCGATTCTTGAAGCCAAGGCATAAGTATTATCATACACACCTTTGTAGTATGGACTTAATACCCTCGCCGCCGCATGGTAATTACAATCTGCAAGTAAGTCGTAAACCAAATCAATAGCCATTTGGTCACTCGTGGTCTTTGCCCAATAATCTTGGGCTATCTCACGTTCTTCGGGTGAAGCAATGTCTGTAATTTTGCGCATATCTCTGTGGTTAAATCAGTTCGATTAAAATACCTTCAGGCGACTGACTTACTTGATACCTGACATATTCCATTGATGGATATACGTGCATAATCTCAGCTAAGTCATCTTCTACATCTACGATGTATCTCATTTTTTGATTTAAAAGAATGAAATCTACGTCAAGGTCTATGACCTCATAGTAGTAATCTGTCATCAATATCGTCGCTAAAATAGTTGCTCCTGATGCTTTTCCTGATGATAATTCTCTTCCGTACATATCTCTGTTGTTTTATAAAAATGGGTTGGGCATATCTCCGTATGTGGAAGCCATAATATCGCACCACTCCGCGAGTTCATCGAATCCTGTGTCAGATAAGGCAACGGTGAGTAGAAACAAAATTTCTTGAACATCCCACCGCACACTTGTAGTTACTTCTGATGCCCTCGTAAAATATCCGTAATCTGCTCGACCGAAATCTGATTCCAAATATCTGTTATCAGAATGCGCGTTTGCATCTTCTAAGCAATTGTACACTACTCCCAACGCCTCAGTAAAAGTTGCGTTCTTTAGTGCCTTATGTAGAATTTTATCTGCATCCATATCCCTAATGTTTAGTAAGGTGCAATTTCAACCAATACCCTTCCATCTTTTGTATCATACGCCATATCCACAACGTAATTTACGTGATTCAGCACATACTCCAAGTCACTTAATGCGCTTGAACTAAGACCTCCTTCAACAAAGAAGAAGTGTTGTCTTGGTGAATTTTGAGGGTCGTAGCCCCATTCAATGTTTAGGCGGTAGTCGTCAGCCCAAGTCATTACGATGTCTTCTACATTCATCTCTCTGTTTTTTTTATTGTGCATCTACTGCCATGAAGCCGATGTCATCGGCGATGTTCTCCAACTCCATACGAATATCTTCCGAACGCTCAAATACGTGGTCTACGTCCCTTTGATAAGGGTGTGAGGTCAATGCACGTTCAGCATCTTTCAATGCCTCTATCGCGTCCATAACTTTTTTCTGAGCCGCTAAGTATTTGTCTGATGCGTCCATCTATCTGATGTTTTAATGTTCACTGCAAAGGTAACTATTCTTTTCAATTACGCAAGTAAGTTATCTCTTTTCATGCTAATTGCTCACAATGTAATGCGTTTACCCATATTCTCCCACATCAGATTTGAACCTTGTAAATCGCTCTGTACTACATAAGCCGATACGTTCATACTTTTTGCTTCTTGGGTCTGTGAAGACACGCTTGGGATGAGTGCTTGTGTCGGCATACGTGCTGTCATACTACCCCCTCCTGACGCTCCTGCTTGATTCATAATTGCTTTGACTTGAGCAAACCCTGAGAGGATTGTTCCTGCAATGGTAGCAATATATCCCGCTAATTGAAATGGGTAAGCAGGAGTTTTTGGAGTGGCTTCTACTGCCGCCGAAATACCCTTAGCCAGTGCTTGCGCCTGATTGATGAGTACCTCGATAATGGCAAGTCGTTTGGCGTTCTTGGAGTTCCTATCCATCAACCCCATAATGCCATCAAACAAATCGCCCATGCCTTGACGGAAGGTATCCATTGACTTCTGGCGGCTATCTAACATGGTTTCGTTCGTTTCCGATTCTATCTCCGCTCTCAGGTCGTCGTAGTATTGTTTGACTTGGACAAGTGATATGCCCAACCTGTTTGCATCAGCAATCGCTTCCTCGCGTTCTATCTCCAACTGAGCCAACCGCAACTCTCGACTCTTCTGCTCGTTGTCCGCGTAGAGTTTGGTCAGTAAGTTGAGTTTGTCGCGCTCGATTTTGGCTTCCTTATCTGCCACCCGTTGCGCATCCGTCAACCTCTTTTCTGCAAACCGCGACCGCACCGATTCCAACTCAATCTGGAGTTGGGTTTCCAATGCGAGGGTGTCCATATTCGCATCCTGCGCCTGTGCAATGAGGTCAGCAAATCGGTCTTTTACTCCTTGGAGTGCCCGCTCTTCGTCGTCCATTGTGACCTCTGCAATGCGCTTGCGAAGGTTAGCCATCGCTTCTATTGCGCGGGCATCCTCCTCTGCCTGACGTTTGGCTTCCGCTTCCTGTGCCGCCGCTTCTTTATCTCGAATCTTTTGGCGTTGCGCTGAGTAGTACCTATAAATGGTTGTCATCTCCTCCTGACTCGCATTGGCTTCTGTTGCCTCCCGAATTTGCGCCCTTTCTTTCTCGTCAATTTTTGCGATTTCTTGGTCGTACTCATCCAATCGTTCAAGACGCATCTCACGCTCCATGTCGTAGAGTGTCTTGTTAAGTTTCATGACCCGTTGACGCTCCTGTTCCGCTGTTTTCTGTTCGAGGGCTTGTTGGGCTAACTCGCGTTGTTGCTCAATAATTTGCTCTGATAGGTCTACACGATTTTGTAGAAATTCTGCGTACTCTGACTCTAATTCAGCAAGGTCTTCTAAATACGCACGTTCATACGTTTCCCTATCACTTTTATATTTAAAATTTTGTGTCTCTAACTTTTCTAACTTCGTTTCCAGTTCTTCACGCTCCTTCAAATACACGATGTATTGCTCTTGGAGTTCATTCATTGCCGCCTCGTTTGCTTGACGTTCGGCTTGTTTTGTGTATTCCTCGTTTAATCGTTCTAAAGCATCAGCCGCCTCAAGGTTGATGTCTCTCAAACCCGAAATAGAACGAGAAAGATATTCCTGTGCCGCAAGACGAGTTTCTAATGCTTGGTTGGTATCTACAAGGATGTCGAAATACGCTTGGTTTTGACCAATGTACCTATCCATCGTTTGCATCGCCGCTTCATTAGCCGCTGTCAATGCCTTAACTGCATCCGTGTTGCCTGTAAAGTAGTCAATGATTTTAGGCAGGTACTCAATGAGTTTTTCTAATCCAATGATAACCGCCGCCAAAATTGGGCCTCCAAAACCTTTCATGACTTTGTTAAAGGCCGTCATACCTTGAGTAGCCCTTGCTACTTCTCGACGCTTACCCTGAAACCTACGGATAGTCATCTGTATATCACGAGGTAGCACCGTACTAAACAAATTAGAGAACTGCCCCCACTTTTTAGTCGTGGATTCTATTCCACCACGTCCTCTTGGGTCTTTTAATTCTGCCGCGTTCCTAACCTTATTCAATTCAGCCGTTGCAACCTCAACGTCTTTCTTGAGTTCGTCAGTTCTTAATCGTGAATTGATTTGAATTTCTTTTGCTTTAGCCATTGAATAAGATTCTTACACGTTTCCAAAAAGGCAGGGACAATCTATACAATCCTCGCGCCCTACGAAAGTGCCGTCCTTGAACTTTTTTGGAACTCATTAGCCGAAGTACAAGAGGCATTGCTTGACCCATAGTGTTAATCGTTTCGCTATCCATTCCAAATTAAATATTCTCCCGTTACACCATTCCATTGAATCAAGTTGGTATCTCCATTCCATTGTCCCTCCACGTCCACTACTACAGGTGGAGTGTACGCTTCAGGAATAACCATACCCACTACGTTGATAGTACCAAACCAGTAAAGGTCTACGTTGGCTACACCTACTCCCTCGATTTGCAATTCTCCAATGCCGTTACCCGTCAAAGTCAGATTCAATGACCTTGCCGTGCCTTCAGTATTGATAACAGAGTTAGAGAGTACCCTATACAATCCACCAGTAGTAGATAGAAGGAATTGTTGGTAGACGCTTGAAGAGTCTCCTATCGTGCCTCCAGTGCCGTCGTATTGATAGGTCGTTGCTTGAACTTCCAACATCACTACCGCATCGTTAGGGACATAGAAAGTGTCTTGCTCAAACGACGTTTGTAAGACTACGTTACTTGCACCCGAAGAAGTGCCAAACACGCCCCACGTAGAACCCGTACCCACAACTCCTGTATTTGGGTCTGATGTTTCTTGGAATCCGTTAGGTGCGATAGGTGGATTTGGGCTACCTGTATTGGTCGTTCCCGTGGTTGGGTCTACGTCGGTAAATCCTGTTCCGTCTTGCGAGTTGTAATCCCACAAGCATACGCCTTGGTCGTCGTCCCAATAGTAGTCAGCCGCGATACAACAAATAGCCGTGGCAGGTGTTATAGTGCCTGTCTCATCGGCAAAGGTAACTTGTCCGTTTGCTTGCCATCCGATAGGATGAAGGTCGCACTGATACGAGGTCGTATCCAAGACCTTCCATAATTTGACCTTACAAGACCTGTTTTCACCTATGACGTAATTGCTAAGTTCGTACAAACGATAGTAAGCGTCTTTAATCCAAATGCGGTCAGCAAAAGTCAAGGACTTTACGTCTTCAGGGTTGAGCCATACTTCACACTCTAAGATTCGGCTATCCTCGCCGTATTGCGATTGGAGATAGGCCGCATACCATGAGATGTATTTGTACCGCCCGCTGATACCTACGAGTGGGTGGTTGCCAAAATCGGGATAGTCATAACCCCACCGCAGGTTGATAGAGTTGTCTGTGGCAGGTGACTCACTCAGGTGAGAGAAGAAAGGAACAGAACTGATTGTCGTACCTCCCGTAATGTAGATAGTCTCTGTGGTTGATTTTAGCCCATGATAGAAAGTCAACATAGGAGGAGAGGTGGTACTACGCACTCTGCCGTCTTTTTTCGACCACAATCTTAGAATAAGAAATTCTTCTGAACCTATCTCCTCATACCAGTTCCATCCCGCAGGTACGGGACTCAAACGGAAAGGAGCAAAGACTCCACCCACATTGGTTTCGTCTACTGCAAAATCATTGGAATTATCGAACCGCTTGCGACCCTTAACCCACCCGAATTTGTCTTGCCACCAGTTATTACGGAAGTCCTTTCCTGCGGCATCCTCAAACGTAATTCGCTTGGGTTGTTCTTCTGTGGTTGGTCGTAAAGTAATTTGCTTATCTAAGTCTACACGATGCGTCCAGTCTCGGACTTGTCCGTAGTTGGTGAAGTAGTCCTGCATAGGCTCTACTACCAAGTGCTTCGCTATCGAGTTGTGGGAAACCATTGTCAGGTTAAACTCGGAAATAATGCCTCGCATAAACTGCTCACACGTCATGTCGGGCATCGCTTGAACCACATCTAAATACGAGTTGTTAGTTACATACGCACCCATTTGTATGTACGTGCCTGTACTCTCGATATACCAAGGTGAGGTGGCATCCGTGTTGTGCTTGGCTTGAAACGCCACACTTTGACCCGAAGACAAAACCAAGTTCCATTGGTATTGCATCACTACTACACTACCTGCTGTAGTAGATACATTCTCGTATCCTGTCGATACAAACGGCGTTGTTCCAACGAGTGCACGTACTGAAGTGTGCAACACTCCCGCCGTAGGTGCGGTAGCCGTGACCCACTGCACTTGAACGATAATTTGATATGTACCTGACGTAGGTGCTACAAAGTTACCTGCCGTCACAAGGTTGTCAGGGTCTGCATAATCACCCGTTTCGATAGTGAAACTAAGGTTCTCATACGTGTTGTTGGTCATTGGAGTGATGTCAGCACCCAAGCCTACTTTAGCACGATACAACGCCCTGAGAGGTAGGTTTTCCTTCTCTGTGCCTAAGACCATGTACAACTTACCAAAGTCGGTAGTGTCAAAGAATGAAGACTCGTAGGTGTAACCTGCCTTGGCAAAGATGTAGTCCCACAACCATTTGACCTTAATTGTAGGTCGGCAATATTGAGGAACGATGGGAGTTGGCGAACCATTGCTACTTGGAGACAATAGTTCAAGACCTGATGCGGTCATAAACTCGTAACCCTCGCTTGGATACTCAGCGTTGTCGGCAATCACGTAAACGATAGTTCCGTTACCCGCGCCTCCTGTAATGTCGTTAGCTACGTTCCATGAGTTACTTACGTTGGTCATGGAAACCAAGTGGTCAAGAATGGTAGTAGTTACTTCGTCGTTGGTGAAGAGGTAACTCCATGTCATCTTACGAATAGCCGTAAAGAAAGAACCTGCATCTCCGATAATAACGCACTCGTATTGACTGCGAAATACGTTCACGGACATGAGTTGCAAAGAACCCTCGAACACCTCGTCTATGTCATCGTAAACGACTACACGTGTGCGAGCCTGATGCGACCACGTATTAGAGGTTGCGTTTACCTCGTAGAAGTGTTTAAAGAACTGATTATTGGTATGCGAGAAAGGCAACACAAAGTTGAGCGAATGCGAAGACTTCCTACGGGTTGGTTTGCCCATATCGGTAGCCGACATAGACCATTCAATCGCCGTGTTTTCACATTCCAGTTCTACGGCATTACCTGTTCCCTGTGGGTATGCTAAGATGCGCTTCATCCAATTGCGGGATATGGGTTTGTGTAATCATACGAGAAGTCATACTCCCACACCTTGTCCGCACGTTGGTTGCGTATCTGAATGCTATCCTCGTTCAGTTGTACTGGTAGCCAATTGTTACCCACTTGAACATACTTAACAGGTGAAGCAAAGAAGTCGGTAATTACATCGTTCATCCATTCGGGCAACCAATTTGTATTGACTCGTCCCGTGCGAATGCGTTTAGTGCGTCCTCCTGAACCAAGACCTTCTTGTGCCGTGTGCGTGTACGAGTTCAATGCCGAAAAAGAGTTGCCTCCATACGTCCGAAAGGTTTTGCGCTCGACGCGCTCCGACTCGGACTCGATGCCGTAGCAGTTAATGAAGTCCCACCCGCCGTAAGTATTCCACCAAGCAAACCTTACGCGGTCGTTACAGGCGGGACGGCGTTTGAAGGTCATCAACGTATTGGTCAGACTCGAACTAAGTTTAATCTTGTAGGTATCCCAGTTGGCATAGTCGTCAGGGTTAACGCTACCTGCGCTTGGTGCGGACGTAGTGTTTACTCGCAGATTCTCAGGATACAAACCTAAGTGAGCAATACCATTGCCTGTAATCTGATTGAATGCTCCTGTAAGTAACCCATACTGATACACTCCATCAGGAATCAGTGTCCCGTCAGCGTCGTAAAATTGAATTGCAAGGTTGATGGACGTGCCTGTTGTACCCTCTCGGAAAAGAGTCATCGTACCCCAATCATTGTCCGTGACTTCTACTACTCGGTGGTTGCTTACGTTGTATCGCGAAAGGAATGGACTAAGCGTACTGGTAATATCAAAGTCGTTTACAAAGAGGTCGCCGTAGTTGTCTCCAAATGCCTGATATGCTCCCGACGTTACTTCGATGCTTGTGGAGGTTGCGAGGTTCAAAGTCTCGGTAGGTACAGAGGTAGTATCTACTGCGTACTCGTAGCCAAACTTGACGTAGACTTGACGCGAACCTACCTCGTCGTTCTCAAAGTTGGCCGTGTTAAACTCTACCTGTGGCTCAACGTAATCGCGTACAATATTGGCAATGTCAAAGACTCCTTTATTTGAGGTGTTGGGTAATGCCTTGAGTTTGGACACGCTCGTTCCGTCGATGTACACTTGAGCGATATATCGAAATTTCTCTTGAGTGTAGTTAGCATCGCTGACGATGTAAACCAATTCCGCACCACTTCCGTATGCGTTATATCCTGTGGGTTGAAAGTCGATTGTCATGGTAAAATCATTACAAGTTCAATGGGTATTTTGTCACCTATTGCACTATCTATGTCTTCATACATCGCGTCCTCAAATTGAAGTTCGTAACGCTTCCAAAGATTGTACATAGGGTCGGTAAAAAAGTAGGTCGTTTCCAAGCCGTGCAAATAGACGGCTCTTGCTATTCTTCGCACCAATTCTTTACGCGGTATGAATTTACCTTTTTCATCCCTTGCTTCAGGTATGGGTTTTACAACTACCCACTTATCAATCGAAGGTACAAGCCTTCCTTTTGGGCCAGTACCCGAACCAAACTTGAATGGAGACTCAGGTGCTTTGTAATTGGTTAATGCTCCTTGGACTCCGTAGTCTACATATTGCCAGTATGGAAGTCCGTCGGGATACCATTCTATGAGGTAGTCTTGTTGTTTTACACCTACCTGCAAAGACTTGGAAAGATTACCTGTTGCGTTCTTGCCTAACCGCTTTAGGTTGGCTTGCGCGGCTCTTACGACTGCCCTTCGGTAGTTCTTAAAAATACGCTCGGCTTGGTCTAAGCGTACCTTACTCCATACGCCGTCTACCTCATATTCAACTTTCCATCCTGCCATTAGATAGAAGTAGGAGTGTAACCATCAAAAGGTGCGTCGCACAAATTGATACCCATAGGAACGCGAATCGTTACTTGCGCACCCCATCCTGCCAAGAGGTTTGAGAAACGCCCTGTAAACGGCTGAGAATTGACGGGAAGGTCAATGACAAATCTCTCGTCCACTGGTAATGCGTTTGCCTCCAAATGAAGCAAGGCAATTACATCTTGAAGAATCAGATGCGTCTCGTTGTAAACATCGTTGAGGGTTGGCGTTTGCTTCTCCATGAGCAAAGACGCGACTACTACCTCGTACTCTAATTCCACCTCGTTTTGACCTATCAACGATGACGTAACCTGAGCATACAAAAGTGGATACTTGTCGATTGTGACTTTCTCCAAATCTACCTCATCCACGGAGTTGTCGTATCTACCCCGAAGTTGCTTGTGATAGGTTACGATGTTATCAAACACCGCATCTATGTTAGTGATTGTGACCATTTATCTTCACGTTGTTAGACATTCGAAGGTCGCGCTCATACGTTAGGAATGCAAATGCCTCTTCTACTTTAGTTAGAGTCACTGCGTCTATCTTCAGGTAGTCACCTCCTGCGAGTGCGTAGATTGTGTTATACCATCCCCACTTATTGTTTATTGCGTCAGTTTCGCCTTCATCCGCATTCCCGAATAAGGGGCTGAACCTGTGGCTAACATCTCTCCGATACGCCAAAAAAAAACCACCGCACCAAGGGCTACGTTCATAGTCATGTTCTTCATAATCTCGGCGTGCTTTGGCTTTGGGTTGTATGGCTCGATGTCATAGTATTCTTTCCATCGCTCCGTGACGGGTCGGTAGATAATCGCCATAACCTTTTCTAAGTTGTCGAACGTCTTGCCGTCCTGCACCAACTTGTCAAGGTCAGCAAACTCACCCACAGAGATGTCTGTTAGGTCGGGTATGATTCCATACTCTACACCATCAATGATTGTGGTTGGAATAAGCGGCCATTTCTCAACAGGATTCATAGCCCAATCCAAATCCTTACGCACCTCCTCGAATGCCTTTTGAGACATACCCTTGATGACCCACTCCTCAACATCGCATAAGCAAGCGACCGCCGCACAGACTTTGTTGATGTCTGATGTTTCGGCTTCTATCGCCTTCTGTAATTGTCGGTACTTGACAATCGTTATGTCGTGCATCCCTTCAGGGATATTCAAGGTGACTTTCATCGGATGTAGTATTTACCTGTCTTCTTCAGGAGTTTGGCAAGGCAAACATAACGCACCGCGTCTATTCCGTGGTTGAATGCGTCGATTGGTTTTGGAAGCATCTTATCGTTTTTATCCTTCATCCACTTGTAGTTGCGAAACTCCTTCTGAAGGTCGAGGGAATCCTCGTGGACATACAACTTCTTTCGGCGCATAAGGTCGATGCCTATGCGTATGCTATCCTGACCTTTGTTGGCAGGTTTAATATTGAAGTGTAGTCGGTGTATCTCCTCGATAGATTTGGGTTCGGCTGAGTCCGCTATGATTTCGTCGTACCTATCTATTCCTATCTCCGTCAATTGACCTGCGATTTCATCGTTAGTGAGTGAGGTAAGGTATATCTTCTGTTCCATATACAGGGAGTCTTCATGTTCCCATACCGCCACCACCGCAGTAGGGTCTACCGCATACCCGAAGTCAAGACCATAAGCAAGAAACTTTGCTCCCTGTGGTAGGTCTTTGTACGTGTCGTGCTTGAAGATGACCTCCCGCGATTGACCACGCTCTCCCAAGCCATACACCCTCCAGTAGTCCTCGTCTATCTCCTTGAGTTTTTCAATCTCCTTGATTACTTCGGGTTCGAGGTATGGGTTGTCCTTGTATGTAGAATGGAAGTAGGAACAATCGTCACGGGTCAATACCCTATCGTAAATCCAGTGGAACTCGTCCGAAGGGTTGTAATCGAGGATAACGCGAAAGGTTGTCCGCATTACGAGTTGTTGGTAGTCATCCCAACTCAGTTCGTTAGCCTCGTTCATGAAGCATATCTGACGCTTACGTCCTCGAATCTTGTGCCCTTGGTCTACCGCAAGGAACTCCCATGTAGTACCCCATAGGTTGTACATGGATTCGGTCTTGTTGTGGTCTTTCTCGGAGTAGTAGCCTTCTCTTTGGAGTATCTCGATAAAGTCACGCATAACCGACCCACGCAGGGACGGCAAGGTCTTTCTTACCACACTGATTACCCAACCCGAATTGGGATTGAGTGCGCACCATTCGATGAGCAGGGTAACGATAGAGTATGTTTTTCCCGAACGGCTTCCACCTTGAAAGACGGCTAACCTGCTGTTGCAGTTCTTCAGGTCGTAGTACGTCTTGGGTTGCTTCATATCGGCTAAAAGTGTAGCGTGTCCATAGAAAAACGATGGTGGTCTCTTTAATCATTAGTACATGGTTGATACTCTCTCGGTAATTCCATAGTCTAATAAAACAACATTACCCTTATACACTCCCCAGTTCTTCGGGTTATAGAGGTCGCAGTTGCTTATGTTCAACTCCCATATTTCTCGCTTCAATATTTCAGCGTATTTCGTCTTAAAGTCTTTCAAGGGATATGCTCTCCGTTGAATCACTAACCCTTTCCAACCCCAAACCATAGGAACTAATTTTCCTTGGTTAGGGTACTTCTTCCATAGATACGCCTCATTGATTCCTTGAAGCCATCCTCGCTTGTCCAACGGAATCTTTATCGCGTAGTGACCAATGACTATCACTAAACGAGTAGACACTTTAATCATTCAGGAAGACGTTAGCAGACTTGTCCCCTTCGCGCTCAATGACCTCATCGAACCACGATGGAGGATGAGGTGCGCCTACTATCGTTACCTCGCTTTCTGTCTGTTTGGGTAAGAAGTAAGGTAGGAACGCGGCTAATGCCTTGAGGTAGTCTCGCGATGACTCACGACGTAAGCAATCGAGTTGCTCCTGCACGTGTTCCAGTTCACCCTCCATGATGTGTAAGAACATCTCACGAGCCGCCGCCGTAATCTTGTTGTTTGCTCCCTTTGGTCTTCCGTTAGGGTTTCCCGATTGTCCTTTCTCGAATGGCATTGTGAATCGTTGTTGTAAGGTTTCTATTTACCCTGACCCTTGTATGGTTTCTTGTAGTTCGTCGCGTTCTTACTTCGACTCATTTTGGTCTTAGCATGGACGTTTGGTCGGCGAACCTTTGGTTTACGCAAATATGTAACGGCTATCTGTTTTGCCATTGTATTTCCTTGTTGTTTACAAACTTACTGATTCTAAGGTAAGCAAAGCAAGCAGTTCTAAACGCTCGGCTTCATGAATACATCTCCATGCTTCGCCCTCTGTTATGCCAGTGACCTTCAGGTGTTCCTTCGTTGTCTTCCCGTGGTTGACTGAGGTGTGGTCTAAGACATACGTCTCTACCTTTCCTTCCATTACGAACTCTCTTAGCGATTGAGCAAGTTCCATGAGTTCCTTGTTCTTGCGTGCCGCTACCCTTACCACGTCCTTGTCGTACCCAATGGAGTTACGTCCTTTCATTGGTCTCGATAGAATGCTTCAGCGTACAAAATGATTCCAACGATGGATAACAGAAAGACTATCGCTTCTGCATTCATCAGATAAGGAACATTTGACCACTTTCATCGACACCTATTGCTTTGTCCGCTACGTTGAAGGCTTGGACACCTTCAGGTAAATCCAAATCCTCTTGGAATTGTTCTTTGAACCATCCGTTCTCCTCGCCTTGCTTCTTCCACTTCTCGTATCTCACTCGTTCCCGCATCTTGGATACGTACTCGTACTTGTTGGGTTCGGTCGGTTCATAATACCCTGAGTTATTTTGGAAGATTAGTCCTGCATCGTTTAGGGTAGACAACGCACTTGTGAGTGATTGGTGTGGCATCCTTGGGAGTGCCCTACGCAATGTATCCAAGTTCACCTTTTCGCGCATTTTGACCTCGCGATATACAAGATGTCGGTTCGTGTCTAATGCTCCTGAGTTCACCTGTTGGATGAACGATTCAATGCTCTTCTTAGTCATCGAGTTTTGTTTTATAGTGTGCTATGATTCTTTCTGTTTCCTGCTTGTACCACTCTTTGAACTCCAAGTTACTCCCTGCTTGTTGCCAAACCTTGAAGAGTACATTCCTAAGACGTTGGCTTTGCGTCTTCGGCTTGTCGTAGAGTTCCGTGTCCAAAGCATCCAAGTCACTCACCTCTTCAGGCGTAATAGACTCTTCTGCTTTAAAGTAAAGATAACCAAATTGTTCGCATAATGAGTCAATTTGGGCAATTTCATCGGACGTTTTTTCACCCGTCACAAATCGCAAACTCACGCTTCTATCCTTTCGGCGTGAGTAACCATCGACTACCGCACTTGTCAGGATACGCATAATTGATACACGTCTTCCAATGCTCGCATACGACGCACTACACAAGGTGAACACCGACTGAACTTAGCACGTGCCTTAAAGACCTCGTTGTATAGTCCGTTGATGATGTTCTGCTCAGTAGCCGTCACCACGTTATCTTCAAACCTGTGACGTACTCCCTCCCATACTTTCTTCTGCTCCTCGGTCAGTGGTTCGTAGAATCGGAACATACGATTCAACTTGTCTTTTCGTGCATCGCATCCGCAGTCGTCAGTAAGTCCTTTGACCAAGGATTTAATACCCGTGGCTTCCGTTACCTTTTCTACTACGTCACCAAGACCCACTGCCTTTTTCGAGGTTGTTTTTCGCGGCTTCTTTGTAGTAGTTGATGAGTTCTTTGTACTCGGCTTCGCTGATTCGACCTGTTCGTTCAGATTCGATTCTGAGGTTTTCTGCTGTTCCTTCTCCATAGCGTTTGTCTAAATTGATTCCGAATTGATATTGCTCTCCCTGTGACCACAAGTTACATCTTGGGCATTGAACTTGCACGTTTACAGGGTTAAAGCGAGTATTGAGTTTTGACCTTGATTGGAAGTGACCCGCGTGCATTTGCTTCCAAGGCTTCTTGACCAAGCAAGTAAAGCAAGTGGCTTGCCCATTTTCGTCAAGGTCACGGGTACGGATGAAGATGCTAAACACCTTATCCAAGTCTTTTTTAAGTTTTGCTACACTCATGATGTGAAGGTAGGGAGGACGCTAAGAGCCAACACGTCCTCCCCTGTTCAAACACACACAACAAAACGAGCGTAAGTTAATCATTTATCCCAACCCATCCTATTTCGCAGTTGAGTTCCTATCCCTTGTCCTTTGGGTTCTTCATCAGGACAATTATCGAGGAGTGCCGCGAGGTTAAGTGGTTCGAGCCTCCTATCTGATTTCTTTTGGTATTCCATCTTCTGTTGATGCGCATTGCGCTCCATAATTTCGGCGCGAGTATCACCTTCGTATTGACGGATGCATTCTAAAATCTCGGCAGTCTTCAAGCGTTCGTAGAGTTTGCCAAACTTACCCATTCGGATGTCGTTGAAAATGATAACCAGTTCTTCCATCTTCAGCGTAGGATGCTCTTCTAAAATCGCTCGGCAAGTGAACGCAAGTGACTCGTCAGTGTCAATGGTCTTTTTAGCATCCACGTCCTTAATCAACTTGCCTACCTCAACCATGAGCCACATACGTACCTCCTGATGTTTAGTAGCCGCCTTGAGGTTCGTGCCACGATTCCACGCTTCAGACGGCGTGAAGGATATTCGCTCACCCTTGAGTAATGAATTCGCTGAGTCCGTCAGCGGTAAAAGACCTTTTTCCATTGTTGTGATTTTTGAGCGGAAAGAACCCTTTCCATCCGTTAGCGATTGATTCGTTGATTATTTCGATAGCGGTCATCTCATCGCCGCCTGTCAATTTAAGCAGTTTCGTCAAAGATGCTCGAAGAGAGGTAGGACTGGTTTTCAACTTGGCTTCGCGGCGATACTTCAACCACTCTTTCCAAGCCACTTCAAACCGCTCAGATTGCCACGGCAACTCAACCTCATCTCCCTTGTTTTTAACTTGGTAATCTATATTGGTATTCTCTATGGTATTCTCTGTTAATCGTTTTGATGAGGCAGAGTCATCATTTTGATTAGTCTGCTTAATCGTTTTGATTACCCTGCCTAATCGTTTTGATGAGGCAGGTTCGTCAAATTGATTAGGGTCAATGGTCAATATTCGCACCCTACCATTGAACTCGGAAGACTGAATTAAACCCATTGATTGAAGTTCTTTGACTGCTCTTGTGACTGATGCCGTACCCACGTTCAACTCCATAGCTATCGTTTGATTGGTCTTATAGTATCGACCTTTGTTCATGGAGATTGAGTAGATGTCAGCCCAAATCAACTTTTGCAATGAACTAAGATTAGGATGAAGGAATACGGGAGCAGGAATCCAAACTCCCTTAAACTCCTTCATGAGAATATGTCAACGATTTCTTCGATGGAATCTCCTGACTTCTTCAACACGTCAAGGTGCTGAAGGAGTCGAGTAGGTTTATCCCGCAACCATCGCGATACGCTCGGTACGCTCACGCCTATCTCGTCGCTTAGTCTTGACATATTACGAAAATGCTTGCGCACCCAATTAACACGGATTGCATACTTAGATTCTACTACCAACTTTTTGTATCTCTTCGCGTCAATAGAAGAGAGTGGGACACCACGCATATCGCACATAACCAAATGCATTCCATCTACGTCTGACTCAGGATGTTTATCGTCATTAATCCAAATCCATACAGATTCCTTTTCAGCCAATTTTCCGTACAAGGGTTTCATTTGAACTAATCCTACGGCAAGTACCTCATGCCCACTTTCCATGATAGGCTTAGAGTCCAGTGTTTTGAAGAGTGTTGTGTTCATGATGTTTAGAATGGTAAGTTGTTATCTACTACTTCGGTAGTGGTTGTGATAACCACAGGCTCAGGTGAAGATGCGTTGGTTTTGGGTAATCCGTACTTCTCCAATCGGTCTACCACGGAGTTACGAAGATGAATCAAAGTGATGGCATCTACCTTGAGTTGCTCTAACGAACGTGAGTCATTCAAGTTTATTTCGCGCTTGGAGTAAACCTGAGCAATTGCCCAACACGCATCTATGCGGTGTTGCTTCGATTCGTCAAATGCCCCTCTCGCTTGATTTGAGGCGGTGTAGTTCGACGATTGACCCTCTTGACTATACTGAGGCTTGCTAAAGGAGAAACGAGTGCCGTATTGCGTTGCATTTCGAGTCACTACTACTTCGTCTCCTACCTTCCACTTGTTTTGAGTTTTGGCACTTACCTCTCCCGTAGTGCCGTCATCGAGAGTTACCTCTTGTTTGTACATCAGGCCGTGCTTGCCTGTGAACGTGCCGTTCTCTTGTACGGCGGTTACTTTGTTTGTCATCACTTAATGATTTTGAAGTTTGAGTAGAAAGGAACGATTCGGATTGCGTCAGGCCAGTTATCAGGTAGTTCGTCGCGCAGGATGCGTTCAAACTTCTCGTACTGATTCAAAGGCAAATCTCCCATGAATTGGTGAGTTCTGAGTTCTTTGACCAATCGCTCAATATCGTTGGAGTACATATTGTTGTGACGTGGAGCGAAATACTTCTCTTTGATTTCGTCCTTGAGTTTTGACCACAACGTAGTAAACTCTCCAGTACATTTAAGGTCTTCGGTTTCTATGCTTACGTTGTTTACCTTTTGACCTGTGTAGTGTTCCCACAGAATTTCAGGTGTTGCGTGATATTGTATCTCGCGTCCTACATAGTGATAGTCTATACCACTTAGTAGAATCTTGAAGTTGTGCTTGAAGGACTCTCCTTCGATGTTGGCAACCATAGTGCCTGAGTAAATGAAGTCGTAGTACATTGTGTTGTGTGTGTTTGTTTAACACTGCAAACATAATCACGTTTTGCATTCACGCAACACTTAGGTCTGTTAAAGTTATTAACAACCCGATACTGAAAGAGGGGCTTGCGCCCCTCCATCACTCAACCTCAAGAATCCTCACTCACACTCCCAAACCTTCCATTCAACCCTCTCAGGTAATTTTCTTCGTGCTATTTCCAACCACCACCCTCCAAGGGTTGGCGTATTGAAGTTCTTCTCTACCGCCCAACCTGCAAACCTGTCTCCAAGTTTCTTATAACTGCCTGTACGGATATGGTGTATGCGTTGTTGGTAGCAAGTTCCTTTCTCGTTGATTCGGTCTACTACGACTGGTACGTGCCACTTCTGATGCGTATGACCTCTTACTATGACGTTCGCATCTGGGAACTGCATTTGGTCAATGTCTACACCTAATACGCCTTTACTACGTGGCGCGTTGCCTCCGTACCCGTGGTGGAAATGTACCTTGCTTTGTCCTGCCGCTTTACCACTTCGCATCAGATTGAAGATAAGCCAACCTGAGTAGCCACCTATCATTACGTTTCCTCCGTTGTAGTTGTGGATAGCCGCAAGGCGGTCTAATGGAGATGTGTGCAACCGCTTCTCAATACTGGTTTCATGGTTGCCTCGTCCAATGAACACTATCTCCTCTTTGTACTGAGCAAGATAACGGGCTGAATCCTCGATTACGTCGTCTAAGTACGTTATACTCTTGTACTCAGGTCGGAGGTCGGAGTAGTTCCCGCGTGGGTCGTACTTGCCTTGCATCAAATCGAACCAATCGCCAAAGACGAATATCTTGGCTTTGTCCTTTTTGGCTTGGTCGAAATGCCTCGTCAACATTTCTCGGTCGCACTTCATAGAATCGAAGTGAACGTCAGAAACGAACAAGAACTTGTCGTGGCTTTCGCACTCGACCCGAAAGGTAGTCCGATTGATGAATTTAATCACTTACTCGCTTTACGACTTTTACCCATAATGACCGCATTTAAAATACGTCCAAGGATGTTGACCACCTTGTCGTCTTTCTTCGTCTCGGTCAGTGCAGTTAGTGTACCTGCGGCGGTGATAAGTGCCAGTGCAATCTCTGACCAATTGAGTTTGATAAATTCCATTACTTCTGATTTAAGAATCCGTATTTAGTTTGAACGTCAAACGAAGGACACGCTTTATCGCTATACTCGTTGTGACCATGTACGGATAGGTTTCCAAACACTACCCGCAAGGAACGAACTAATTCCAACCATGTCAATTCCTGCATAGAAGTCATTGTGTCTATCGGTTCTCCGTTCTTCAGACCTCCAATATAACAAACTCCTATGGTACTTGAGTTATGGTATCGCGTATGACTTCCACATACGTCCAAATCTCTTCCCTGCCGCAACTTGCCGTCTAACTCAATAACAAAATGATACCCGACATCTATCCATCCGTTGCCGTCCATGTGCCATCGCTTGATGTCTTCCAAATAGTATTTCTTGCCTTCTTCCGTGGCTGAACAATGGAGGATGATTCGGTCGAGGTTTCTCATTCTATCCCTTTTTTAGCTAACATTAGTTCAATGCGTTGTATGCCCTTGACGAGTTGTTCAAGGGTATCCTGAATGCGTCCCTCGCTCTGTTCTAATACGTGTACTCGCGAACGCAATTTAACTAACTCGTTTTGCAACTTAACCCAAGCCGTTAACAATCCACCCGCAAAGGTGATGCCTTGACCCAATATGATTTCTACTATATACTCATTCATGATGCTCTCACCACTAAAACAATTCCAGTTTTTCCATCCTCTACTTGACAAGTAATACTTACGTTTCCTGTTGATGTAGAGGCTTGAGACAACGTGTTCTTAGAACCCCAACCCGCAGAATAGGTTCCGCCTTCACCCTCAGGAGGTACATCTGCTTCATCCTGTAACGTCCATCCACTTGTAGTTATACTAAAAGGTTCACCATCACCTCCATCAAAACCCCAACACGCAAGAATATAACCACCACCATAAGTTGGTGTTGTTCCTGTTAGAGTAAATGATGTGCCACTATTGCTTGAAGTAATCTGATAACTATCAATAGGCGAAGTAGTATTTGCTCCAGAGAAAGCCATAGCCCATGCCCCACATTGAATGACTGTCGTAAAGCTACTTGTAAATATTACAGAACCTGCTGATATATCGGATGCCGTAAGTGTCTTAGTGAATATGCTTACCTCAACATCATATAAAGAACTCACGCTACCTACTTGCTTAGTCCAACCAGTAGGCGTGTTAAACATTACGGATGTGGTCACGTTGTCTCCACCAATAAAAACAACACATACGTGTCCTGCGCTTGCCTGAGACGGCAAACTAACCGAGGTTGGAGTAGTGCTTGAGTGTGAGGCGTTAGTAGATAATTGGTAGCCCTCAAGGGCAATACCCGCACTCGTAGTAGGCGTAATAGCGGAGTTTACGGCGTGGAAGAAATTCATTAGACTTTGCGCTCTCCAGTTAATACATAAACTTCACCTGAATCGTCAACCTTCTTTAGACCGATGATAGCGTACTGCTCGGCAGTTACGTTTGTAAACGCTGAGGTATTGCGCAAGGTAACTCCAGTACCTGCCGTAATGGTTACTGCACCTGCGCCACCCTGATAAAACAAGAACTCAGAAAACCTTGTCAAACCAGTAGGGATAGTAACTGAGATTCCTGACGCACTGGTGCAATCCATAAACGTCTGCTCATCAGTTGTAGCAAGCGTAAAACTGGTTGTCTTGACATTTACAGGGTAATTTGCTCTAATCTTATTTGTGCTTAGATACGACGATACCCTTGCGTCCGTATAATAAAGGTTTGTTACACCTTCGGATATATCGTCCGTGTCTAAAACTACTACACCAGTTTGTCCGTTAACCGAATCTACTGCACCGCTACCCGAAATAGTAGCCCACTCCGTTCCCGTTGCCGTGGCATTGGTTACAAGTGCTTGACCTGCCGTCCCATAACCCGCAGGAGTATCTCCTAAATCGGTTAAGTCCTGAACAAGAGTTGGCTTGTTGAGAATAGCCGCATCTCCCGTAGTCGCATTCCAGTCAGCGTTGACGTTTACTTCTGCACCTACCGCAATACCTGATAGTTTCGTCTTCTCTGTGTCCGTGTATGCGTTCGTGTCCGCGTTCGATTCGTACAACGTCTTGACCTCGGCGGCGGTCGGGTTTACTTCTGCGCCCGTTTCAATGCCGCTCAACTTAGTGCGTTCCGCCGTAGTGATAATAGCCCCACTTCCCGCACTTGTTACGTCGTTATGTATTGTTACGCTCGTACCTGCCATTTGAGCCAATACACGAGCCGCAGTGTAATACAAGTTAGTTGCGCCTTCACTCAGGTCATCGGTATCTGAAGCCGCAAGTGCAGTATCAAAACGTGCTTGCGTCCAGTACAAGTTGGTAGAACCTTCGGGAGTCTCGTCCGTATCGAAAAGATGCGTTATGCGAATCTGAAGCGTCCCTTGAGTAGCGTGTGCATACCTAACCGCCGCTACTTGTACCGCATGGTTAGGTGGACTTGGTTGGGTAGTCGTAAATGCTCCCGCCGTGCTTGCGCTTGAAAACAGAATATCTCCGTCAGTAAAGGCACTCGTGTTTAAATCCGTCAGGACACCTTCTGCAATCGCATAACCAAAATCTCCGATAGCTAACGTAGACTCAGCAACACCCATGACGTAGGTAGGGTCAAATCCTACGCTACCTTGGTCGCACAATTCCATAAGAATGTGTGAACCCTGCGCACCTGCGAACATGACCAACTGACCCTTTGTAATGGCCTCGTTTGCTTTAGCGTATATTTTGAACTGCTGAACTTCTACGCTTCCCGTATCTCCGTTTACACTTTGTACAGGTGCAAGGGTCATGAGGTTGGCAATGGTCAGTTTTTTAGAGTTGCCCGCCGCATCCGTTCCCGTGTCGCTAACATCAACTGCGTGGACTAAATCAGTCGTTGCGGGAGTAGTTAGTTCTGTCCTATCGGTTAGTTTTTCGTATGCCATCAGAGATACTTCTTAAATCCGTATGCGGCTAAAATTACCTTGTCCAACTTGGATGGATTGGTAGGGTCTAAGTTAAGGGTACTGCCGTAATTATTGGTCGTAGGATATAAGTCCGCACCCGTGTTTTGATTGTACTCAGGGAACGCTGACGTGTCGTTGAGAATGTATTGAATACCGCGCTCCCGATAAAACTCGCCCATGTTTGTTGCGAGGTCTACCATAGGTTTAATGTCCCGCCATTCAGCACCTGAACCCGATTCCGTTTGAGTTACTGACACGGCGTTGTTACTGAACCTAACTCTCAAGGATGGAGCGAACATAGCAAACGTAAATTGAACCAAGGCAGGTACGATGTAGTTGTCCATCAAAATTCTATACTCACCAGTCAAGGTATCTGCTTGTATATCGGCTTTAAGTTTGTCATCAAGCCGTGTACCTAACATTGGTAGAATCTCTTTGTCTTGCGCCAACCGAATGTAGTTGGTTAGTAGATGCTCATCTACGGCACTACCTAAAGGAGTGTCTCGCTTGATTTTCGCAGGATTTGTATATAGTATCATCGTCCGTCGTTATTGTTTTCTTTTCCGTCAATTGGGCGGTATGCTTCGACTCCCTTTTGTGGAACGTATGGGTTGTTACCTACTCGACGCATGGTTTCATCCCACTCCGAAGATAAAACTTCTTCTAAACCTTCGGTAGACTCAATTCCATTTGGCGCGTAGACGAAAATAGCCCTCCACCATGAATGGTAACAATTGATTCCACCTTTAAATTCAAAGATGTCATAGGACGATTCACCCGCCGCCGCGAATTGTCCGTTAATGCCGTCTGCACTCATGTCGGAAATATCCTCGTAGCGGAACAAATATCCGTCTTTCGATAGACCTACCATCTCTTGACAAAAATCACGGGATATACCCGTCTTAGATTCAGTGGTAGAATCGTTGGTTGAATACCGATACCGAAGTGCAAAGTGGTAGCCCTTGGGACTAATCACATCGCCCCATTCGCTATACTCTGTGTGGTTGTCGTAGTCCTCCAATCCAAAATGCATACGCTCGTGGATGCGGTGGTCTACTGAAGTGTCATCAACCCGTTCTTCACGCCACAACACGAACCCGTTCGACGGAGGTGAGTTTTTGTCCTTCAGGTGGTTCAGCCACACATTGCCCTGACCTTCGGTGATTCTTGCCGAAAAGAGTTTTTTTTTTGCTCCTCTTCTGATGGGTCAAGAAAACGCGCGGGAACAAGCATCTTAAACTTAAAGTCTAACGTGATGTTAGACGCGCTAAAGATGGGTCGTATGCCCTTAATAAGTGCGTCTTGGAAGGGTTTGACTGCAATGTTGAGATAGAGGTCGTATGCGTCCCGCATCTCTTCGGCATTAGAACCAAATCCTCCACCCTCAGAACGCAAACCAAACAAGAGAGGAGAGGTTACGCGATGACCACTTAAAATGCGTTGCATGACCTGTTCGCTCAGGTAGTCATACATCTTATGTGGGTCGTTCAAATTGAATGGTTCAACCGAAGGAGCGTCGTCCTTGGTATCGTTCCAATTGATAAGAATCTTACCCGCATTAGATGCTCCCGAAAACTTGTCGTAGATAGCGCGTTCCATTTGGTCGCGCTCATCTTCGGTGGGTATGCCGTTGTTGAACGTGAGCATCATAGACGGAAACAATCCGTTCTTAATGTTGTTTAGGTGGAACTCTGAGATGTCTCGGTCGAGTTCAATGTAGTTGGTAGAACCGATATAGTCGGGAACTGCGTAATAGTAGTTCATGGGACTATACGTCCTAATGTGCAGAATCTGAGAAGCCGCAGTGCGGTCATCGGTACTAAACGCGGGAATGGGTTGCGTAGGTTGTCCGCTTGCTTTAGTCCAGTCGTCGTGAAGGTAATAGATATTTGGGTCGTCCTCGCTATCGGAAATACCTGCTCGAACGCTTGCCGCAGGGATGTGATGAATTTCGGCAGGTTTTGACCTGTCATTGCTCCAAATTACGTTGAGATAGCACTGACCATACAACTTCAAGTCGAATGCCGCACGGCGTAAACACGTGCCGTCACCAATTAGTTTTACTACCTGAAGCCATTGGTCAACATATTCATCTTTGCTATCACTCGTCAAGCCATCACCATAAATCATGTCGGAAGTACCCTTCACTATCGCGTTGTGTACGCTTGAACTTGCATACAAATCTTGCAAGTAATATGGGTACATATCTCCGTCTCCGTATTGCACCCAATACTGCCCCATCTTTTCTTCAAAGTTTGGAGTAGCGTGTGCTAAATAGGAGAGTACGGAAAGATTATGTTTATTCATAATATTGATATTCGGAGTAATCTAACGGGTCATCCTCAGAGTCCGCAATGTATGCCACGTGAGCCACAATGCGTTCGTCGCCGTCCATAAGTTCCAAAATGTATTGACCTGACGTTGCACTCACTGCCCACGTTAATTCGGCATACCTATCATTTTGGTATTCGATAACGAGGTCAGCGGTATGTTCCGTCATTGTAGCCAAGTCAGTATAGCGCATGGTGCAGGTACTGAGATACTTCCCTGTATATAGCGCAAAGGTATTGCTTTGATTGTTGACTAAGTAGAACATGACCCAAAGTAAAGAAAAAGGGATAGCTAATGCTATCCCCTTTCCCATCTTTCCAACTCAAATCTTATGCAAGAGTTGCTCCCGTCAAACTATCGAGAGGATAGTTCGGTGCGGTTGTAGTTCCTGAACTTGCGGCCACATAGTACACGAGAGTATCGTATTCTTTAGCCATAATTTCAAGAGTCATCTCAGTAGCATCTCCAAAACGCTGACCTACATTAGCACCTCCTCCAGTGACATCGCACCCGTTACGCGCACCCATCAAAAGCAGTTTGCCCGTGTTGAGTTCGACAATAATTGGTGGTTTGCCTTTGGCAAGAAGTTCCAATTGCCCTTGGTCAATCGGGTCGAGATGCGCTATGCTCAACGTCAAAGACTGCTCGTAGAAAATAGTGCCTGCTTCAGGGTTTGCCTGAATACGTGCTTCAAAGGTACACTTCTCGGGATGGAAGTCCCACTGATAGAAGGTTACGGCAGGGATAGTAGATACAAAACCCGCAGTTAGTGCGAAGGTTGAGTCTTCTACCAAATCCGTATCCGATGCGCCAATGAATACACGCTTTACACCACCTACTGCTTCTTTGCAGTTGACATCAATTGCGGCGGTTACGTTACACGGCATGATTAAACGAGATTGTATCCAACAACTACGTCAGGAGCAATACCCGCGATGGTGTTCAAAGCCATACGCATTACTACACGCACGTTGTCTGAACCATCGTATTGATAGACTGGAATAAACTCAACTTGCGTCAAGTCCGTACCTGCGTTAGTACCTACAATCAGGTTTTCCGCTTGACCCAAAACGATTGTATCGTCGAACATACCAGGACAACGATGAACAGGAACACCCAAGTAGGTTACTCCGTCAAAGTTTTGGTTGGTCGCTTGGTTAACATAACCTTGACCACCTGTTGTTGCCAATTGGTACAAGTAGAACGAGTACGTCTTAGGAGAAACAAAGAACGCCAAATCCGACTTAGCCAAAATAGCAGGTTTAGTCGTTGCCGCTTTGTTATATACTGCATTGAACGCCGCAAACGCTTGTGTTCCACTCGGTACTTCAGTAGAAGTAAACTCGTGAGTTGTAGCAGATGCCAACGCACCTGAAGCAAATCCAGTCGAATCAAGAACACCATCGTTAGACAAGAAACCAGTAACTCCCAAAGTGCTATCACCTTTCCAAATGATAGTCTCTACTTGTTCCGCAGTTTTAGCCGCTACCAATTCGAGAACATGGTTCACGAACTCCTGACGCATCATGTTAGAACCTACACGTGAACCTGACTGACCCTGCCATGTTGGATAGATGTCTTTACGACAAATTTCCTCGTTAACCTGCAAATCAACCAAGGTCAGAGTCTTGTCTGCCAACGACAAATCGTTGCCATTAGTAAACGCACAACTTGCCGCTACCAATGGGTTGCTCATGGTAGAGGTAGTAATGTTCGTCTTGTACTGGATGCCGTCAATTTTGCGTACCCAGTTGTTCGCCAAAGTATCACCCGCACTCAAGGCCGCAGTGATAATTGGGTCTTTCAAATCACCTACATAGGTGTTTGGGCTATACGTTGTCAACTCGCGACGATTCGCCCGATAAGGATTGTAACTCATTTTACTTCATAAAAGATTTTACGCGGTCAAGTACGTTGCCCTGAGTAGGCATTGCCTTGACCTCCGTGTTAAACTCTCCACGTGTCCGCTCAGGACGCGCGGCAGGTTGTGCGCCAAACTCCTTGAGTTGACGCTTCAACTCCATAATCTCACGACGTTGACGGCGCAACATCATTTGAGTGCGGTTGTCAGTAGTGCCGAAGTCACGACGACCACGTACCTCACCCCGTACAGGGCGACGACCGCTAAATTCACTCCGTTGTCCACGTGCTGGACGACGACTCATGTTCGCCCGACGACGTGCCATTGCCCGACGACGACGTGCGCGAGCCATTTGTGTTTCTTGGGCATCACCTTCTTGTGCGCCTCCTGCGTTTACCAAATCCATTGCCATTTGATGTACTGCTTCTGCTTGGTCTGCCGATAACCCCATCTCGGTCAGAATATTAACGAATTGTTCGTGGGAATCAGGGGTAGATTCCTCCTCAACTACCTCTTCGGTAGTGGTCTCCTCGGTTTGGTCTTTGACCTCTTCCTCGAATTTCCGTGCGCGACGTGCGCGGTATTTATTTTGGTTATACATATCTCTTTTTGATTACTCCCAATAAACTGACATCCTCGCCGTATTGCCGCGAACATTTACAATCACCTGCTCCGCAATTGGATGTAAGTAAAACTCCATCTCTTCTGCAATAAACCCTAATTCATTAATGTCGTCGCGTGAGAGGTTGTCCCAATAAAACTCAACGCCACCTCCAACGGAAAGTGCTTCGTCAAATTGCGGAAATCCCGCTCGCCGCAGTTCTTCTGCAACGATGTCTGCTGTATCATGAAAATATCCCATATCTCTGTTGTTTAGTATGCGCTGTCGATTTCGATGTTTAACACTGCATAAGAATGGTCTGTTTCTTCTGTATAGACACCATAAAAATCATAGTTTCTAAAGAAATCTTCCGCTTCATCTTCAGCCCATTGACCATCCACAATAACCTCGTATTGATACAAGTTATGGTTGTATCCTATTTGTTGTTCACCAACTTGTCGATAAGTAATATCCCAACCATTTTCGGCTTCTGCATCTTCAATGGCTCGGCGTAATAGATTCTCATTATATCCCATATCTCTGTTGTTTAGTACATAAACGTTGTGACTGAAGTACCCATAATATCCTCTAAGTCGTACAGAAATAGTTCGTAATCCAACATTCTGTCAAACTTTACATCCATCTCTACTCCACCTGCCTTTGAACCGATTTCTACGATGGTGTCATCACTCAAATCCATCATAGTTAAGATGAGCGAGGCCGCGTTAATCACATCAGGTGTACGGGCATTCTCTACAAATACGTTTGCTTCAATCATATCTCTGTTGTTTACATACGTCCCTGCCACAAAACTATGGCCTCAGCCAAATCCTTCTTGAAGTAGTCACGCATCAAATCGTCCATAAGTTCCCAATCCTTGTAGTACAGGTCGGAAATCCATTCCTTGCGTCCCTGATAGACGGCATCGTAAACTCGTTCTGCCGCCCAAATAATATCATCTGGGTAGTGCAAATAGTACGCGTCTTGTAGAAAGTCATCTACATAGAACAGAATGTCTTCTCTGCTATAAATTGCCATATCTCTGTTGTTTAGTATGCGCTGTCGATTTCGATGTTTAACACTGCATAAGAATGGTCTGTTTCTTCTGTATAGACACCATAAAAATCATAGTTTCTAAAGAAATCTTCCGCTTCATCTTCA
>Ga0208019_1000282_pt1 | contig 28115 bp, 28 predicted proteins | sample CB_VirMetaG_5_FD_184540 | JGI IMG/M metagenome (GOLD analysis project Ga0208019, IMG submission 184540) | Freshwater to marine saline gradient viral communities from Chesapeake Bay - CB_1508_1D Viral MetaG (SPAdes) (version 4) | ecosystem: Environmental > Aquatic > Marine > Coastal | place: USA... | reverse complement strand
ATGGAAGGCGCAACCCCAGAACAGATATTTTATGCATTTTATGTTATAGGAAAATTACATAAAAACTTTTATTTTGATTGGGAAGTAAAACAGTGGGTAAAGTACTCTCTAGAACGAGAGGGCGTTTTCTTTACACCGCCTGAGTTGAATTTTACTAATGATAATGCTATAATATCATACGACAAAATCAAAGAAAAAGCAAAGTCTGGTCCATTCCCTTTGGGTGATGATAGTATATTAGATATACAGGCCAGTAAAATGTTGTCTATAGATATGTATATAGACCAGATGATTGCAAAAGAAGTTTGGAATTCTAAAACAAACCAGGGGATGTAATGCCTGTTTCACCGCAGAATGCAAGTATCTTAAGTGATAGAACCTTAGCTAGACAAAAGTATCCAAATCCGTTTTTTGACCTGTCTAAGGTATACATGCCGAAGGGTATAAAATCAATCCTACGTTTTTGCAGGATGTTTTTTTATCGTAACGAATTTTTAAATAGTGTGCTGCATAAAATGACGGAGTACCCGATTACTCCTTTACGCTTTGAAGATCTTTCTGATCCAGAACTGACCAATAAATGGCGCACCATACTATACCACAACTTAAAACTAAAAACATTTTTAGTGGAAGTTGGGCTTGATTATCATGTATTTGGTAATTGCTTTATTTCCGCTAACCAGAAGTTTAAAAGACATTTAACTTGTTCTAACTGTGGGGAGTCTTTTTTATATAGTTCAGTTAAAGATCTTAAATTTCAGGATTATAAATATCGCGGCACTTGCCCAAAATGTCATTATGGAAACTCAGAATTAAAAATAGAAGACATACCAGTAAAAAACGTTAATTCTATAAATTTTGTTCGCTGGGCTCCAGAAAATATAGACATGGATTACGACCCACTTACTGGGGAAACAGAATATTTTTACATGATTCCCCCAGGAATAAAAAAGGCAATCACGTCCGGCAATGTTACCAAAATAAATAAAATACCAAAAATATTTATTGAAAGTATAAAGACCGGTAAAAAAATTAAACTTGACCCTGATAATATCTATCACCTAAGACGGCCGGGCCTTTCAGAAGAAGATATGAGTTGGGGTAAGCCTACTATTCTACCTGCTATGAGCCTTATATGGTACATGCAAACACTACGCCGGGGTAACGAAGCTATTGCTCTTGAACACGTAGTACCAATGCGTGCTATTTACCCGGCAAGCATGGGAGATATAAATCCTGCATTGCAGTTAAATTTGGCCAGTTGGAAGAGTAGGGTAAAAGAAGAGTTAGATAATTACAGGCACGACCCTAACTATATTGGTATTTTCCCTGTTCCGCTTGGTTATCAGAGTTTGGGCGGAGATGCAAGGTCTTTATTAACAACTCCCGAGCTAAAGTTTTTGGAAGATAGCATTATTAATTCATTGGGAGTGCCCATAGAATTTGTAAAGGGTGGGGCTACCTGGACAGGATCATCAGTATCTCTGCGCATAGTCGAGAACGGTTTTATAAGCTATAGAGAGCATTTAGAGGACATGCTAAACTATTTTATAATCCCAAAAGTTGCAGGAATGCTCGGATACAAAGCAATTAGAGTTAAGTTTGGAAGGCTTCGGATGTCTGATGATTCCGAAAGTAAAAACCTAGCTATGCAGCTGAATTCGGCTGGCAAGCTGGCAGATTCTATACTCTTACAAGACTTTGGATACGACCCGATAGAGAACACTAAAACTATCAAGGAAGATATTGATATTGAGGCAGATCTAAATGAAAAAAGAGCCTCTAGTCAAGCCAAAATAAATAATATTATGGCTATTGAGCAAATGAGGGGCCAGGCACAAGCTGAGTCAGTTTATATGGAAGAGAAGAGTATTTTGAATGAGGAGTTATTCTCAGAAGAAATAGCAACAGAGGCAGGCCAGATGTTGCAGGGTACAGATACCACCACATTCATGAGAAAGCTTACGGCGCAAATGCTAATGCTGCCACAACCTCACCAAATGGCTTTGCTTGGTAACCTTCAGCCTAAGATGCCGACTGTAACTGCCTTATTGATGCAGCGCCTACAGCTCGGACAAGAGGCTATGCTTCAAGCTACACCTCAAACAACCCAAGCAAACGAGGCAGAGGCTGACCGTCAAATGAAAGACGAGGTTTCTCAAAGAAGGGCGTCTAATAGGGGAGGCTCTAGTGAGAAGCACACGGCGGCTAAAAGTGGAGAGCCTAAATAATGGAAAAGTATGGTACATACGTAATATTTAAAAAAGTAGATGATAATAATCAGACGCAGGTAGAAATACCGCTAGATGAAGTTGAAGTCATTGAAGAGTTTGAGAAAAATTCAGAGTGGATTAGGTTAAGTCAGGAGGTTGATACGGATGGCACAGAGGAAAAGAGTAAAGAAGTTTGATATCGATGACGAGCTTGAACGCCTAGAGTATGAAAAACTCATGAATGACACTAACGTGGAGATCATGGACGAAATGAGAAGTTACGATAAAACTCGTGGTAATAAAATGTTAATAACTGTGTGGTGGGTAGAAACAGATCCTTGGGATTTGGATTCGTAATGTAAAAAAAGAGGGGGTCATTGACCCCCTCTTGCTTTATTGCGAGAACTTTGCGTGCACTTCTTTTAGAGTGTTTATTAGGTATTCCCGCTTATCATCCCACTTAAAGTTTTGATTAACGAGATCAACGCACTCTTGATAGTAGCTACTCTTCCCGTTAACCTTCCACTCTTCATAAGCCTCTTCTATAGCTTTTACCATAGCTGTAATATCTACTACAGGTCTAAGATGGCTATTATCCATAGCCATATTAAATAGTCCTGCATTCTTTACCAGCTTACCTGTGTTCTTTAGCACCTCTGGTATGGCCGAGTTTTTTGGCGCAATTGATCTTGTGCCGCAAGCTGCAGATTCAGCAAGAGAAAGGCCGAAGCCTTCACCTATAGCTGAGCTAAGGTTAATGTCAGCGGCAGTATAAATCACTGCCATTTCTTCTTCAGTTAGTGGATTCACTAGGTGATTTCTATTACCCAACAAAAATAGTGATTTCCCAACATCAGAATCATCGTATCCGCAGTTTACCAGCAGACTTGGAAGTAGGTGCGCTGGCGGTGGGCCCATGATAGGCTCACTCATATTCATGTGAAGATATAGTGCTACCTCTGTATTGGGGGGCTTAATGTCTACCACATCCTCTGGCCCGCACATATTTAAATCACACCTTTGCTTGGTAATTGGATAAAAATTTCCACACTTACAGATCTTATATCCCTTACTTACCATCGCAGCTGCCCTTGCTCCGGCCGCCACCATTTTTCTAGGTTGGTATCTATTCACCATACACGCGACGAACCTTTTTTCGTTCTCCCCCGTAATAGGGTGCTTGAAATCCCAACCGGACTTCTTTCTAAATTCCTTTACCTTTTCCTTATCTGCTCGCTTAAATACTTCTGTGTCTATTCCGTGGAACAGTACGTCAACGTCGCTCGGATTAATAAAAGGGAATCTTTCAATAAGTTGTTCTTTGGCCCACTCAGAATAAGTAATCACTTTCTTTATTCTGGGATCTTCGAACATAGATCTCCAACTTATATTTACGGGCGCACCGTCAATCGGGAAGTAAGCGATTACTGGCGGTAACGGGAGTGGCTTACCTTCGTGTTGCATCTGATTCATAAATATTTGAATGTTAAAAATATCCTGCAACAAAAAGATTAGGTCGGGCTTACAGTCGTTTATTACATGATGTAGTTTTCCGTATCCATACGGATCCTTTTGATCTACCGGATAAATAAACCACTGATCAGTATTATATCTTTTTAAGCCGTAGTCGTTAATGCCTAAGATATAGACATCAAAGTCTTTATGGGCGTCTCTGAATAGATTTCTAATCACGTTACCAAAGCCTGTTGTGACGTTTGGTGTATCGGCCCACACTAACAATCTGGGTTTTGACATGTCATTTATTGGTTAATGTATATAATTATACACAAAAAATATGAATATTGCAAATAAAAAAAAAGAAATGCGGGTATTACCCGCACCTCTTTAATAACTATTAGATTGGACACCCTTAATGTAGGTTTCCCTATCTATCTCATTTATAGTTACCCACTTGGCAAATCTGATTTTATTGGCGACATCCATTGCTGTGGTAATATCTGTTCCTCTGGTAAAAACTATGCGCTCCCTCTCGGGGCCCTTTCTTGTTTTAACCGTTAGAACGCCTTTATAATATTTCACGTTAACTTAACTTTCATAGTCAGGGTTTGGAATTTTCTTTGATTGGCGTCCTGCGCCTGCTCCCTGATCACTTTTACCACATGTCGCTGAATCTTCTCTATTTACTTTATCGAATACTTTCTCTATTATCACTAGGCTTCCCTTTATAATCTCTTCAAGGATTACTTTGCCTAGATGTGATTTCATTATATTTTAATGGTTGTGGGTATTTCGCAATGATTGATCAAAAATTTTGAACAATACTTTAAAAACTTATTTAACATTACAGGTAATGCTTTTTCTGATGCTACGGTTTGTCTTAATACTACATTTCCCCTCCTATTTTTTAATGTGTGAGTTACCCCGGACTCTGTCTTTTTAAACGTAGAACCATCCCAAGGAAATAATTCCAGCTCGAATCTCATATTTTTGCCAAATACTGGATGAGTTTCGTTTATGAACTCCACTACATAGACTGGTATTAAGCCCGGATTATCTTCGTGCCACCCAAACTTTAGTCCGGTTATGTTTGCATCTTTAAATGTAAACCTTTGCGCTTGTCTGTTGGTTTTTATTAAGAGTCCTATAGGCAGACAAGTTGTGGTGCTATTTAGATGTTCATTATCTTTTTGCAGTTCGATTACTGATTTTATTTTATCAAACCAAACTTTTTTATTAGTGGCGCTGCCTTCTCTGGATTTAGGCTCCTTAACCATTCTAATTCACCCCTAAGTTCTTGTAATGCTTTGGCGTCTAACTGTGTTTTTCCGACATAGGCGTTATGTACTTTTGCCCTCAATATTCGATATTTCGGCTTTGCCATGTTAGTTTTTTCATTCACCACGACGCCGGTAACCGACATACGGCTATGCTTGTACCTCAGTTTAATTTTAGCCGCGTTCACCTGTAACCCATACATAGAGCATAACCTAGCTACGTTGGTAATTATGTTCTTTTTTTGTGTGGGATTTAAGTCGTATTTCGCCGATATGGTAATGTCATCAGCATACCTGGTTAGTGTCAGCTTGTAACGGTCACAAAGAGATTTAAGCCTTTTATCCAATCCGAGGGCGTATAGGTTAGTTATGGCCGGGCTCGTTGGGGCCCCTTGTGGCACCCTTCCCTTCCGTGTTAATAGCGCGGAAAGTAGTTTTAAATCCTCATCAGATACGCTTTCACATATTTTGGTTTCCCTGGTATTTAGACATAGTCCCAAGGTGCCGTGTACATGTTCTCTTTTCACACTACTAAAGAAATCTTTAAGATCGATTTTTATTACACACGAAGCGCCTAGATGTTGTTCTGCATTTGTTTTGGGGCTTCTATTCTTTATAAATCCATGAGCTATGTCGTTGCATTTAAACTTATATAAAACCTCCTTGAGCAGGCTTTCCTGTAATTCTTTCAGCCTCCCCTGAGGTGCGTCTATGGTCCTTTTGCCTTTACCGTTGTTTTTTATAATATTATAACTAACATAGTAAGTATGTATGCTATTAACTATATTTTCTACTTCTTCTTTTGTGGTGCCTATTAAGGAGTATATGTCTTGCATCATTCCCTCTAATTAGTTGTTTGTTAGTACTTGCTGCGGAATTCTGTATCTTATGGCTTGACGAACGGGATCCCGGGTTTGCGTACACCATGGAGCTGGTGCACTGCGGTGCCCGCCAGGCTGCTCGTGGGTTTCCGCGTTTGTTTTTCCCGGAGACATTCGTCGCCGGAGGACCACGAGTCGACTCTTTGTCGGTATTACGATCTGAGGCCTTTCTTTGGGGTTTCTCGGAAGATTCGTGACTGATTTTTATCCGACAAAGAGTTTTGGCTTCGTGGTCCGTAGTCGTACGCATGATTCCGGGAGGTAAGAGGTTTCTACAACTCGAATCGAATCATATGTTTTTTTTAGAGAAAAAACTTAACCTACTAACAAAACAAACTTAGTAAATATTATTTTTAATTAGATTTTTGAAAATATATCAATCATAGCAGATTCTGCTGAATCTTTAAGGTCGCTGAGTTTAAAGATAGAAGTGGAGAATTCCTTTAGTCCCGAAACAGAGTTGTATCCAGAGTCTATCAGAATCGAAAATATATTGACTCCCTTTTCTTTTCTCCACTTATTAAAATCTTTAACCCAATCAGTCCTTACCGCACACTCGCCGTCGGTGATAAAGATAACGTCGGCTTTATGGAAATCTGGCTGTTCTTCAATACACATCCTTGCCCTTGTTAGTGGAGACTCAAAGTTAGTGCCCCCGCCTAGAAACATTTCTGCCATTTCTATGACTTTAGTCATATCTGGCGGATCGTTCTTTAGGAAGGAGTGTACTGGCAAGGCTAGTGGATTTCTTGCACCGTCGAAGTGAATCGCATAAAAGCTTCTCTTTTGTTTCGTTGCGATATTATACAACGAGAGAGCGACGGCCTTTGACCAAATTTCCGAAGCCCCAAACATAGACCCCGACTCATCGATTGCGCAAACAATAGGACCGCGAGCTTGCTTCTCCTTACCCTTTAGGGCGTATTGCAAACACCTGCCTTCACAAAAGTCCAACAGAAATTCCGTTTCACGCAGGGGGTCTTGCAGCTTCATTAGCTCGGAAGGTAGTAATCTCGACAAGTCACGACCCATTTCTACGTTGTACACCTCCTCTGAGCCACGCTTTATCTTTTGATTTTGTTGGCTCATAGCTAGTGCAGACAGTCTTCCCGTTATTTCGGCTACCTTTTTAAGCTTAGAGCTATTTTCTAGCCTATCCATCATATCCACCTTTTGGCGGTAATCCATTTTCTGGAAATTATGATCTTCGTTAAGTCCCCAAGCTTTCAGGGTTTCAGTTGTCTCAACAACCTTGTCTCGTACCTTGGCAAAAGCGTTGTTTAACTTGGTTTTAAACTCTGGAGTACTAGTGCTTTCTTTGAAGTTGTTATAGGCGTCTTCAAGCCTCTTTTTAGCCTCTTCTATTGACAAGTTCTCGGTAGACTGCCCAGGCTGTTCGGAGGATTCGGCACCTTCGTCTCCGTCTGTATCACTTGCGCCGGCGCCGTCTTGGCTTTGGTCTCCCTCTCCTGACGCCTGTTCATAATCATTTGCAGCATCCAGGAAGTCTTGAAAAAGTTGTTGCTTTTCTTTTTCTTCGGTTAAGATGGTCATTAACTCTTCGGAAAAACTGCTAAGTCCGGCAGAGCTAGCTAGGGGATCTAGCTGGCTCATGGTTCTAATTTCTTTTAGTCTACGATTCTCTTGCAGTTGCTCTGTGATAACGCGGTTAAATAGCATCTCTTTACTTACTTCCCACTCAGGGACAATCTCGGGATTGGCTTTATACATGCTATTGAACACGTCTTGCATCAGTTCCGGAAATGAAGGTAGCAGGGCGCTGCCCTGCCCCTGCAGTTTAATAAGTTCCCTGCTACACTCTTTAATACGATTAAAATCTTCTACGTCCCATTTATCGCATTTTACGGTGTATTTTCCTTGACCGAACAATAGTTTTATTTCTTTAGTGTCAAGCTTCTTCATGTTCAGTCCTTATTTTTTTACCATTTAGAGTTTGTCTCGTCAAACTGATCTAATTCAATTCCAACCAGCTTCGAATAAACCTGATTAACGAAACCGTCGATCTTTGCGAGTCTCTTCTTGGCCTGTTTTACGTCCTTATTTGACTTTTCCATCTCTTTAATGATGCCGGCCATGTCTTTGCGGCGAGATTTCATTTTATTAACCACTTCCAAGCCGATCTTGGATGCCTCGGGGGTGTTAGCCTTCTTCATTGCATCGTTAACAATTCCCTGAGCGTCCTCGTAGATTTCTTCGATCCTATTCTTAAGAGGGTTGGTTGCACCCAAGATTGTTCGGTAAATGTCGGTTCGTACATCCGGGTCTTTCCAGAATACGTGCCTAAGTACTTCAAAGTCTTCTTCAGATACTTGTGTTCTTCCATTTAGATAAGCTTCGGCCTTGATGATGTCAACGCCCTGCTTAAACACTCGATCTGTAATGTTGTAACCGTTATTACGGCAGGTATTCCATACGTCAAGATATACGCCCATGATGTCTTCGGAAATTTCTATGGACTTGGTTGCTTCTTTTGCTTTTTCAAGCTCTGCCATCGAAATGGTGTTTTCGGGCGGTGCGTCAAAATTATTTTCTAACATCTTTGACATATCGTCTCGATCTGAAATATTTTTAATCATGAACCTGATTTGCAACCGGTCATCAAAAGCTTCTAGACCATCACCTTCCTCTGGAATTTCGTTCGATGCGCCAACAATAGTCTTTAGCGGAGTTTTAATGGCAATACCATCGTTGTGAAAGATTCCCTCATTTGCTAGAGTTAGCATTGAGTTGAGGATAGCGCTGCTGCCCTTAAAGGTTTCATCAATAAAGGCGAAATCACAATCCGGCATGTACCCAGCCGTTTTGCGCAAATATTTATCTTCTTTGAGGCTCTTAGTTGAAATGGGGCCATATACCTCTTCGGGTCCTGTGAATCTAGTCAGTAGCTTTTCAAAGATTTTTGCCCCGGTAATTGAACTAAACACTTTACGAGCCAACAATGATTTACCTGTACCAGGAGGGCCCAGCATAAGAATATGCTTACCAGACAAGAGGGCTACCAGAAAACCATGAATTACATCTTCTCGTTCTGCGAACAGCCCTGCGAGCTCATTTTCAATACTATTTAGTTTCTCTCGAATCGTTGTCATTCTCTAAATCTCCTTTATGCCATTTCCTGGCCGTTATTTCTTCCATTTAACATATCTCGCATCTGGGACAGCACTGCATCGTGCTTTGTCCCAAATACTAAAAGTTTAACTATCTGTATCAATGTTACGTCGAGCATTGATTCAATGATATCGACGGTTTTTTGATCAATCCCCTCTGGGAATTCAAGCCTGAGTTTTGTTCCCGCGTTACCGTGAGCTTCTACTACAGTTATCTGCGGAGGGTCATCTACGTCTAATCCCGCCAACTCTTTTAGCAGTAACTTTGCATGATCATCCCAATCAGGATTATCGGGATTAGGGTCCCTCTGAAACCCCACCTTCTCATCGCCGTTTCTGATTGGTATAGTGGGGGGTTTATTAAAAATGGATCTATTTGGGTCAGGCCTTCCCATGATAATTTCTTGTTCAGTTCTACCAAAGTCTTCCGGTGTAGGCATTTTATACCTACTCGCCATTTTGTCCCCAAGAGTTGCTCTTAGTGTTCTTATATAATCCATTTCACACCAATAACAACGCTGGCTCTTTGTCGCTTCTTCCTGTGCTGTCAGTTCTACTGTTTGGCACTCTGGGCAAATTTTGTGTTGCATGCCGATTTTGTCATTCATTCTCTTATTCCCCTTGTCTGTTGGTTCTTGTAGTTGACTTTATAAATAAAAATTAATATACTTCAAAGACTAATATAACCTATTATTACTTATCTTATACCAGGAAAATTTAAATGTCAAAACAAAAAACTGATAATATTAATCTACTTGAACCCTACGAGCAGAATAGGGAAGTCTTAAACAACATAAAAGATTTTATCTCTAATCAATTTCCAGTAGTTGGTAAGAAAAATACATTAGAGCTGGTAGAAATGTCAGCAGACCCTGGCTCTGTTAACGAGACAGATGCTCCGGCCCAAAAGGAAGTAAAACTGAAAGGTAAAACTTGGTCTTTACCTGTCTTTGGTCATCTGCGTTTGATTAATAATAATACTGGTAAAGTAATCGATGAATCAAAAAATGTTAGGCTAGCTAATATACCTACCCTTACTAATAGGTATAGTATGATTGTAGATGGATCAGAATATCAAACAATTAATCAGCTAAGATTAAAGTCTGGGATCTATACTAGAACAAAAGAGAACGGTGAACTAGAGTCTTGGTTTGACCTTGAAAAGGGTTATAACTTTAAGATGATATTTGACCCTGAAACTAAATTATTCTACCTGACGCTTGCAAATAGGAAATTTAGATTATATCCAATTTTAAGGGCTCTTGCATATCCCGAAGAAAATATGAAAAAAGCTTGGGGATCTGATATTTTTGATGAAAATAAGAAATCTGGCCTAAATAGAGAAGACAAAGAAATACGTGGTTTAGTCGAAAAACTAACCCGTAGACCTCCAAAAGATTTTGACTCTGCTGTTGATCAGTTAAAGGAATACTTAAGCTCTACAAAAGTAAATCCAATGACTACAAAAATAACTCTTGGAGAAGAGCATAGCAAAGTTAATGCAGAGACTCTATTTGCTACATCCAAAAAAATACTTGGTGTTTTACGTGGTGAGCAAAAAGAAGATGAAAGAGACAGCCTCATATTCAAAAACCTATTAACTCCTCCTGATCTGTTAAGTGCGTATTTAGACAAACAGAAGAAGGGCATAACTATGGGGCTGTCCTCACGCACAGATAGTAAAGAAAAAATTCGTGACATTATATCATCTGAAACATATACTTCACCAATAAAAAAATTCTATACTACTGTGGACTTAAGTTCTACTCCAGAACAAACTAACCCGGTTAGTATTCTTGGTGAATGGCGTAAGACTACTGTTATGGGTACTGGTGGTGTTCAGAGCTCCCATGCTATTACCATGGGTGTCCGCGATGTGCACCCTAGCCATATGGGATTCTTGGATCCGATCAACACTCCGGAATGCCTTGATAGTCAAGCACTTACGCTTACATCCGAGGGCTGGAAGTCGGTTGTAGAGATTACTCTAGGGGACAAATTAGCTTGTAACATAGATGGTAAATTACACTTTTTGCACCCTCACAAGGTGCAAGAGTTTGACTACGAAGGTCAACTATACACATTCGAAAACCGTAAAATTAAGCAAACGGTAACCCATAACCATCGTATGTGGGTACGTCCTATCGATATGCGAAGTAATTTAGGATACCGTATTGAAACCGCAGAAGAAATGTATGGCAAATCTAGGCTGGTGAAGCTGGACCATATTGCGTATGATGGTAATCCAGCATTAACACACAAGATTTTTTCGAATTTGTATAAATTTAAGATGGCTGATTGGTGTGCTTTAGTCGGGTGGGTATTATCCGAGGGGTCTCTACGAAAAAATCATAAAGGAATCCCAACGCATACTGCTATATCACAAACTATTGAAAAAAATATTGCTATTATAGAGAATCTCTTAAACAAAATGGGGCTCAACTATAGTTATTCCAGCCATAGTTTTTACATTAAATCGTCGTACCTAGCTGAGTACTTCTCTCAATTCGGTTACTGCCACGAGAAATACATTCCAGAAGATTTGTTTGAAACTCCGGTAGAGGCTAGAGAAGCTCTACTTGATGCTTTAATGAAAGGTGATGGTCGCAGAACAGATCCTCGAAATCCTCTAAAGGCTAAACGCATGGAATGTGAAACTTATACCACTACTAGTAAGCGTTTAGCCGAAGATGTTGAGCGCCTTATGATTAGTTTAGGATTAGCCCCCTCTATTAAATGCTACCAAGATGAAAGAGAAGATAGATACTTAGACATTTATGAAGTACGCATTCTTGGTAAGTCTGATACTCAATTACTTCCTAAAAAAGGACATCATTCCAGAAAAGACTATAAAGGTAAGGTCTATGGAATTACTGTTCCTGGAGGATTATTATATGTAAAAGAAGAGGGATATATTCCTTCTTGGACAGGTAATTCTGGTAAAGTTGGTGTTACGCTGCCATTACCGGCGGACGTAGAAAAGGGTCGAACTGATATAGAAAAACAAGTTATAATGCCCGATGGGTCACGTAAAAAAATAACACCACTAAAGGCAGTTACCATGACTATTGCCTTCCCGGATCAGTGGGAAATGAAAAATGGTAAACCAGTTGCTAAGAAACCATTAATTAAAGCAATGTCTGGTGGGTCAGTAAAAGAAGTCAAACCTTCGGAAGTTGACGCATGGATGGAAAGTTCATGGTCGTTGTTTTCCTGGCCTACAAACTTAATCCCATTTATACAAAGTAATGATGCTGTCAGAGCTTCATTTGGATCTAAGATGACCGGGCAGGCATTACCGCTAGTCAACAAGGAATCACCGCTAGTAGAATCTAAAATTACTGGGGTTTCCGAAGACATAACCTTTGAAAAGGCTGTGGCCCGATACCTAAGCCCTTCTTTGCCGCCTGGAGTTAGTAAGGCTAAGGTGACCAAAATAACAGATGATTACGTACACCTAAAAGCTGATGGGTCAAATAAAACAATAAAAGTCGGGCTATTTAATAATTTCCCACTCAACAGAGAAACTTTCTTAGACTCTAAACCTGTGGTTAAGGTTGGAGATGAGGTTACATCTAAATCACCGATACTAGCACATACCAACTTCCAGGACGATAAAGATGGAAGTTTAGCGCTAGGGCTCAACGTAAATGTGGCCTACATGCCCTGGAAGGGTTTAAATTATGAAGACTCTGCCGTTATTACAGAAAGCTTAGCTAATAAGTTTACTTCATCTAAAATTGTAACAGAGTCTCTGGTTACTCATAAAGATGGGATACTAAATCTACAAAAATTTAGGGTAAACTACCCAACTGCAATGACCGACGCTGATTCCAAAAAATACGATGAAGATGGAGTAATTAAAGAAGGTTCTTGGGTTGACCCTGACGGAATACTAGTAGCATATCTTGAAGCAAAGGATATGACTGATACCGATAGAATCTTAAAGAGCATGAATAAAAGTGTTTACGTTCCATACTCTAACAGAAGTCTATACTGGAGGGGCCACGAACGTGCACAAGTAGTTTATGTTAATAAGTTATCTGGCGGTAAGATACAGATACATCTAAAGTCTAGCTCTCCCATGGTAGTTGGAGACAAGATAGCGGGTCGACACGGCAACAAGAGCATCGTTTCTCGTATCATCCCTGACGACGAGGCCCCACACACCAAAGACGGCGACCGTATTGACCTGATTCTGTCCCCTAACGGTGTGCCTGGCCGAATGAACGCGGGCCAGCTACTGGAAACAGCGGCTGGTAAGGTTGCTAAGAAAACTGGAAAGAAATTTTATATAGAAAACTTTAGTGGGAAGAATTATCTTAAAGATATTCAAAACAAATTAAAAGAAAACGGCCTACAGGCCGATGACGTATTGCTGGACGGTAAGGGTGGTAAACCTTTTACAAACCCAATTTTTAATGGCAATCAATATATAATGAAATTAATGCATACCGTAGACCATAAAGCTAAAGCCAGGTCTTACGGCACGTACTCAATAGACGAACAGCCTGTAAGAGGAAAAGAGGGTGGTCAGAAAGTAGACCCACTGTCCAGTTTTGCTTTACTGTCGCATGGTGCCAAGGAGAACTTAAAAGAGTTCGCCGGGCTTAAATCACAACAAAATGACGAGGTGTGGGCAGCCATACAATCTGGTAGGCCAATACCGCCTCCACAAACTAACTTTGCTTTTGAAAAGCTGTTGGGTCATTTAAAGGGTGTCGGCGTTAATGTCAACAAAAAGGGGCATATGCTTGAGCTAGAACCCATGACGGATGAAGAAGTCCTAGCTATGAGTTCTGGAAAGTTAGAAGATGCCGGACACATGTTGGTGGGTAAGAACCTTTCTGCTATTAAAGGTGGTTTATTTGATAAAACAATAACGGGTGGTATGAAGGGTAAAAAGTGGTCACACATTGAGCTGACTGAAAAAATGCCACACCCGCTGTATGAAAAACCGATTATGTCTTTACTGGGCGTGACCAAACCACAGTTCGATGGGCTATTACAAGAAACATTTAAATTGCCCAACGGTAAAACAGGCACACAAGGCATTGAAGAGACGCTTAGGGCTATAAATATAGATGACGAAATAAAATCAACTAAAGCTGCTCTCGCAAAAGCTGCCCCAACAGATATAAACAAACTAAATAAAAAAACTAGATATTTATTAGCCTTAAAGAAGTTTGATAAAAATCCAGCAGACGTATACATGGTGAAAAATTTCCCAGTAATGCCCCCTGCTTATAGACCAACATTCGCTTTACCTAGTGGCGACTTAAACTCGGCCCCAATAAATTATAATTATAGGGACTTAGCTTTAGTAAACAAAAGCCTCAAAGACTACAAGGACTCAGGTCTTATGTCTGCTTTTGGTCCCGCCGCTAAAACAGCTTTATACAAAGAACTAACATACACTGTAGGTACTGCCGAAGATACACGTCCTGATAAAAGTAAAAAAGAAGGCGTGCTGGTAGCTATCGCAGGAAATAAATCACCAAAGTTCGGAATGGCGCATAGCAAGCTGTGGGGCAAGCGCCAAGACCTTAGTGCTAGAAGTACGATTACTCTGGACCCACAACTAGGTCTTGATGAAATAGGACTACCTGAAACATTATATAAAAAAATATTTTTACCGTTTGCTGTCCAGCAACTTGTACGACAGGGGTATACCCCATTAGAAGCTCGGGAAGAGGTTCGTAGAGATTCAGATGTATCAAAACGTGCATTTGATGTAGTTATGCAAAATAGACCTGTACTAATGAACCGTGCACCATCACTACATAAACATAGTGTACAGGCACATATAGCTAAGCCTATTGCAGGAAGCTCAATTAAACTTAATCCACTTATCGTGAAGGGCTATGGCGCTGATTTTGACGGTGACTTGCAAATTGGCAGCGTTTTCATATTTATACTTGACAAACACTTAGACATGTATTATAATATTAGTAACCGGGATCAAGCCTGGTTTAATATTAGGAAGGTATCAAAAGAAATGTCAAGTAGATTTGGGGTAGATTTGCCCTATTTGCACGAAGGTGAATTCTATGTAGTAAACCTAGAAGATTTTCCGTACAACAAAGACGCCCTGATCGGCACCAAAGATCATATTGATTTTTACGAAGCCTTGCCACACACTAAGGTAGTAGCTTACGATGAAGCTCTGGATAAATTGGTGTTGGCGGACGTAAGCGGTTGGTCTGTTCATAAGGATAGAGAAGTATGGACGGTCACCCTACACAATAAAAAACAAATTATCACAGACGACGACGAGCGAGCAGTGTACGGAATTTTACCAAAAACTCTGGATATTGCGAGACGTCGTCCATCCGAAAGTATCGGCATGTTAGTGCCGTATGCTAAAAATATAGAAAAATGCTGCACAACTTCCTTTTTTAACTTTGTGGGCACAGGCAAACTAAAAGAAAAAATCCCAGCTGACAAGAAAGTGGGATACGTAATAGGTGCCCTAGCCGGAGATGGTTGGGTTGACAAAGTTGGTAATAAATTTAAGGCCGTCAACTTGTCCGGTACCGAAAAATGCGTTACAGGGAGATACATAGAGTATCTAGATGAAATCTTTATAGATAGCCCGCACATAGGCCATAATATCAGCGAGAATTCATATGGTGCTAGTGAAAAATGGATTGTTAATTCGACAGATTTTGCTGGATGGGTTTACCCCCTAATTGGTAAGGGTGCACAAAATAAGCATTTGCCTCCTTGCTGGTTTTCGGCAAGCAGAGAGTTTAAACTAGGACTGTTGTCTGGGCTACTAGACACCGACGGAAGTATTTGTGTTACTCATGGAAAATCTAAACCGCAGCTACAAGCCAACATAAGCAGCGCTAGCCTGAGACTTCTTCAAGAAAGTCAGCAGCTATTACGTACTCTTGGAGTTACTAGTAGAATTAGTTACTCCAAGAAGACCACAGCTGGCAAAGACTTTTGGATTCTGTCCATTAGCAGTGTGGACTTAGTTAAACTAAAGGATGATCTAAATATAGCGCACGAAAAAAATGTGGAAGCTCTTTCAAGCACTGAGCCAAATGAAAACTCTCCGTCGTACCAAAAAACGGATTTGGTTCCTATATCAGAAGAGATAGCTACCATACTTATGAAAGCGGTCGGACATAAGGAAAACCGCACGCTATACCTGACATTAGCTAAAGCCCGAAAAGAAGGTTTTTGCACTAGAAGTTGCGCTCTTAGATCCTATGCTCTTAGAGGCGAAGCTGTTCTGGAACAAAGATGGGTGGATATTATCCATAACAAAGATGTAAGTTGGAGTTATGTAACAGAAGTAGAAAATACTGGCAAAACAGAGACTGGATATGATCTAACCGTGCCGGGGCATGAAACATTCATGTCAGTGGACGGTATTATTCTATCCAATACCATGTCAGTACATGTACCTGTCGGTAACGCTGCAGTAGAAGAAGCCTATACCATGCTACCTAGCAAAAACGTATGGCAACCTGGCAGCAAAAATAACGTACCGGCAGGCGCATTCGCTAAAGATTATATGCTAGGTCTGTGGCACTTGACTAGAGAAAGAAAATCTACAAACTATAGTGTAAAAAATATAGCTGAGGCTAATAAATTAAATGCTGCCGGCAAAATTGGTTTAAACGATACTCTTACAATAGCTGGTAAAAAAACTAGTCTTGGCAGGCAAATGGTAATTAATAGTTTACCAAAATCTATGAGAGCTAATTACGACAAGGAGATTACCAAAAAAGAGCTGAACTCGATGTTAAACGATACAGCAACTAATCACTCGAAGGAATTCTCACAAACAATTGATGCCCTAAAGGACTTAGCACTGCAGTTTGGTCACAGCTTCGGCAGCACCATTTCGATTAACGACCTTGATATTGATAGGTCTTATAGAGATAACATTGTAAACAAATTCAAGTTAGAAGAAAATGCAAAATGGTCTAACGAACAAAAAGCAACTCACTGGTTAAAAGCCCAGAAACAGATAGAGGCCGCTCAGGATAATTATATTAAAAAGACAAATAAGGCGAGAGGTTTTTATGATATGCTTGAATCTGGTTCGGAGGGTAAACATGACTCAGTCAGGCAGTTGATTAGTATGCCTGGGGTTAAGATTGACGTACACGGGAAAGCGCTCCCCATGCCCATTACTAAATCATATGCTGAGGGGTTGGATCAGGGTGAGTACTGGATGTCTCTATATGGTGCTAGAAAGGGTATGGTTGACCGTGCTATTAATACCGAGCAGTCCGGTGCTATCAACAAAGCTCTGCTGGGGGTTACTAAAAGCTTACTGGTAGTAGAGGCGGATTGCCGAACAACGGACGGCGTAGAAATAGATGTTATGGACTCAAGGAACTTAATGGATAGGTTTCTTGCTAAAACGGTACCAGGTGTCGGTAAGGCAGGTGAGGAAATTACTAGTGTCCTTCTAACCAAGGCGCGTAGTAAAAAGTTAAAATCATTAGAAGTCAGGTCTCCTTTGACGTGCGAGGCAATTAATGGCGTATGTCAGAAGTGCTACGGCATTGCTGAAGATGGTAACCTGGTAGCTATCGGCACAAACATTGGAGTTAAAGAGGGTCAGTCAGTCACAGAGCGCAGTACTCAGCTTACAATGAAATGTACAGTAGATAGTTTTACTATTGATGGGTCAGGATCTTTCACTACACTAGAACAATGTTTTACGGAAAGTCACGCTCCCAGTGATACTCTAAAAGTCATTTATCTAAAAGATGGTGGCTGTATGATAGTGCAGGCTAATCATCCAATGTGGGTAAATGGTGAAGAGAAGCAGGCTAAAGACATTGTTGTCGGTAAAGATACCTTAGAAGTTTCTTTGCAAAGCATTATAAACATCTACAATAGCACGGAAAAAGACAACTCCATAGCGGCTGCTCCCGGTTATTGGATGGGGGCCTTTGCTGGCGATGGTTGCTTTAGATATTACGCTAATAGGCCATCAGTGGCTAGGGCATGCAATATAGCAAATATAGACATGCGTATTAAGGAGAAGCTGGCTTCTCAAGTTGACGGCATTATTAAGGACAAGTACTATCAGGTACACAATACCAAATTCTCAACCTTAGTTTCGGAGCAAATACAAGCGAAAGCCAAATACAAAAAGCTAAGATTAGACTGGGCAAGGCTAGACAAAGAATGGTTGGCAGAATTTATCTCCGGCCTAATCGACACAGACGGCAGCAAGGACCGTACAGGATTTAAAATTTACTCTAATAGTTTTGCCCTTTTGGATCAAGTTCGTGTTATGTGCGCAGTACTTGGTATACCAGCTACGCTAAGACTAGAAAAAAGACGAGATATTAACAACTCTCAACCTTTCTCTTTGAAATTACGCGATAGCGAAGGTATCAATACGTGGCTAAACGGACGAAGTATCAAAGTAAGCACACAGTGGACACCTGGTAAACTTCGCATGAAGCCCATACAACCTGGGTGCTCCGAAGTTGTGGTAGCTCGCATGTTTGATCTGCCGATACAATCAGATATTGAAATGGTCTACGATAGAGTTACCCCTGACAAAAGGTTTATCACGGGTACCTATATAAACCACAACAGTTTTCATAGTGGTGGCTCTGCTGCAGCTGAGCAAGATGTGGTTGCCGGATTCCCTCGAATGGAGCAGGTACTAAAGGTTCCAGAAATTGTTGCAGGTAAAGCGGTCTTAGCAGCAATCGGTGGTATAGTGCACAGAATAGAAAAATCAAGTATCGGTGGTAATGACGTGTATATAGCAGGTGTTAAGCACCACGTCCCATTTGGTAGGAAAATTCTTGTTAAGAACGGAGACAAAGTGTTGGAAGGTGACCAGATTAGTTCAGGCTCTATAAAGCCACAAGAATTAATGAAGTATAAGGGTTACCAGGCGGCGCGTCTGCAGATGGTTAATGACTTAGAGGGGGTTTTTGGTAAAGAGGGTCTCGGGAAAAAGACGTTTGAGACCGTTATCAGAGGTATTGCAAACCAAGCAATAGTTACAGATGCGAAAGATAGTGAATACCTTCGTGGAGATGCTGTATCTCTTACTAAGATTAAGGCAGATAACAAGGATAGAGCAGCCCGTGGAATGGAGCAAATAACATACGAGCCATACTTTAAAAGTATAGATACTCTGGCAATGGACAATCCAGATTGGTTAAGTAAGTTGACTGTTAATAGGATTAGAGATACTTTAAAAGATGGTGCCTCTCTCGGAGCTGCCAGTAATTTACATGGAACAGATCCGATGCCTTCTTATCTGTACGGTACTGAGTTTGGAAAGGGCAAGTTTTATTAATGCGCCTTAAAACATTATACAGCCTAAAAACCAAATCTAGTATGATTAAAGTTCCTGAGTTACAGGAAACACTATATAAAATATTAGACGACGTTAAAAACATCGATAACTCTATATTTGTGGTGGACTGTTGGAGTGCACCGTTTACAAATAATATATCTCTTGTAACTAGCGAATTAGAGCTTGCATTAAAGCTAAATAATTACGATAATGTTAGTGTCATTCTTGCCTCAGAAGATACAATGAGGTCGTTATTAAAAAAAGAATGGGTAAGAGAATACTTCGCTAAACAAATGCCAGACTTTATGCTAGAAGAGATATTAGGATTAATAAATAGTGGTGAAGACCCGGAAGAGGCTTGGTCTTACTATATAGAACAATGGTTACCAAACAATAAAGCTGCTGGCAACTTAATAGAATTACAGGAAAATACATAATGGCTATAGACCCACATAAAGATTTTGGCCCGCAAGCGCTACAGCAGCTCGATATTACAGAAATATTAAAAGTCATATTATCCCAAATGCAATCTATCTCATCTGCACTAGGTGAACATGAGAGGGACCAAGTTAGTGTTACGAGTAGATTAGACAGTCTAGACGAAAAGATATCTGATATTAAAAAACTGTTAACTAACCATATTACTGATCCTAGAGACGGTGTTATATCCAGAGTAGAGGTTCACGATAGGTATATCTCGCAATTACAAAAAGAAGAAATTATAGAAAAAGTAAAAAGTATGAAGAGCTATCTAGGGGGCATTCAAAAAGCACTATGGTTAGTTTTTGCTGGCCTTGTTGGTTTGGCCTTTAAGGTGCTTTTTTACTAGGGGTAATTATGAATACAGATATTCAAAATGTGAAAGAGCGTTTAAACGAAATTCAAAAGCGCCTAGATGGTATTTATGATGTTGGTGTCATAGTTAGAGCTTTCCTGAAGTATTGTCCTGAGCCTATCGTTATGGTTGATAAAAATCAAAAAATTCTATTATGGACTAAAAACTTTTCAACCGAGTTTGGCCTAGACGGGTATGGCGACTTATCAGACATACATATTAAAAATATTTTACCAGAATTTTGCGAGGGTCATAACAAACTATGTGATTTAATAGCATCGTTAAAATCGGGTACTGGCACCGTAAAAACAGATTCTGGCCTAGTTTATGAATATTCCGTAGACCCTTGGCCTATTAATGGGACTATGGGTGGGTGTGTAGTATCGTTGGATAATAAAACATTAGAATATAGTTTATATAATAAATTAAAAAATCTGCCCTCTTATGTAACATGCGAAAATCAATCTGACTGTGTACTAAAAGCTCAGGGAGTAGATATAGTGAATCTGGCAAAATCTATAATCGGTAAGGTAAAAAATAATGATTAGTTTTTTATTATTAATGCTTGTAGCCATATTATTTGGTTACACTGAGCACGTTGTTATGGCTGGCGGGTTTATAAGTCCTGAACCCAGATTTTTCAAAAATAAAATAAGTTTTAAGTACCATTTACCCATGTGGGCTATATGGGGAATAACTTGCTTTTTGGCAGGCCATTTATGGGCAGTGGGTGCATTTGCCGTTGTGCAGGATTCTTCGTGGTATGTCTTTAATAAAAACGAAAGTATACAAGAGGATTCCTGGGCGGCGATGGGTCTTGGGGGTTTTACTATACCACTAATAAACCAATTTATACCATGGACTTATATTCTGCTACTAAGTTGTTCTGCAGCACTTCTTATAATGTAAAAAAATGGGGCCCTTAGCCCCATTTCTTTAATACAAAATACATAAGACAGTTAATGACCGTAAAAGCCAAATAACTGTCCCCTATGCGTGTACAATCGGTGTACGACACCGGAGAGATGGCGGCCATACCCGCTAGCGTAGTGATAGTTGCCACGGCCTGAAGCCAAAAAACCCCAAAGAACAAACTAGTCTTGTTGTTCATCCTCTTTGTCCCTTTCTGGTGAGAACAGTTCGAACAAATCTTTCATTGCATTCAGCATGGTGGCCGCGCTTTCTAGCGCCGTAAGCTGTCTTAGAGAGTTTTTACTCTCTTCGTACCCGTCTATCCACATTTCATGTGGAGAGGGCATACTAGTGCTTTGAGCTACTTTAGGATAAGGATTGTTTTGGTGTTCCTCTGACATCCCAGCCTGCTTTCCTTCAAAGTAGGCTTCATAAGATTCCACCATCTTTTTTAGAAACTTAATTTCAACTTGTGCGCTATTCACTTGCATTTTCTTTTAACTCCAATATTTTACTTTTTCCAGTTTCTTCAAAATAGTCTATTTCCTCCGCCATGCAATTAGGGCATACTGATTTTATCTCAAATTGATCAAAATGTGGTAACCCCGTAAACAATGTTACCAAGTTGGATATGGCAGGTGTATATGGACCTAAATACCCCATCTCGCAGCAGTCACATCTAGATAACTTAATCATTTTGCTTTTCCTTATAAATAATAAGGGGTGGGTTGCCCCACCCCTGCTCACGGGTTAGCCGAAGTGTAAACAAACAAAGGAGGACAAGATGTGTAAGCAAAGCTAACCCGGTGCAAAGCAGAAGACGAGACTCGAACTCGCAACATCTAGCTTGGAAGGCTAGAGTTCTGCCAATTGAACTACTTCTGCTTTAATAGCTTGTTTGTTGGTGTTGTTTTTGTTGTAGTGAGATTAGGCTTAAGTATACTCAGGGCCATTTTAAACTCTACCGTCGCCCAATTACCCGCCTCCACATATTTAAATTCTTTTAGTTTGTATGCATGGGCTTTTATGTGGTCTACTAGAAAAGCCCTTACCCAAAATAGATTGGAGATTGACTTATTTGCCCAATTTACCCAATCTGTATCAGGATCTTTAGAGATAGTTACACCTGTTAGTTTGTGGCCTGCTTTAAATAACAGTTCTTTTACAGAAACTAAAAACAGATCCTTTACTTCTTCTAGGTTTTCTCTAAGCTCCGCTTCACTTAGTTTCCAAGCTGTTTGGCAAGGATTTTTACTTAAACAAATCATACTGGCCACACATATTCTATATTATCCGGAACATTTGGAAAGAACTTCTTGTAATGGTCTGGAAGCTTTCTAATTAGATTCGATTGATGGGAAATAAATAATTCCTCCGAGAACCATGGGGGCTCCACGGGAACCTTATCAATCTCTGCCATTTTTAGAAATTTTACCATGTGCTGAATACACTTTGGGCTATTATAGCCTCTCTGGTTCCACTCTTTAAGCATGGCGTGTAAATACTTCTTTACTAGATAAGGCTCATACCCTCTCCACATCTTGACTGCGGGGTGATTTGCCCATCCCGCCTTTATTCCCACTAATGAGTTAACGATTTGTACGGTCTCTACGCGCTGCTTACCTAGCCTTTTAGTGTCTAACACCTTGGCACACTTGGCGGGGTCACCGTATGGTAGAAATGTTTGCATTTTTTTACTCCTTAAATAATACCACCATCTGGACTCGAACCAGAAATCTCCTGATTGCGAAACAGAAATTCTTGCTAATCAAACTATGAGAGCTTGATTAGTTCAAAACGCCGACTCAGAGACTGGTTCTTTTGATGCGATAGATGTTAGTGATCTAACCTCCTCCCGAAGCCGCCTGATCTCCACGCTTTTTGTGGCATTGGTTAGTCTTACACTTATCCACTTGCCTTCTATTTCAGCGACACGCTCCTGCAAGTGCTGGATCTCGGCCAGATGATCTTCATACTTGACAAACTCGCCATCTTCTTGCTCTTCAATACGAGCACTGGCGTATTCATCTTTGCGTTGAAGGGTTATATTGTACCGTTTCATCTTCGCCTTGTCTTTCTCGTTCATGCGACGTCCTTTAGGCGTTTGATCTCGGCCTCCAGTTCGGCAATGCGTTCCTTTCGCTGTTGCTCGCAGGCTTGCCATACCTGCCTGAATGCCTCCCGTTGTGGCACAGCTTCTCCGATGTAACAGCCAAGCGTGTCGTACCACGCCTTAAACACCCTCCTGTCTTTCTCGTTCACGCTTCATCCTTTTTTAGTTTTTTTCGTTGTCATAGCCAATACCACCATCTGGATTTGAACCAGAAACCTACGGTTTAGAAGACCGGTGCTCTATCCAATTGAGCTATGGTGGCAGAAATCCATATGGAGAATATGGGACTCGAACCCACGACCTCCTGGTTGCAAACCAGGCGCTCTAGCCAGCTGAGCTAATTCCCCGTAATACCTCGGGAGGGACTCGAACCCTCATGCACTTGGACCTAAACCAAGCCGCTTTACCAATTTGCGTACCAAGGCAATTAACATCCACTTCTGAACCGTCGTCCAGCTGATATCTGTTAATTCAGATCGGAAATTTGTGCTTCTTCGAGAGGCATTCCGGATGATGTGATGACCGCACTGGGACTTGAACCCAGGACCACATGCTTAAAAGGCACGTGCTCTACCTGCTGAGCTATACGGTCAAATCGGGATGACTGGACTCGAACCAGCGGCATCTTGTTCCCAAAACAAGCACTCTACCAACTGAGCTACATCCCGAATAAGCTGAACAAACAATAGCCACTAATGGGACTCGAACCCGCAACCTATGGTTTACAAAACCATTGCTCTGCCAATTGAGCTATAGTGGCAAATTTAATGTTAAACGAACGCAGACTACCCCTTGTCATAGGTAGTAATGACCAAATGCGCGCTTGAGTTGATGGTCATCATCCGACACTTAGGAACTGCGAACTAACTGAACGCCCCACTTTCAGAATACTTTGTCAAACGCTTCCATCAGACTGAACACCTGCGCCAGACTGTTGGCAGTCGCCATAACATGTCCCTCCTGGACGAGTAGCCTGTCGGCTATTTCACGTGCCTCTGCATGTGACCAACCGTGGGTCACGCCCATTTTGCCAGTGCTGCACTCTCCAATGCAGACAACGTCTCGTCCATCTTGATAGATGAAAAAGGACGTGTCCTTGGGTGACCTGCTGTGCAGGACAAAATACATGGGGTCTTGACTAATCTCTTCCATTGCGTCCTCCTTGCAGTTATGGTTGAAGGGCTGGTCTGCAAACCTGCCCCTGATTTCAGTTAATACCCGGAGCGGGACTTGAACCCGCACGACCTTACGGTCAGGAGATTTTCGTACCAACTATAGCTTTCGCTACCTCTTTCGAGTTTGTGGTCTGGACTATCCCTTCACCTTATCTAAGATATTATGCTTTTCTTAGCTTTAGGTGTGGCGTGTCTAGTCTCTGCACGTTCCTTCTTGTTTTCCAAAAGAAGGCTTCGCTCAGGATTACCATCAGCGTTATCTGTTAAGGCTTCCCTGAATTTACGCCATTCTACATCCCTCTTTTCAGAGAGCGCACCCGCGACCTTGCGTTCTTGATTTTTACCCCCCAAGTGCGCAAGTAAGGCAAGTCTCCTGTGTCTACCAATTCCACCATCCGGGCTTAAAAATGTGGGCAATACTGGACTCGAACCAGTGACCCCTTGCGTGTAAAGCAAGTGCTCTAACCAACTGAGCTAATCGCCCAAGTGGGGCCAGTGGGATTTGAACCCACGACCTTGAGTTTATAAGACTCCTGCACTCACCAGACCGTGCTATGGCCCCAAATTTTTCTGATGAGTTCTTACGCTAGGTGTATCTTTTTTCAGATACCGCTTAGGTCTACAAGGTCACCTGTTTATATTCCGAATGTTTTTTTTAAAAGTTAATCAACTTAATTGCATCTTCTTTAGATAAAGAAGTTGCCAGCTGTTCATTGCCAAAGGCGTCTGTACTATAAATATCGACATCAACTCTTCCTTTACTGTCCCTGAAACAGGTAATGTTAAGATCACCAAAATTTAGTTCAGGTTCCATTAGTTTAAGTTTCCTTTTTGTCTCATTTTTTTTGCAGCTCTTAATAATATAAAAAACTTAATCAAACAAGAATGGGAGGGGACTTAAGTCCCCTCCCTCTCAGGCTACCAGCGTTCCTCATCGAGGAACGCAAACTTGCGTTCCTCGAAGTCCCCAAGGGTGACACCCTTGGGAAACTCGGCGGCCTTCGCCGCCGGCCGGCCTTTGCCGGCCACACCGGTGGGGTCGTCCCCACCGTCCTCCTCTCCGGAGGAGGATGCCTCCAGGAAGGCCTTGAGGTCTTCGCAGACCTCGAGGCCTTCCAGCCAGAGATTACGCCACTGGCGGCCGCTCTGGTACCATTCCGCCGCACGACGTGCGGCTGCCGTCTCGATCCCAGCGACACGCACCGCAATGTGCGGTGCGTAGTCCTGTGGACCCTTCCGGGTCCACAGTGTGAGGTACACCTCTCCCCCCGCCTCATAGAGGCGGGGTTGGAGGTTGTGACTCTGCACGAAGTCGGGGTTTTCACCATGGGTCTTTGTCTTCTTGAAAAACATGTGTCCTCCTTTGGCCCAGATGGGCCAATTTTTCTGGGCGTACAACCATAGTACGCCCTTGCTTACATATTTCTTATACCTTAAAAAAGATTATTTTTTTTATTTTGGTACTGGTATCAAAGTTGGTACTTTTGAGTAAAACCCTGCTGGTATATTAAAAGCCACATATGGGCGAGGTTCCCATTCGTTGCTTTTTTCATTAAAGGTCGGCTCCGTGTCATGGAAGCCAATCCAATGATCGTGCACAGCAATAAACTTGGGTGGGTATGCTGCATTAACCTTTTTAATTTCTTCCCAGTCGGGAACCAGTGTCACTGTTCGAGCCATCGTTATTTTTTGGTTAGTTGCTTAATTCTATACTCGCGCTCTGCTTTGTCATGACCATCCCACCTACCATCATATTTTTGTAACCCCTCAAATAAATGCCAATCATTTTTATGAATATGCCAAGATACTTGTCCGGTAGGTAGATCTATCATAACCATATCTTTCCAGTTGTGATTAGCAGAATTATCTTTATATGTGCCTGCATTCATTCCTAATTGTATACACATGTGCACTAACGCCAAAACTACTACGCTACGCTCAGTTGATAATTCTTCTAATATACTATTAAATTGTGAAGTTAAAACCATAAGCTAAAGGGCGGTAGCCCGCCAACTGGCGGGTTAACAGCCTCATCCTATATTATGTTCTTCCTGTGGTGGGTTAAACCACAACTCCAGCATTGCCACAATCTGCGGCGTATCCCCAAATGTCTTCTTACAAGCTGCCTGATATTCAGGGCTAGTGTCCTCAAGCTGTCCGTTTAGCATCTTATGTACGTCCTCTTTAAATGCTTCTGGAATATCTAAGACAAATGTCAAGAAATCATTCTCTACGTCCTCATACATATCAACGTAGTTTGGATGTTCCTTTACAATTTCAACGTGCTTTTCATAATCAGAGCTCCTCGCCCTGGTTAAAATTTGAAGCTTCCCATTAAATTCGGGGTGTTCCGGGTCTTCTAGAAATACTCCCCTAAACCTGGGAAACCATTCAACGTGCTTCTCGGTCAAAGGCATCAATAAAAATACTGCTGGGTCCGGTCCGTTTTCTTGCATTACACTTCCTTTAAAGTTTTAGTAGATGCCAAGCATCTTTGTATTCGTCTAAGTTCTTTTCTTCAGATACAGGGTTGACGTATAACTGGGGTTTATCCGTAAAAGGAATTATATACCAACAATCATTAATTTCTGTTGCAAAAAAATCAATCTCGTCTTCTCTGTATAAAACAGTTTCAGCTGACTTTTCTCCGCTCCTGCGCAGCCTTCTAGAGGTATTAATCTTATAGCTATTCTTAGATGCTTTAATTGCAGTTTTTACTTGCACTCTAAAAAATTCTGCTTTATTGTAATCCGGCTGTACTACACAATCGTATGGAGCGTAATCTCCCAAAGGCTCTAGTACCACTGCGCCTTTTTCCAGACAAGCTAACTGAAATCTGATTTCTGTTATGGTACCAGTTTCCTTTGTTTGCTTAGCCATGCTTTACCTAGTCCTAGGTATTGCTTCCGAGTACTGACTACGCTTATTAATAACTTCCTTCTCAGGCTTCTTTCCCTCGCTGATAGCTAACGCCACATTATTCAATGCGTCGGCAACTCTCTCTATAGCCCTAACATGTAAATAGGTAGTCATAAACTCTGTGTGCAATGATGGGTCGAAGTCTAGCTCTTCCGAGTAACGGGCAACCCACCACTGAGCTCTCATGAAATCTTGTTCAGTTAGGCTCTTTTTATGTATGCCCATGATATTGTATTGGTTGATTCAGATATATTATAGAGTATTTTCTATAGTTTTGCAAGTTTTTCCTGCAGTTTTTTTATAGCTGCTTTTCTTTCAGCCGTTTCTTCTTCTATGGCACGCATCGCGATGTCAAAACTTTTTAAGTCATTTTCAGCATTTTTATTTAACATAAAATATAGCTCTCTGATGTGTGCGTTAATTTCGACTTCTTGTTTATTAAGGGCCAGCCCCAAGGCTGCTCCCACAACGATTACTAGGAATACTGAACCTAATACTAAATAAATTAATTCCATAACCTAACCCTTTAAATTTTTCCATGGGGGTGTGACTCAATTAATCCGGGCTGAGTAATTCTTACCAACCGTGCCTTTGCTTGGTACTGAATAATAGTCTTCGCATTTGTGTATGCCATGGCACTGCGTAGACCATCTTCAAGTCTACCAATAACCCTGCTCACAGGGCCGCGGTAAGGCACTCGCATTGTTTCACCCTCTACGTTCTTATATTCGCCCCTTGCCCTCTTTGCTTCAAATGATGCTGAGCCTCTGTACACCTTGTACATATACATCTTCTCATCTTGGTAAACATCTCCAGGACTTTCCTGCGTGCCAGCAAACATAGAACCAATCATCACCGTATCAGCCCCGCAAGCAATCGCTTTAGCGACGTCACCAGCACTACG
>Ga0208019_1000280_pt1 | contig 28218 bp, 44 predicted proteins | sample CB_VirMetaG_5_FD_184540 | JGI IMG/M metagenome (GOLD analysis project Ga0208019, IMG submission 184540) | Freshwater to marine saline gradient viral communities from Chesapeake Bay - CB_1508_1D Viral MetaG (SPAdes) (version 4) | ecosystem: Environmental > Aquatic > Marine > Coastal | place: USA... | reverse complement strand
ACGACCTTGCAACCGTCCAAAAGTCACCATCTGACAAACTTTATCGTGACCATATTTTTCTCTAAGATAATTAATGACCTCTTCACGCAAATCTGGCGGGAAGTCAACATCAATATCGGGTAATGAGCCAATACGTGCTGAGTTATAAAATCTTGAAAATAGAAGGCCATAGGGAATAGGGTCAATCAGAGTGATACCAACTAAATAAGAGACTAAACTTCCTGCTGCTGAATTATGAACACCTAAGCTTTCAACATTATACGTGTGAGAATTTGTCACAGAAAGATCATATACTTTACCAGTATGTTTAATAAGTTTCTTATTTTTTAGTTTCATGATGTAACTTTCTAGCTTTCTTATAGAATTTCTTATCGAGGTTCTTTTTATACCTCGACCACATCATCTTCATCATTTAGATCTTTAGCTTCTACCCAACCTCTGTTATTCGTTAAAAATTTATGATCTTGAGTACATCTGACAATTTTTCCATTTTCAAATTCTAGCTCAATAATGTCTTCATCTACATCATATTCTAGTTTGTCATATACTTCTTGAGGTTTTCCATAAGCGTCTATAACCTTATCTCCAATCTCAATTGAAATAATAGGGGTATAAGTCCCATCAGACATCTTAATCCTTGTATCTGGTAAGAAGCACCCTCTTCCAGGACCGATTAATCGTCCATTATCCCTGAATTTATTTACATAGTCTGCTACGATAAGAAAGTAGCCAGCAAGATTAGCTTCTTCAATGATTTTAAGTTCGCTTAATACTCTATCTCTATACTCAATACTCTTCTCTTCTGTTTTTACAACACCTTGTGGTATTAATTTGTTTTTCCAACCCTCACGGCATAGCTGTTTAAGGTATTCGATCTGGCTTAAACCACCGGGACAATCAAACACTGGTAATAGTGGGGCAGAAAGAATATCATAGGACTCACATTGTTCATCAATCTTGCCCACATTTTCAATCAGATTAGGTTCATAGAGTTTTTGTATATTCTCTTGGTCTGGAAAACAATAAAGGTTGCTCTTGAAGAATTTTGTAAATTTGTAAAAATCTTCTTTAAGTAGCCCCTTCTCCGCATTACTACTGGTCACCTTCATCTTAGATGATAGTAAAAGACGATGGTCTACCGCGTCTTCAGGCTTGGCGTAATTAATTGGGCAACCAGCAACCAAGTTAGAAAAATTGATGTCTGTAGCAATCTGAGATAGATAATCAGACACTGCGTTAGAAGATGGGAACTCTTTTCCATTGATTCTATTAAGCTCTAAGAAATAGTTTTCCCCAAATAAATTAATGTAATCATTAATCTTCTGAATAACTAAATCTTGGTTTGTATTATCTAGACAAGCTACTGCTTCTTCTTCAGTCCCGGCATTATGAATACATGCTGGGTCTTCAACCATATGATAAAACAATCGGCTTCCAATATATCCGTCAATAACAAAAAAATCCCCGTCTATAATAGACAGAGATTCTGACGGGAATATAAATCCCTCATGCTTATTGCATATAGAAACAATTTTTAATAGCTTAACCCATGCTTCTTTATTCTTGCAAAGAACAATTATAGTTCCTCCATAATTTTCTACGGGGATCTCGCATCCGATAATCCCTTTGATCTCTTCCTTTTTACAAGCCTTTATAAATTGAACAGCACCTGAAACAGATGCGTAATCTGTAAGTGCTACAGAATTATACCCAAAAGATTTAGCAGTAGATACTAAAACTTTAGGTGTTAATGTTGACTGTAATAGTGAGTAATGTGAAGTTACTCTAGTTGGAAACCATTTGGTATTCTGATCTTTCAATTGTCTCATTTATTATCCCCCATTCAAAAGCATTGTCAAAATAAATAGCTAAAGAAAAACTACATTGTTCTACTAAAGACTTATATAAATTAATTTCAATGTTTAATATTATTCTATCTACATCCACTAAACATCTCCTTTTTTATCTTCTTCTGATAGAACGCATGGTAACAAATTTTCAATACTATATTTTCGGACCAAGTCCATATCAAGATTATCGGACTTTGCGAGGTTTTCGCTAGCGGGAATTAAGCGTAAATTAGCATGATTCCAGCATTTTGTCAAGTCTTCTTCAGTTAAGCTATACAAACTTTTAGGAATTATGTGGTCGATATGAAGGGTTTCATCTGTGTCTGGTTTACTTTTGTTCAGGTGGTCAACTAGTTCTTCGATGGAACATCCGACATATTGTATGGTTCTACAAGTTTTTATACTCATAAGTTACTTATACCCCTGCTTTATCTTCATCAGACAACTTTCCACCACCACTTTGATAAGTGGAAATTCTTTCCAATCCCTTACCATATGCGGCAATAACTTGATTAATACCTTTATCTTTTACCTCGTCTCGCATGAATTGGCAAGTGGACTTCCCAGAATCATCCCATTCTTCAGAAAATTTGCACAGATATTGACATTTCCAATGAGTATTATCATTAGACAATAGTCTAGGCTGTTTAACTGACTTTATGTATTCGAATTTTTGTCTAAGTATATTTTCGGCTTTTTCATAGTCTGACTCATCAAAACAGATATCAAACAATCCACCAGGTACATCAACTCCGTCAATCTTTGAGTCATTTATGTAATAAATCGAAACATAAAATTCATAATCAGGAAATGTGTTCTTAAGAGCATAATAATATAAAAGAAGTTGAACATCTTTTTCCAGCTTTTCTTGCGTCTTTATTTCACCAGTAGCCCAATCTATTCGTTTTCCAGTTTTAAAATCGAGGATCTGAAAGTAATTTTCGTTATGTTTTACTATAACGTCAACAGTTCCCTTAATCGAAAGATTTCCTTCGATAATCTCTCCGTTAACATCATATCGATATTTCGCCCAAGGTTTTTTGATTTCAATATCGAAAAACTGCTCTACCGCAAAGATATCCTGGTTTCTCGGGTCCATTTCGCCATTCTTGTAGGCCAAAGCCTTCAAGAACCAATCGTGGCACTGCTGGTACACCCTTGGTGTGAATTTTTCAGACAGTTCAGGAACATGCTTAGAATAGTAATCATAACACATTTTACTGATAAATTCTAGATCTTCTAGCTGCTTAAAAGTATGATTAAAGATTTCGTCTTTAACCTTCCTTTTTCCTTCTCGTTTGGCTATTACAATATTTCCCAACGTCTCCATACACTTATGTACTATTGTTCCCATAGTAGCTTTAAGATTCTGCTTATCCTTCATTCCTAAATTATAAGTTAAGAAATATTTTTGTTCACAGAAAGATAATGTAGAAATCGAACTTGATCTGTGATAACATACAAGCATTATTGTACTTTCTAGGGATTATGTGAGATTAATTACTATATGGATTATTTTCACATCCAGGAAATTCACATTCCCCAGGATAACAAGCGGTGCCTATGTTGTCGCCAAAGTAACAAGTGCAACAAAGATCGCCGTATGTAGGTGCTGCTATATGACATTCTTTACAGTATTCATCGTCTTCTACGCTCACAGGCTCCTCGGTAAAATTCCCCATTCGCACAATTTCTCTTTAATCGCTTCATTCTGTTCAGTAATTGTCATATTGGAATTATCGATTATTGCATCATAAAGTTCTATGTAAGAACCAGCCTGTTCGCTTGAGTGACTTCCAGGCTTTCCATTTCTTGTTAGATAGATAACCTTTCCACCATTTGATTGGATAGCATTAATCTCATTCTCAAAACGGCAGTCAGATATTAAGGCTAGATCTGGAGAAGTATTCTTGATATTATTTAAACAATAATCCGTCCAGATTTTACTATATATTTTTCTTAATATGTCTGTACCAAGATATTGCATGAATTCTCTACCAGTCATGAACTGTTCTTCATCACTTGGTAAATATTTGAAATAAAAGTTTTCAGCAATTCCTTCTTCCTCTAGTACAGAATATACTTCGTCACACATATCGTCGCTATCATAAATGATAACACCTGGCATATCTACCCATTTAAGTTTTGTTAGTGAGTTCTTCTGTTCATCAGTGCCGTATACTTTTTCTGGTTCTAATCCAAATAGATTTAAACATAATTCTTTTAATGGTTCTGCAAAACTAAACCCCCTAACAAACGGCCAAAATGAGTTAGATGCATATTCTATAAACTCTTGATTTTTTTGGTCTAAATCAAAAATACCAGCAGATTCGAAAGGTCTATTGTCTTCGTCTCTATAAATAGCATTAACTATCAACTTCCCCTCTGGAGAAATATCGAAGTGTTTAATAAACCCATGACGTTTCATTTCGTAACCGTGTAGATAATTTACCGTAGTAGACTTTCCACTTTGTTTTGCACCAGCAATTGCTACAATTGTTGTCATATTATTTTGCTTTCATATTTATTTGAAGTTTGTATCTGGAAAAGTAGATCTGAAGAAATTTCTATATTGTTTAAATATTTAAGACTTTTAAAGACTTTATATACTTCTATTACTATAGATGTCTGCGGAGCTATCTCATTGTTTTGATTGAGAGTTCCGTTACATGCAGTCATAAGATTTTGTATAGATCTATTTATTTTTACTTGGTTTATTTTTCTCATAAACTACCTAATAATCTGAGGTTTTATTATTTCAATAATTTCTTGTGGTGTCATGTCTCCAGTATCATGATGGTCGAATTTTATGTCTTTTATATCAAATATTTTTCCAAACTTCTCCTTAATTTCTTCTCTACCTTTTCTCCCCGGCTCGTCATTATCCAAAGCTAAATAAAGTGTGCCTACGGAAGCTTCTTCTAACAGTATAGTCTGACGATCACTTATTTTGCATGTAAATAACCCCACGCAATTAGTAATTCCAGATTGCCATAATTTCAGTACGTCTCCCTGCCCTTCAACAAGTACAGCGGCACCAGATCTTTTTAGACTATCAAAAGCTTTTCCGTAATTATAGAGGGCATTTCCTGTATTAAATCCTTTACTGTTTATCCATTTTGAAGAATTTGAGGACACGGCACGACCGACAGCACCAATCACATTGACGCATGATTTGTCATAAACTGGAAAGACTGTTCGATTATACATCTGCTTTCCAAGTACATTACAATATCCAACATCAAATTCCTCTAATATCTCTTTAGAGAATCCTCTGGCTAAATAATAAGGGCATGGAATTTCTAAATTTTTAATAACCTCTGACCTAGTGCATATGACCTTATTAATCGCCCCGTTGTGAAAAATCTTGTCAATACGAGAGTCTTCAAGATTGTACTGTAAATTATCCTGCCTTTCTACTTTTCCAGATACAAACTTTTTCAAGTAATTTACAGCGTCAATAAATGTCTGTTCTTTTTGACTCTTTTGCTCTAAAATGCCTTTTATTAAACCAAAGACATCATTTCCACAATCTTCATGACATCCATGAGAATTACAAAACCAAATTCCATAATATTCAGAGGTGGGGTCAATATTAATATTAAACGCTGTAGAATTATCCCCGTCATGAACGGGGCATCTTCCTATCATTTTGTTCTCAGACTCATAAAATTCCTCAAGATCAAGAGATTCCATAATCTCTCGAATCTTATCAGTCGCCTGCCTCTTCATCGCTTTCTTCTGGGGTTCTGTCAGGGACTCCATCATTCTTTAATTCTTTCTCTTTCTGGATTTCTCTTAATGTCCCTAACTCTTTGATCTCGGCTATTTCTCCATTCATTTGCATACAAATATAGCCACTTTCTATTCCAGGGCCATGACGACTGACCACAGGTATTAATTTTCGATTTCCGGCTTTATCTCCATAAAGAACTTTATCTTGAGCAAATTCTTCGTCTGTCTTAGTCTTGAAAATAGAAAAGGATGTAGCAAGCCAAATAAGTCTATCTGACCCAGATACAGCGTCTTCAGTCTCTTTAGTAATACCGTCACGGTTAAGCTGTACGAATGACAGGCAAGGGCAATCGTATTGAACACAAAAGTTGTGGAGTTTAGTAATTTGAAAACCAAGTGCTTGGAATTCTGCCATATTACCATTTAGACTGTCTGATGACATTAACTTTAGATAATCATAAATAATAAGGCAATCATTCATTCTTCCATTTTTGTCATAGCCTACTTCTTTTAAAAGCCAACGTCGTGCCACAGAAAGAATTTCATCAAATGGGCGACCAGAAACATTAATATAATGGTAAGGTCTTTCAGATAAATCTTTAGCGGCTCTCTTTAGATTGTCAACTGATGCTTCATCAGTTTTAAAAGAACTGCTTGAGATATTATTAATTGGTACTCTACTGAGAAGTGCTAACAATCTATTTTGATGATCAGTCTCACTCATTTCCGTATCTAGCATAAGAACGGGAATTCCATTATCTCCTAGACTTGTGACAAATTCCGCCACATTATCGGCTAGTACTGACTTTCCCGCCTTACTCCTTGCTCCGATAAGATCAACGCATTGCCTGCGAAGACCGCCTCCAATAGCCAAGTCGAACGCTGGAAAACCTGTAGAGATTCCGGGTGGTCGAATTTCTTGATCCATCAAGTTTTCGACATATTCAATTACATTATGCCCAATAAGCTGCGGATTACTTCTATCCTCTCTAATATATTCTGATGCAATTTCTTCTATTCTACTCTCAGCTATAGAAAGAATTTCTGTGACACTCTGATCACCATCAACATCATTCAAACCTAAATAAATATGTCTAAGAGAATTTTGCAGTTCTCTAGTAAACTGTAGTTTACGAATCTTTAAGCCGTGATTTCTTACATTCTCTAGCTTTACTTCGTACCTCATCAGATGCTGGAGATGTTTTAAAACATCTGGTTTATTCAGATATTCATCTAGATCAAGTTGTTTTGCCGCAGAAAGAATTGAAGTTAAGTCGATAGACGAGGAAGTTTCTAAAGCCTTAGTCACACATTTAAATATCACCTTATTATTATCAATAGTAAAACTATCCTCTTTTACTATCGACTGGATATCTACAAATGCGTTGATACCATGATTTATTAGTCCAGAAATAACAGCTTTTTCAGATGCTACATTACTAAGAATTTGGGCATTTTTGTCCACATTTGATGAAGTCACAGTAATAAGGCTCTTTCTTGAATTGTGGATTTATCTCAATGTTCTTATGACAATCTTGACAGAAGACAGTTGTCATCTTAAACGCCGCACGAGTCCTTGGAACTGGCTTTACCTTATCATTAATAAGGTCTTCATCAGGCTCTTTCTCTATTACTACAGATTCAGGGTTAAAATTATTTACGAATTTTTTCTTTTCTGGCTCTCTCTTGTTCTTAAACATAGAGAAGTCTTCTATGTCTGCTCTGTCTGCTCTGTTAGTACTATTATGTATTACTTTTGGAGTATCAGATAAACTTTCCTTATTATTATCTGGTACTGAATAATCTTCATCAGGGAATAAAACTTTTTCACCTGTTAAAAGGAAAAAGCCCTCTTCAATTAATTCTTCATCACCCTCTTGTATCCCCAATTTGATTTTATTGATAGCTTGTGTTAACCTCATTTGATCCTCGATAATTGATAAAGAATTTCGGCTGTTTTATTCAATGGTGTAATTTTGTTTGTATATAGTGTACATACCGTTTTAGATTTACGCATAATTTCTCTGAGTTTATTGACTACTGGATATTTATCGCATATTATCTGTTCCTTAGATAAGTTACTTGTATATTCTGGGAATTCTGTATTATTCATACATCGTATATACATATCATTAAAAGCATTAGAAGCCCATTCGAATCTAGCTGTTTCTTTATTCTGTTTATGAGTTAGCTTAGAGATGTAAGTTTGTATTAGATATGAATGTGTTAAAGCTTCTTCATTACTCAAATCCTTAAGTTGTTTAGTGGAAAAATTTAGAGACTCGTACACTGATGCGTCCGACTCGCACAAATTAATATGATTAGCAATTTCATATTGATTCAAGAAGGAATCAAGTTCTGCTAATATATTTTCTACTTCCAGTTCTTCAGTAGACTCTCCCATTCTTCTTCCTTATCAAAGGGTAATACTATCATGGTTATATCATTCAACAAACACCATTCCATTTTTTTGAAGTCTCTACGTTTATGCTCTTGAAAGCCTTTTTTGGTTTTATGAAAGAATTTGCTGAATTTATAATGTTGTTCCCCATGAACTTCTATGATTATAGATAATTTGGGGATAATGAAGTCAGCGTAAAGAAGACCAGTAGCTCTTGTTCTAGATCCCGGTAGAGTAGTTTCTTCATAAACAACTTCAAATGGAAATATCTCAGAGATTAATTTTCTAGCTTTATTATGATAGGCAGACTTATTTTCTCTAAAACTTTTATGTGCAGACTTTGAAAAATTTATATTGTAAATTTTTTTGTCAAATCCTATGACTCTCAAACTAAAAATTCCTTCATTTCTTTTTCAATAACTTTAACGACTGATGGATTATCGTTTAAAAAGCTGCATAGTTTAGCCTTACCTTGAAAACCATATTTTTTCTCTTGCAGATCTAACAACATCTGTTCACCTATTTCTTCCTTATAGTTCTCCAAAAAGTTCATATAATACCATGCACCTTTTTTGTTGAAGATTCCGAAATCATCTCCAAGAGCAACAATCTCTTCAACGTTATCCAGACCGTGGTTAAATCTAAAATAACTAATAGCGTTAGTTTTATCAGTTCCTTGTGAGGAAGTCAAAATCTTCCAGTTAATCTCTTGACCAATACGATTCCCGTTATCATCAATCCAGTCTTTACTGTGAGAAACTTGCATCATAGTGTCGTATTGATAGCCTATCTTAACACCGCCATCAGCAGTCCATTGTTTAGACCCAGGCATTGAAGATTGTGTTGAGATCAAATGATGAATACCTATAATAATAGCTTTCGTTTTTGGTACAACTTGTCCCATCCTCTTACAGAAATTAGATAATATCTTTGGAAGTCCTGGCCGAAAATCCCCGCTAACATATCCTTCTAACTCTTTAGCTGGAATAAGACTGGAAAGAGAATCTATAATAAATAGAGCACCCTCATTTTCTGGAGCTTTTATCTTTTCCTCTAGTGCATTTAAAAACATTTCCGCAGTTAATATTGTATTACCATCTGATTGGATTAACTGCATCTTATCCAGATCAAGACCTTTTACTCCGCAAAGGTTATACTTCTTGATTCTACCCTCTGCATCTAGATAGACTACATTTCTACCTTCGGCTTGAGCATTGGCGGCAATTTGAAGTATTGTTGAGGTGTTATGAGTAACAATAAAATTGTCGGTTAGATATAGATGGTCTTTACTATCTAATTCGATACATTGACACTCTTCACTGGCAACCTGTTCCACACTTTTAATAGAACGAAATAATTTGGGCTTAATCCTCTTTTTATCAAATTTCTTTCGTGTTAAAGAAAAAATATTAGAAATATCATTTCCGGAAATATGCAGTCTATAAGAAAGAAATCTTTTACCATCACATTTAGTCTCTCTCATCTTGATTTTTACTTTGTAACCTAATGACTGCAAAAGCTCCATTACATCTTTAGACAATTGCTTAGATACTGTAGTATATTCTCCAGTCTTACCTTTATCATTAAAACCATCAGTATCCATTAAACCCCTGGCTAAATCTAAACGATCCAAATAGTCCGAATATTTATAGTCTTCAGGTATAAACTTTTGATGAGAGTTACATCCCATCAGTTTTAGATTTCTTAATTCCTTAGTTAGTAGGTTTTCCTTCTTTTTATGATCTGCACCATAAGATATGGCATAATCATAATTAGACCTATGTCTAAGCTTTGCTCCTATAGAATCACAATAGCTTCTAAATTCATCTAAAATTTCTTCATCTGCTGACGAAATCATAGGTGTTCCATGTGTTAGTCCACCATCGCCTATCAAACATCCTAAGATGTAAGGTTTTATCCCTAATTGTCGCCTATTAAACTTAACAGGTTCAGTTAATTGAATTTTCCACTTATTTCTATCGTGATATTTCAAACCCTTTCTAAGTATTTCCTCTAGAGATAAAACAACGTATTCATTTTTACCATTATTTTTAGCAACTTTCCATAAATGGTCCTTACAACAGAAAGCGGAAGTATTATCATTAAAAGTAACTTTATAAACTTCTTTAACCCCTTGTGGATAAATTTTTAAAATTTTAGCACTTTTCCCATCTGGGGTACATACCTTATCTCCTTGTTTTATATCGCTCATCTTAACTGGACCAGACGGTGTATAAACTATAGACCGCAAAGGCTGTGCCTTGCCGGTTTTTGCTTTTCCAACAATTTGAACCCAAGTGCCTTCTAGAAGACCTCCATTCAATGCAAAATCCAATGATGGAGAGATAGACAGACTTTTTAGTCTGCATTTTTCCTCAAAGACTTCCCGGCCTGTTTTAATAAAGTCTCTTTCAAAGTTTTTAAGACTTTTCTTTACCGCTGTATCAGAATCTTTACTCATTCAGTATACTCCAAAGATTTTTCTTACCAAAAGGTTTTTTTGGTTCTAATTTACTCTTATCTTGCTGGGTCTTATCTTCAAAGACTTTGTCTTTTACTAGACTTTGTGCTTCATCTATAAATGGTATCAGCCTTTTATTGGAAAAAGATAGGACATTTTTAACAGCCTTGTTATTAAGCCCTTTAATTATAGCAGAAATATCATAAGTCTTTAACAATCTAGAGGCGTACATAGTTTGTAGACCAAAAGATTTTTTATACTTTGGAATACGCCAAAAAAAATTAGGCAATGTGCCTTCATTGTTAAGTTCAGAGCGTCTCTTAAATATTAGCTCTGCTAAGTGTGCTGATTCTGTGACATAAATTTCACCATAAAAAGATTTGTAGGGCTTACTTTCTGATGGTTGTGATTGCGTCATTGTAATATTTACTCTTTAGACCAGCACCTCTAGAACTATCAGCCTTAGCTGCGGCAGCTTCAGTCATCGCCACAGCCCCATATCTCTTGTTCTTAGACATCAACTTGTCATCTGTTGGAGTCTCGGGGGTTTCTTTTTCTGGTTTTTTTACTAATTTCCCTTCCCGAATCGATTTTTTCATGTAACGATCAATTACATCTGCCGGAATACCTAATTCAATAGCTAGAGATTTAGGATCAGATTCTAAATGATTATCAATAAAATATTTCTGAAGTTTAGTCATACGATATCTTTTTGATTTTTCTTCAGCCATTTTGTTTCCTTTTTGCTATAGTTAGAAATCGTTGTTCACGAGTCTTTAAGTATCTGATATAAAGACGAAAACAATCTTCACTTACCTTTTTGAAGGTATTCTCTATCACCCTTCTTTGTGAGCAGTCGTCACCCCAAGGATCTACTAAAAGATTCATCTTACACATAATTGAATATGTGATACTTTCTCTTCCATCAATTGTTTTGACTAGCATCTTAGCATAACACTTGTCATTATCTACACATTCTTTACCTTCATTATTGAAATAAGTTTCATTGTACGTAATAGAGTTCTTTAAAAAATCATCCATTCTCAATGTACCTTAATTTTTGTTCTGGCGTCATTTTGGAAATCTTCTTATTTAAGTCTATTCTTTCTTTTGTGCCCTTACCTATGATTTCTTCATGTTTAGCCTTTTCTTCTGAAGTTTTGTATTTACCAATCTTCTTAGTGTTTCGATCTGCTAATTGTCCTAAAGTGGTAGCTTCTCCTATTACTATTGGGGGAAGTCCTAGACTAATTAACCTTGTGAGACACATTTTCTTACATCTTGGACATTGCTTCTTTGGTGCGTCGTGAATAGATTGACTGACGTTCTCCCATAAGAATCCACAATGATGGCAGGAATAATCATACAGCATTTAGATAATCCTTATATTTCTTATATTTTCTATCTAAATAAATGGTCGAATCTTTATATAGATATTCTAAAATTCTTTTAGATTGCTTATTTCCATTAATCCCAAGAGTATAGGCATTGCCGGATTTAACTAATTTAACATTTGGTTTTTGTAGGTTTACTTGAATAGCATGTAATACATTCTTAGTTCCAACGAAACTTAATCTAATATTATTACTTTTTCTATGCTTACTAATACAACCGTCTCCGTCAAAATATCCCCTTATTAAATGCCTTTCTAAGATTTTTGGTATATTTGGATATTCAAGTGTCAAACTTTTTCTTTCTGTACAGCCTAAAGATATTAAGTCTTTACAAAGTTTTTTGGATGTGTGAAAACTATAACATTTATAAGGATAGATTTTTACATCTCTAATAGAATCTATATCTTTATGAAATTTTTGCAAATGTTTAAAATCTTCTTTTTTTAATCCTATATCCAGTCTGTAAGAAGTACTGGTTTTGAAAATACATCCGTCAGCCATTATAAATCCAAGCCAATACGCCTGCCTTTCAGTTTTAATGTTTTGAAAAAAATTTTCATTTAGTATCTTTTTTGGGACAGGTCTAATCAAATTATATTTTTTAATTTGTTTATAAATAAAATTCCTAGACATTCCTAGTTTTTTACTAATCTCCACAATTGGTGTATGAGAAGACAGCATCTCCTGAATAATTAAATGCATTATTACCCCTTTCAGAACAATTTGACTGTATATAGACCTTATACACCAAAATGCCTAATATTGATTATTTATGTCATTCAATTACTCATATAGTAAAGGAGCCATAATTGGAATAAGGTAACTCCAAAAGTTATTTTAACTATTTTCTTTTTGCAGTCACTTAGATAAAAGTAATTTTGAAGAAAACCTAAAACTAAGACAGTACCAGAAACTTTTAAACCCATGAATAATGATATATCTCCATTGGAAAGTTCTATTAGATATAGTCCAATAGGATTCTCTTCCATTAATTTTAGAGTCTTTTGAAACCTTATAGCATAATAAACATCCACAGCAGAAATTAATCCGATAATCAACCACATTAGATTAAAAAGTATTATAGAGGATGTGTTTCTTTTATTACTAATTCGCACTCTATTATCTTTAAATACTGGAAACTTAATTTTGAGTTCTTATCAAGTTTCTTATTTTTATGCTTGATAATACTTTTTGCAGCCGATTTAGCAGTTCCAAGTGTTTTATAGCACCAAGTATTTTTATATGTTTTTACAGGATTATTATCTTGGTCTCTAATCATAAATATTTTCATCTTTTAAGGCCATTAAAACAGACTTTATAATTGGATTTCTTTGAATGTCATCATCTGTTAACTCGCATACTCCTACACCTTTTAGTTGAGACAATTTAGATACGCAAATATGTAATCCACTATCCCTTTTTAAATCTGTTTGATCAACGTCTCCATTAATCAGAACCTTACTGTTTTCCCCAATTCTAGTAATAAACATTTTAATCTGTTTTAATGTGCAATTTTGTGCTTCATCTAGAATCATATAAGAATTATGGTAACTAGCACCTCTCATCAACTCTAATGGCTCAAATCGTATAACATCTTGTTCAAGTAATTCATCAAAATTTTCATCTCCAAGAAAGTATCGAAGATTTTCTTCCATAGGTTTTAAGTATGGTCTTACCTTCTCTTGGATATCTCCAGGAACCGCACCTAAACTTGCTCCGGCAGTCACTAAAGGTCTAGTAACAATTAGCTTTTCTGTTTTGCCTTTTAAAAGATGCTGCGAAGCGATTCCTGCTGAAATAAATGATTTTCCGGTTCCCGAAGGTCCAGAACAAAATGTGATGTCATTCTTAATTATAGACAATACATATTCCGTTTGATTCTTCCCTTTAGCTTCAAAACTTCTTTTTAACTTTCTTTGAGGTTGAGCAGGTTTTTCTGAATCGTAATCATGCTGTCTACTTTTTCTCATACAAATCTCTTATTTATTGGAATTATCTACCACTGCTTCCAAAACCAGATTTAGATCTTCCTGTTTCATCAAGTTCCTGCGTTTCTTCTAATTCAAAATGCTTGGCATCTTGAAAAATAATTTGAGCAATTCTATCTCCCGCTTTAATATTCTTTTTAGGAAGGCTTGGATGGCCTGAAATATTTGTATTGCATAATGCAACACTTACATCTCCAGTGTATCCATGATCTATTACACCCCCATGAAGGTGATACCCCTGACTTCCTAAAGAAGATCTATCCCATAACAGCCCCACCATCCCTTTTGGGACGGCGATAGCTACTCCTGTCTTGATCAGCCTTGTTTCGCCTGGAGAAAGTTCGACATTTTCATCCGCATACAGATCGTATCCAGCATCTGTAGGATGGCTTTTCGTTGGGATTATAGCTGTAGGAGATAAGCGTTTAACAGAAATCTTCATGCGATTAGTCCTAAATAAATTATGATCTTTTATTTAATTTTTCTTCTAAATACCTAACTCTATCTTCAAGATCGTAAATCCCTAACATCTTCTTCTGTGCAGTAAATCCAACCCAAATCATAATAGAAAAAAGGGCTGATAAAAGAATAAGGCCAACTATTTTGTCCTGTGTGGAAGGTTTACTACCCAATTTTTTCTCCTAAGTAAAAACTGTCAGCAAAAATATCTTCCATACTTTCTAATATTTCTTCCTCATTCATATGATCGGTGGTAAACTTATCAAAACTTTTATTAGTTATTTGATAAGTGATATCTTTCCATAATGAATTTATATATTGCTCACAAAAAAATTTACTAATATAGTCTATGAGCATTTACTTGCCCCACACCCAACACATTTATTACAGCCTTCCTGGAAAATCATATTGGCTCCACACGCTGTGCATTTTTGGGAAGACTTAGAGCCTTCGGGTACATGTTTTTTTAATGCTCTAGCAATGGCCTTAGCTAAAGAAGTCATAGAACCTTGAGTCTTTTGAAGTTGATCAACTACATAATTAATAGCCGCCCCATGACGTAAAGACATAGAAATCATTCTAGTCAAAGCTTCCTCATTGTCAGAGCAAGCTGCGGTGATTGGCTGTAATTGAGATTCGTCATCAAAAGTAACACGATAGCATTTTGGCCGTTTGACTTTGTGGATGACACCCGTCTTAATTCCGGAATCAATACATCCATTACGACCGGCAAACACCTCGTAAGGCTTACCATTAACAAGTCCGATTAGAACAAAATATGGATCACCTTTAACACTAATATGATGAACTTCACAAGGCAAATCATCAGGACGTTTAATAACACTGTTATCTTTTGCGGTATCCGATATTAACACTCCGGTACGAGAGCCATCACGATAAACTGTAATACCTTTGCATCCAGATAGCCAAGCTGTTTCATATATCTCTTTAACCTGCTCCACTGTCGCCTCATTCGGAAGATTAACAGTTGAACTGATAGAGTGGTCACAATGTTTCTGTAGAGCGGCTTGCAATTTAACACGTTTAGTCCAGTCTAAATCTGGGGCACAGCAGCCATACCAAGGGGATTTTGTTACGTCAGTTTCGCCTGTGACTTTCATCCACTCTTCAACTTGCGGATGATAAACTTTAAACTCCATCCAGCTATCGCCACTAGCATCAATAAAATCAACCCTGAAATTATTATCCCCTGGGTTCCCCTTCTTTCTACGTGTATATTCCAAAAGATAAGCTGGTTCTACTCCAGAAGTAGTACGTGTCATTGTAGAAACACTGCCTGTTGGAGCAATAGTCAATAAGGCTATATTCCGCCTTCCAGATGTCTTCATCCTTTCATATAGCTCTTTACCTTTTACTAGGATTTCACCTTCATATTCTAAAACGTCTTTTTTGAAACGTTTTAAGAAAGGACAGGATTTTTCTTTTTCATAATCCCATCCTTCAAATGTCCCCAGTTCTTCAGCCATTTCCACAGAAGCGGTATAAGAGCCTAATTTAAGTGCCTTATAGATCTCTTCTGCTTTTTCAATAGATTCATCAGAACCATATTCCATGCCTAGAGCGGCTAACGTATCGCCTAGAGCGGTAATCCCCAAACCACAACGACGACCAGAAACACAGCTTTCAAGAATTCGTGTCCAAATTGATCGTTCACGAGATTTAATTTCTTCAGGGTCTGGATCACTATCAATTTTTTTAAGAATTCTATTAATGCACTCTTCCTCTAAGTCAACAATGTCATCCATCATACGGGCAGCTATTTTAGAATGTTCAAAAAATAACTTGAGGTCAAATTTTGCCTCTTCTGTATATGGATTAATCACATATGATAGAAGGTTCAAGCATAATAGGCGACATGCGTCCATAGATGAAAGAGGAAGTTCAGCACAAGGATTTGTACTAACAGATTTAAAGTTTTCATAACAATCGGCTGGACTCTCTTTAATAATGTTGTCCCAGAACAACAGTCCGGGTTCTGCCATATCATGTGCTGAAGAAATTAAAGTATGCCAAACATCTCTTGCTGATACATTCCTTTTAATCTGTGCCTTACCTGTCAAAGGCCAATACTGTGTATACTCTTCATCGTTTCTTACAGCTTGCAAGAATTCATCAGTAAGCCTAACGGATATATTGGCACCAGTTACTTTGGTCTTATCCTTTTTAATAGTTGCGAACTTTTCTACGTCCGGATGATGCACTGATAGGGATAGCATGAGAGCACCCCTCCGGCCCGACTGACCTACTTCCCGAATGGAGTTAGAATATCTCTCCATAAATGACGGTACGCCGGTACTTGTTCTAGAAGAATTATTAGTAGAAGCCCCAACTGGACGTAATTTAGAAAGATCTATACCAACCCCGCCACGACGTTTACTAATTTGTACTAACTGTTCATCAGTAGCTAGAATTGAATTATATGTGTCTTCTGGTGGATCTAATACGAAGCAATTGCCGATGGATACGTAATTGGGATTTCCAATTCCATACATCGGAGAGCCTTGAGGAACAATATATTTAAATCTATCAATAAGATTAAAAATTTGTTCTTCTGACAAAGGAGATGTATATTTTCTTTTTTGAATACGTGCAATATTTACAGATATTCTACGATGCATATCTTTAGGAGTATTCTCATGAAATAAATCATTCCCCTTATTTCTCAAAGAATATTTATCGACAAATACCTTCCCTGCTAATTCGTCGTTATTGAAATATTCGATACTATCTCTGAGTGATTCTTCGTATGTATACATTTATTTTCTTTAGTCTAGATAGTTAAAATACTGTTTGTTGTCTTCTACAACTTTAGATAGATCATCCATGTTAAAATTATGAAAATTAACTATTAATCCATTAGAAATCAGTAAATCTAATAAGGCATTGTCATCCTCACTATAGAATTTTATAGAAGGTTTTTCTGAAGAAAAGTCCATACACTGAGTGGGAACATTCCATTCACGAATATTATTCTGCCACAAAGCTTTTGCACAATTACAGCAAGGCATACGGGTGACATATATGGATGCTTTTTCTGGCTTGATAATCATATTAGCCAAAGCATTTATTTCAGCATGTACCATAAAAGGATATTTTTGTGGTCGTGTAGTAGGAAGTTTGTTGTTATTAATATCAGAAGGAAAACCATTTCGTCCTCTACCGACTTCTCTTTTATCTCTATTTACAATTACAGCACCGACTTTTGATTGCAAATCGTGTGAACGAAATGCATAATGAAAAGCCGATGCCATAAAGTCTCTATCCTTAGAAGGTCGCATCTATTTTCCCGTTTTTAGTGCATTCGCATTAAATTTGCGATTTTTAGCTGATCTGAAAAATCGTGTCCGTAGACCATTACCTCTTGATGATTATAGTCTTTTATGAACTGTTTTTCAGCCTCAGAAAGATGTTTTCCCTGAGAAAGTGCAATTACGGCTTTTTTTGCAAATTTTAAAATAATACCCGTTGCTGGGTTTTCTAAAATTGCTATTATAGTGCCAAGTGAGCCGCCAATACCTATTGATGCTAATAAAGATATCATATTAAGACTGCATCATTTCTTGGGCTTTTGCCATAGCTCTACCAGCAATCCACCCTCTAAAGCCACTAACCCCCTTGCCTACACCAAATAAAGCCATAGCTCCAGCCATAAGACGCATGACCCAAGTTCTTTCAGTTCCATCTTCATCCTTAGATTTTGCAGCTTCTAATACGGCTGGCAGAATATTAGCCTTTACTTTATCAGCAATAGTCGCATCATCAGGCACATTAATATTCGTAAGGTCTTTTTTGACTTCATCAATTTGACCCTTAAGAGAATTAATGATATCATCTTTAATTGAGCCTTCTGCCAAAACCTCAACAGGTGTGTCAGATACTGTTAATGATTTAGTTATAGCAAAATAAGAATCCGAATGTACTCTCTCAAATATAACTTCCAATGGGATGCCTTCTGGAAGTTTTTTCAGTATGGAAGACTCTACTTTTGAAGCAATCAACCCCTTTAATCCAAGACTTTGCTTTTTTACAAGTACTATAACATAAAAACGTTCAAAGTCAACACCGGCTGCGTCCAAAAGCGACTGATATTTTTGAGGCTGTGTACGCTCGTCCACGAAAATAATATTCGCTTTACCTTCAAAGTATTCATCATTAGCTCTCTGAATTGGGCCTTTGATTGCTTTTAGAGCAATTTCTAAAGCTTTACCTCTAGTATATCCTATATCTTGTTTCTTAGCAGCAATAATTATAGAGACATTCTCCCAGTCAACCTCTTCAATATATGTCTGAGGTTCAACAGGAGGCTCCTCAAGACTATCTGGAGCAGGAACATTATCGTCTGGTGATGGTGTTGGCACTGGCATTGGAGTTGAAAATTCAGGCTCGTCTTCAATTTCTCCTTGAAGATTATCTCCGAATAAAAATCTACCAATGTTTTTAAATCCATTTATAATCCAACCAAATACAGAAAGTTTTGTACCTTTTTTGTATCCAACTTTTACCTGAGTAGATCCTCTAAGCCACATAGTCGGAAAACTTTCAATATTCTCACCATTTACAGCCTTGTATTCAGATACTAAAGCCTCATTAGACCATTTATCTTTATCTAAAACTACTTTAGTAACTTTAATTCCATTACGGTTAAGCTCTGCATAGTCAAGTTCGTTATTAAGGTTATTGCATGGCTCACAACCTACATAACTAAAGATAACTAGTTCCTTATTAAATTTAGGAACACTATTATCTCCAGTAGCACGTTTTGCTTCAAGCATTGCCTTTTTCACAGAAGACCAAGAAGCAAAGTTTGAGCTATTAACATCTAGATCATAAGCAACAGATAAAGCAACTCCAATAACTTCGCCATCTTGAGAGAATAAAGGCCCGCCAGAATGGCCTGGATTAACCCTCATACTAACTACGTTCTCAGACCTTGACGGGTCTAATGTACCAACCATTTTCCCCGTAATAACCGCGTAGTTTCCGCCTGGAAAACCAATAGAGTATACTGAACTGCCAGTAGGAGGAACTTCGCTGGCAACACTAAAGGAATTATATCTTTTACCTTTTATATAATAGACAATAGGTCCGTCTTTTGAATTAGTTACATAAACTAGGTCTGCGGTAATTCCACTAGTCCTGTTTAAAGTAATTTTTTGACCTAATGATTCAAGACAGTGTTTTGCCGAAACAAGATAATTACCATCAACAAGGAATCCTGTACAGCCATTAAGGTTTAGAACTCTATCGTCTTGCTCAACCGCCATTCCATTGGAAGAAGAAGCTAAAAATAGAATTAATATTGATAGCAACTTTTTCATCTTACACCCCCGGTTTAAAAATCCTTTTCAATAGTGAAAAGGTACTGTAACAAAGGACTTCTTGCCAAATCAGCCGGTGAAACTCTATCATCTGCTAAATAAGGCACAGGGTCCATATAATTCTTTCTTAGTGCTATAGTTACTGCGGTTGAACAAACTTTTGCATGAGATAACTCATCATCATCATCATCAGTATCTTGTTTTAATAAAAGTTTAGCAAACGGAATGAAGCGAACAATCATTGTAAAAATATTTATCCATCCATATGATTGCCCAGTCCATTTTATAATATCTTTGACAGTATTTTTTGCCACTTCTTCAGTGTATCTTTTATTTACAATAATTATCTCATTATTTTCATTGAAATCTTCATAAGAGATATTATTTAAAGGTCTAAATACGTCAATCGTAGTAGGATTGTTTGAAACTTGACTTCTTAATGAGACAGACCTTCCACCGATAAACTCTCTAAACTCAACACACTCCCAAGTATCTCCATCTAGATGAGCCATAGCTACATGACTATGCTCTCCATCAGTATATCTTTTGATAAGAAATCCTATAAAGCCAGTTCCTTTAAATAGAAGTATATCTCCTTCTTTTATGATATTTTTAGCCTCTTCATAGGGGATAAACACCATATTAAGACACCTCTCTTAAGTGAACTATATAAGTTTCTTCAGTACTTAAAAAGTGAAAGGATACCTCAACCCGTCTATTTTCTATTCCAATAGTCGCCTTCATTAACGGACTACTATGTGTCTTTTCATTTAATAGATATTCTTTATGACTTTCCCTATGCTCAATAGGGATTATATCAAATATGCTTTTTAGTGAATTTTCTGGGTCTTCTTTACTAAATCCTAATAATTCTTTAGCTCCTGGTGTTATTCCAATAATTTTACCATTTTTGTCACACAATATTATTCCATTTAAAAATAATTTTTTTTTTAATATCTCATCAATTAAAAATGGCACAGTATATACATTTCTGGTTCTTTTAATCTGTTCTTCCTTGATTTCATTAGTTAGAACGCCAAGTCTTTCTATATTATTAATATTACCTAAAACCGCATAGTTAGTGTCTATAAGATTATTTTGTATTTGATATATTAATTTTATAGAATACCAACACGAGAAAAAAATCAAACATATTAATAATAAGCTAATTTTTTTCATAACGAGACTCTATTTGTGATTCTATTTTAGTAATACGTTTTAACAAGTCCTCTTGAACAGGTCTGACATATTTATCATAATCAGGCATATTGAATCTAATACCACGCCTTGAATGTAAATCTTCTGTATTTATTGATACAGAAACTGTTAAAGCTCTAAGATCTGATTCTATTTTATGTATTCTATTTGTAGCTTCTAGATTTTCTTTTAATCTAGAATCAATAGAAGATACCATGCCCTTTACTTCAGCCATAGCAACTTGACTTTGTACCATCTGTGAATTAATAGAAGTTGCCCATGCACCAATACCTAAAACAAGCCCACTAAGTAAAGTAGTAATAAGCCAGAAATTAAATTTAGAGATTTCTATTTTTTCATCGGACACTATAAAAGCTCCTCACAAGAATAAAGCCACACCAGAATTTCTAATGTGGCTCTATCCATGATGGCATTAGATTACTATTAAGTCAAAGTTCTTGGCTGGTACTCACCAGTATTTGCAAGAATTGCACCATACATGTAAGTCAATTCTCCAGGGACGGCATCAGTTCCAATAGCATCATCAGCAGTAGCAGTTCCGCCAACCGTGTTATTGAAGTTAGTACCTGTCATTGTCGCTGGAATTCCCGAACCCCAATTATGACGTTGACCAGAAACGCCAAGAGGATCGAAAGAATTGCTTGCCCATGCCGTAAGAACTTTTGCACCAATAGGAGCAAGAGTACTGTGATTACTATCACGATACTGCTCATTTCCATTGATACTTAATAGAGTACTAGCAGTACCATTAATAGTATTATTAGCTTGATTTCCACGGAACATAAAAGATGTCTGATCGTAAGCAAACGTTCCAGTATTGGCTAAAGCCTCTATTGTGTAATCAACATCTTTAGGACCAGTTTTACGATCAATACCATCTACCCCTTGATCTGCAAGAGTAAATGTTCGTGTTATAGGATTACCAGCAGTAGTATTAGTAGCAGATGTAATACCAATTGCTGTACCACCTATATTTTCAGCAGTAAAAGCACCACCAACGGTATTTCGTTTATAAACTGAAGGAATAGTCATTTATCTTCTCCAACTTCTATATATTCACATCCTTATTATCCTATAAATAAGATTCCTGGTCCAATAATATTATACACCTTTATTCTTCGTCTTCTGATTTTATAACTGTAAAATTTTTATCTTCTGTAAACTTCTGAACAGTCATTTCAAATTCTACATCATTATCTTCATTTGAAGCCGCATATTCTATAGTTCCCTCTTTAGAATAGAATATTGCCCAACGCTTATAAGATTTTAACTGCCTTTTTATAATTGTAAGTAAGTTAATATCTTCATAATTTTCTTTATCTTCTGTTTTTACATTCAGTGAAGACTGAATATGCTCTCTAACGTCGCGGAATTTGAAAAGTTTTCCGACACCAATAAAAAAACGATATGGAGTCATTATTTTTAAGACTTCCACACCGGGTGTACTTTCAATAATTCTTTTAACTTCTTCTGTTATCCCAAAATTAGTATGACCTATCCAACAATCGAACATTAAAGCTGGTCTTAGTGGATCATCTATACTTACAAATCCCAAAGGAGTTCTGACTTTAGGAAAAGCTATAGGAAATGAATTAAAATTAATTGCTTCTAAATCTGAGTTCTTTTCAAAGTCATTTATTTCTTCGTCACTCAATTCCTCTTGAAAAAAATCCCCCTCGTCCCATTTTTCCCATGCCATTATATTATTCATATTTTACCTTACAGGTTAAATTCAGATGGATTTACAACCAAATCTTCTCCTCTTTTACTTAGAGATTCGTCTATTCTATTTAATAAATCATTAACAAATGAATCTTTTATCTTGTCGTCATTTATTTCTTTAAAAATGCAATCAATTATTTCTTCACTAATTGAGCCTGATAATAATATAGCCATCATCTGTAAGAATTTGTCCAAATCAAATGTTTCAAATTCATAATCTATTGATTCGCCGTCTTCAGATATAAAAAACTTAAAGAATGTTTGTTCTTTTGGCTTCTTCCATCGACTGAATAACCCCATTATGATCCACCTTTTAATACGTCTATTATTTTTTTAGCAGAATTTGTCCAAGTAAAATTATTTGCAGTATTAATTCCTGCTTGATTTACTTTTTTTTGCGAATTATAAAAATTACGCATATACTCTGCTAATTGATCTATTTGTTTATCCTTGAAAGAATACCACTCTCCTTGTCCTCGGAAAAATACCCCATCAAAAGCTACTTCCATATCATCCATTTCTATTAATTTACTATTTGCCTCATTGCAAAATTCAGTATGTCCTGTGCAATTTGTTGTAATAATATGTTTACCGCAAGACATTAATTCAAGAACTTCCATGTTCCAGCCCTCTGCCCGTGCTGGAAATACTCCGCAATCAACAATTTTCATAATATTATACACCTCTTCATGAGTCTCCTGCCTCTTTGCAATTTTAATCTTTGATCCCAACCTACTAGATCCATAGTAATTAATCCATTCTTGGGATTGTTGTTCTGTTAAGAAAAAATTATGTGGAGACATAATTAATTCGACATCATCATCAATTTCAAAAGCTCTATTAAATGCATCAATTAAGATATCATGTCCTTTTCTTAATTCCCATTTTCCAAAATTTCCAAATCGTACTGTAGCGTCCTGATTCGATTCTACCGGCTTAAAAAGCTCTGTGTCAACTCCTAAAGGTACAACGTGGATGGTTTCAGATTTTCGATTTGTCTCTCTTAGAACAGTGGTTTTAGCCCATTCAGAGCATACAATGAGTTCGTCAGGATACTCTAAGTTATGTTTCTCTTCCGGGGTGAATGTGTTTAGCTCGAAAATAGGAAAGGCAATCTTCTTACCGTTCCCAACGAATCCTCTCAAGTCATGCTGGTGCCAGATTTTTAGACAAGGGGCATCATGGTGGAATGTATAACTAAAGCTATCTGTGTAGGCTTTTATATTTTGGAACTTTGGTTCTGCTGAGAATTGCCTACTATTAGGAATGCAATCGGCTGCTATATCAACCCCAAGATTAATAAGTTCTCGAAATAGATAACATCCAACATAACCGTAAGAGACAGTATTAAAAGGGGAAATTAAATTGAGTTTCATAATAATTTTCTAGTTATTTTTGAATTATTAATTGCCATTTTTTGTGAAGAATCTTACAATCAATGACGGAAAGTAAGGCGTCTATCCCTATTGAGGGCTTTTTCTTTTTATAGCCCATTTTTTCTTCCAAACCATAATCATCGAATATGATAACGCCTCCTTTTTTTATAGCTTTCCAACACATTAATCCATCAAGTAGGACATCTTTAGCCTCATGTGATCCATCAACGTAGATTAAGTCTATAGATTCTTTTTGAATAAAAGGTAATACATTCTCAGATAAGTCAAAACGTAAATTGATAGAGTTGGCTCTATCACTAATAGAAATATTATGAAGTAGATTTTTTCTTCTATCTAAATTTCCAGAAGGATCTATAGAAAGTATTTTAGCATTAATACAATAATTAGCCCACCATAGAGTAGATCTACCTTCCCAATTTCCTATTTCTATAAATGTTTTTATATCTTCAGGATTGGGAATAGTTCGTCTCCAAAGATCTACATTTTGTGATACCCAATCGTCACCTGTGAAAATATTCTGAGTGGTCAAAATGTTTTACCTCGTCATAATTTTCTATTACATCTGACATTGGTCGTAATATTCTTTTTTTATCTTCTACGTTAGGTGTAAATTCTTTTAAATTCAAAGACTCAAATATTATCTGTGAATTTTTTATTACCCCATCTTTATAATACAATTTTCTATCAACATGTTGTTCAATATCACTGTATTGTTTTTTAGTAGATAATATATCTTTTTCTAAAAGATCAATATCAACAGTTACAGTACCTGTAAATTCTTTATTATTTTTTGCCCAAACTTTAGTTTGTAGAGCTACTAGATAGGAAACATGCATCTCTAACAAATTTTCTCTGTAGAGACTAAAAACATATACTTCTTTTAGGTAGTCTGCTACATCCTCATTTAAATGACATAATAGAAGTTTAAAACCATCATATTTTTTATGTGCTTCTATACAATTATTTTTTGAAAAAAGTAATGAGTTCTCTTCATAATCTAAATAAGGTAGGCCTTCTTTTTTACAGAATAAATTCGTCTTCCTATAATAGTTAAAAATTTCGCCATAGACGTTAATATCTGGATGTTGTTTAACACAATTCATAAGAGCTTCAGAGCCGCTTCTAGCTCTACAAACAACTATAAATTTTTGCATAGAAAGTCATTTATTCCTTGAATGTACTTGCAATAACAAATCATAAATACTTTATTGATTTCACGATCAATTAATTTGTCACCAGTTAGTATTCTAGAGCATAAATTTGAATAATGATCAGTACCGACTACAAATTTTAATAATGAATTTGCTAAAATCATTTTATGATCATCCAGATCTACTGGAGGGTCTATATTTTTTAAATGTGGGCTTCTAACTGAACTCTTTGCGTCTGCTATACCCTGACCATAAAACCTTCTCTCCATATATTCTTCTGTTAGACGTGTCTCTGGAATATTATGTTTGACTTGGCAAAATGAATTAAATACCAAACGTGTCTTATTGGAAGTTCTACAGGTCTCCAATAGCATCATTTCATCATTGGCCGTTAATAAATCTTTTCCTCTGTATCCATCACGATTGTCAAATCCTCCATACTCTCGAAAAGAATCACTTTTGATAGAAAGATTTGCTGATACCAAATAATGTGACCTATTATCAGTAATATCTAGAATAACACCATCAATAACATTGTCAGGTGTCCAATCTAATTTAGCCAGCATTGATTCAAAATGCAAACACATCCATACTGGTACTGGAGCATTGTATTTTAAATCAACTTTTCCACCAACAATAAAATTTCCTTTGGAGTGAACATCTAAATGACGCTCTAAACAATCATGTTTTAATTCACAATCATCATCTGTGAAAAATAATACCCCGTCTTTACATATACTAGCTCCTAAGTTGCGTGCCGGATTAGCCCCAGCTTCTTCGTTGTATATGTACTTAAAACCAAAACTCTCAACTAATGTTTTGATAGCATCAGGATGATCTTGTTCTCCATTCTCAACAACTACTACTTGATCTGGCTTAATTGACTGATGCAGTATTGAGAATAATGTCTTTTTTAGAAGTTCACTATTTGGTTTGAATGTAGGTATTACTACAGAGATAATACTATTTTTCATAACTTGGAATAATCCCTAGTTCATTTAAATATAAACATGTTACAAGCATTATGTCATTAACTGATGTAGTTAATTTGCCATCCAATATAACTTCATCATAAGGTGTTAGGGACGCCATGTTTAGAGCTATATTATTAGCTTCTAATAGTAGCGATTCATTTTTTGGTTTAGACCTATCATATGCTCTAATAAGGCTAATATAATTAAAAGCCTCAGATTGAGTATGCTTGTCTTCAAAAAATTCTATAATTAATCTAGGATCTACTTCATGAGGTTTTGCCATAAACATAATCCATATCAATAAATCTCCATCGTTTAAAATGTTCGACTATTTCAGCCGTGTCAATATATTGGAGATAATCTTTTAATTCAATCCAGTTCGAAAACATGAGTTCATGAGGATTTACCCCGAACATCCAGTTGGGGATATTCTTCTTACCTTGCTTGCAAACCACTAAAACTGGTTTCTTCTGAGCAATACCCATAAATGATTCATGAAAAGATCCGGTCATAAATACATCTAAATCGATATACAAAATAACAAAATGTGCAATATCCACCATTCTTAGGTCAATGGAGCATATAGGCTTCATGATCTCTACTATCTCATCATATCTCTCTTCCTCTTTTAATTTCTTAATTAAATCCCTGGTTCCTTCATTTTCTACACCAAAGGCACAAGCCTTATCGCAAGGATCTAATACCCCCACGTTTTTATTGAATAGGAACTCTTTAAGATCATTTCGCCAAGTAACGGCGTCGTTCCAATCTAAAACTCTGTCCATCGGCCCAGATAAATATACTAATGAGTTTTTTAATCTGTTCATAAATGGTTTTCTATATTTTTAAAGTCTTCATAAATTTCTACTGAAGAGAATATAGCTTCAGTCGTATCCATAACAAAAGGCTCTCTATCCAATGGAAAACCCCGCTGACTAACCACAAAAGCCTGACTAATCATTAGATCGTTAGACATGTGTTTTTTCAGCAGGGTATAACAAGCTTCTCTATCAGACTTAGCGTGAATTACAGACTTGATATCTCCTGATTGTACATAATATTTATTCATTTCTAATAGGCTCTAACCTTTCTCGATTCTCATATTTTAATTTTGAAAGTTCTTTTGCTGTTTTAGACTCTTCACGAATTAATTCTCTACGTTTCATGACTTTTGTTTTAGCTCTTAATTTCTTTGCCTTCTTTTTTTTCAAGTCTCTTTTTTTCTTATTCATTATTAATTTCCTCTACCAGTTCTTTTATTAGACCCATCATCTTATTTAATTGATCTGGTGTATACTCTAGACCTTTTTCGGCTATAAAGTTTCTAACATCATATGGTTTTTCATGAAATAAATCAATAGATATTTTTACATCGTCTATATTTTTTCTAATATGTTCCTTCAATTTATTTCTCATTTTATTCATATTATAAGAACCTCTTTTGATTGTTCCTACTTGGGTCAGCCAGTCCATTATCCAGCCTGTTTTTCAGCGTCTTGTATTCGCCACGATCATCCTTACAAACAACCACATCTCCCAAATCTTCAACAACCATTGAGGCGTGACTTCCATAAAAACTTGGGGTACTGATAACTGTAACAGCTTTTGATTTGTGATCTTTATATTTATTTTTCGCCATTAATACATCTTTCTAATAATTAGAGATACTACCGACAACCAAATTAAAAAAGCTGTTAAAAGCGTCCACATAAAATGTGAAACTAATTCGCTGAACAAACCAGGTTTATTGCTCATTCCAAATTGCTCCTACTATTAAAAGCGGTCAGTGTATATTGGAATGGATTGTCATTAATATTAGATACAAGCTCTAACATTTTTTGTGCTACTTCTCGGATCTCTACCTGTGCATGTTCTGAATTTCTAAGCTTAAGGAAATTCGCAAAAGATCTCATGTTGAACATTACATCAGCCTGAATCTGCGAGTTGTAAGTCTTAAAGAATCGGGATGACTCTTTGGCTCTCTTTCTTCCCAAGACTGGCTCAAGATCTTTGACGGCACTATGGTATAAAAAATTCCCCAATCTTGTATACCATCCAAGCATATCGTTCCAGTTTTTGACTTCAGCACATTTAAATGGGACACCTAAATGAAACCCATGTTCATCTTT
>Ga0208019_1000273_pt1 | contig 28526 bp, 41 predicted proteins | sample CB_VirMetaG_5_FD_184540 | JGI IMG/M metagenome (GOLD analysis project Ga0208019, IMG submission 184540) | Freshwater to marine saline gradient viral communities from Chesapeake Bay - CB_1508_1D Viral MetaG (SPAdes) (version 4) | ecosystem: Environmental > Aquatic > Marine > Coastal | place: USA... | reverse complement strand
TTAGACATATACACCGATATTAATTTTTCTTCGTAATCTATATCAGACCACTGAAGATTGATTGCCTCTGATATACGACAACCCGTATAATATAAAAAACAAACCAGTGGTCGCAGTTTCCCAGCATTATTCAATAACAAATCAAACTCTGTATTATTATGCCAGGTTATTTTTGTTTCTTCTGTTTTATACTTTTCTAATTTAATCGGCTGACTATTCATCTTTTTCATTTGCACATTGACTAATGCCTGGATAACCACAATCACCCTATTGATAGAACTATTTTTTATTCCTGGAGTTAAACAACTTTTAATATGATGAGAAAAATCTGGTCGGATTTCATTAACCAAGACATGGCCGAACTTATCCGTTACCTTAAAGATTTGATTTATGTGGTGGATGTGCAAACTCTTGGAGTCAATATAATCTTCTGAAGCTTCTCTTAAAGTTGGCCAGTGTTTCTTTTTACCAGCCAACTTATCATAATATAAATTCTCTAATTGCTTTAAGACTTGTTCAGCTTCTTTTTTGCTTTCTGTACCTGAGGATTGGCGAATGATATTTCCGTTAATGGTTCCGGAGATCTGCCAGTAGACGCTATCCTTACGTTTCTTGAGTTTGAGCATTCTATTATCTTTTTTATATGATTTGCCGTAAATCTCAAGTGGACAGGAACTCGGTGATAAAACTCCTCTTCAGGATGTTTTGCCTCTAAATCACTAATAAGCTTATAAATGGTCTTACGATGCACTTTTAAGTGGTTCGCAACCTCCTGGATAGTGTAATACTGTTCCATTATGAGTATAACCTCCCTCCAGCTACTGCCACTTTATTTAACGACATCTGAGCCGTTATAGTCATCTCAATAGCCTTTAATGAAATATAAAGTTCATTAGCTTCTCCCTTACATTTCTTAAAAGCTTCCAAAGCTTCTCGATAAGCTTCCGAGGATAGGGCATACTTTTCAGAAGCAGTCGCAGATTTACCTTGCTCCATAAAAACAACTTCTTCTTGCGACCTAATAGATTTTAAGTTCTGTTCCCAAAACCTAGCTTCAGCATCTTTAAAAGCCCATTTTTGACCATCTTGGCTGTACTTTTCTATTTGCTTATTAATATCAGCACCAATTTTTAACAGATTTTCATTCTGCATCTTTGATCCCCAATCTTTTCATTGTGACACTAAAAAGTTTTTTAGCTTCCTCAAAAGGATCACCATTGTAACAATTCTCCCAGAACCAATCTTCAGATCGATTAGGTTGATGAAGAAGTGTATGGCAATCATGACATAAGGGTACAGTAAATTCATCTGAGACCCTGGAACCGATAGACTTCAAGTGTCCTGGTTTACGTTTACGGATATGATGAGCTTCCACTCCCATATTACTGCCACATACAATGCAAGGATGTTGCCTTACAAATCCTAAATGTACTGCTGACCGAAATTTGGTCTTAGCCATTGTTGGGATATACAGGGTTCCCGTATTGATCGTATTCCACATCTTGACCTCCATAATTGTTACCGGCTACGTTAGGCACTGCTTGACTCAAAGGTTTAAACCCCTGGTTGTTTCTCTGATTATAATTATTACCCTGGTTATAGTTTTGATTACCTTGATTATAATTTTGATTTCCCTGGTTATAATTATTGTTTTGGTTTTTTGGTGGCTCTGGGTTTTGAGCAAAGAAATTTCCAAGAATATCTTTTAATTGGTCATCTCTTACATTCACAGTAAATGTTTGCCCAGGGTTTAATCTAACATTCTGATTAAACTTACCAGACATATAAAAACCATGTGGGCCAGATTTAAACCAGACTGCTCCAGCATCGACATTTTGGTTATTAACATCATCTTTGATCTTAATTCCAAGATGGGGTCTTAGGTTTTTCTTCGGTTCGTTATTATACATTCGACTTTCTCCTTTTGTGTGTTGTTTCCTTGTAGTTAGCTTTTTCTTTATTAAATTGTGGACAAAGACCTGACTTGCCCACATCGCAATACAAAGCACATCGCATAGACTTACCAGCACGAACCCATCGTTCTTCTTCAGAACATAAAGGCTCAGTCGCACCTGGTTGGTGTTGACCATAGTCTAGCTCTTGGTGAGCTGAAACTTTGTACTGGAGATGTTGCTCTATTTGCTCAAGTGATAATTCTGGAACTTTACGCTCAAAAAACTCAGCACTAGGAAAGTTATTAATTTCCATCGACTTACGCTGTGTCCAATGTCGACAATAAACCAATAATGATAAATCATGAACATTGTATCCATTTTGAGTAAACGCATACTTATAAGCTTGTAGTTGCCAGAAGTATTTATGTTTCGGAAGTACACCGGTTTTTTCAAATCGAGTAAATTCTTTGAGAACTTGTTCCATTTGAAATGCACTAGTCGACTTCCAGTCTCTGATGACAATATCTTTATCAGTCATGTTAGGATTAGTAACATTAAGATACTCCACCAGGTCGGCTCTGCCAGATATTGTCCAATCACCTATAGAACCTTTGACTTTAAAAAATGTCTCTACTTCTCTTTTAAATCTTCCTGTCTCTAACAAGAAGGGTAAAAAGAAATTTTCAAAAGCTCGGCCTATGGTAATGGGAATAACCTCTTGTGTGGTTTTAACTACTTCAACATCTCGAAGTAAGTTTTTCTTTTTATAAACCAGAGGTTCATGATCCAGCAGATCCGATAAATTAATATCTGAAACCACAGTTTGTTTTGCTTTACGATCCAGATATTCTTTATTTTCCTTCTCATCAACTTTTATCATCATGAAGTTAACGAGGTCGGACATCTCTTGACTCGGTACTAATTTAGTTTTCACTATTAGAACCTCCAAAGACAATCGATCTCTCTACTTTGCTGAGAAGGTCTCTGTCATCAAGAATAGCTTTAAGAAGAACATAAATTCTTCTTAAAAGAGTATTGGTATATTTTTGTGAAATAACTAACTCGGTTAGTTTTTTTTCCATATCTGATGTTTCTTCTTTTGACATCAAATCTCCTTTTATGTGTTGTTAAGGAGAGATTAAGAATTATGTTTTATGATGCAAGAATAATTTCCTTAAAAAAACATTTTTTCACGAAAAGAAACACCAGGTAACACTATGTGTCATTAAAGTTTTTTGTAGTTATAGGAGCAAAGGCACTTTCAATAGGCCTAATTAAAATCATATCTTTTTTGCTAATAAAATGCTCTTCATAAGAAGGATAATCTGTACATAAAAATCCATTTTTACTACTAATAATATTAGCAGTCCTAGCTATTTTTTTACCTTTTTCCATAAAATAGATAACAGAAAAAACAATTTGGTTAATCTTATTTTCAGCAAAGTTGACATCTTTGTTAATTAATAATTGCCAATCATATACAGGATCATACTTAGCTATAACTACACTATAGCCTCTCCAAATATTGGAGCGATTAACATACGCTGGATCAGATAATCTAGGTTTTTCAATAATTCCTTGGCTATTTGCAACACCACAGACTGGTAAAGTAATCATGTTATCAACACTACGTTTCTTCAAAGACAAACAACTAGCTTCATACAAATCTACATTAAACAAATTTAATAATTTATTTAATGACTCAGCAGATATTTCAGCTTCTGTATGTAAGAATTTAGATATAATTGATGGCGAAATCTTTGCCCTTTTTGCTAATTGGTTCCAGGAATTTTTAGACTCATGCTGTTTGACTAATAACTGTTTAATCAAACTTTTTTTAAATTGTTTCATTTTAACCTCCTCAGATCAAAAATTTTTTACTCCCAAAAGTTACACTATTTCCTGTAATAAGTAACCATTTCTTTTAAGAAAATTATCCACATTGAAAGTTCATATTTTTTGAGAATAGTTAAGACATGGTGGTATTAGATTTGACCCTTCCTAATTATTCCTCCCTGTACCACCATGATTTTTGGGGAGTTGAATTGTGTTAGATGTATTGAGTTCTACTGGAAAAATACCTCTTACTAAGTCTCAACTCAAACTATATCAACTACTCCGTAAAAGCTTAGAGCAAGGATACTCCCCAACCTACGAGGAATTGGCTGAACTCTATGGGTGTGTCAAAAGTAACATCTGTATATTATTGCAAAAAATCAGAGCCAAGGGATGGGTCAGTTATGTTAGTGCTTCAAAAGGGGGGATCAAACTTTTATGAGCAACATGGAATTACCTTGGTACAAGGAATATGCTACCAATGAAATAGCCCAGCTAATTGACTTGAATGAGGTCGAGATGGGTGTCTACTACAAGTTAAAGTTAGTTTACTGGAGTTCCAGGGATGTCGGCATCTCTATTGATATGTTAGACAGACTATCTAATGAAGACAACAACCCAGTCTATAAGTATATCATAGAGAGGTTCTTTACCCAGGTTGATGGTGCATACCACCATAAAGGTCTCCTGGAGCAGATTGAAAAGTATAAAGAGAACTCATTAAAGCAAAAGATTAAGCTTACTGAGAAGTCACCCTTAGGTGACCTCAAGGTTACCTCTAGCCACCTTCTCTCTTCTTCTTCTTCTTCTTCTTCTTCATCTAATATTATAAATATTAAAAAGGTGAAGTTAGAGAACTTCGATAAGTTCTGGACTCAAGTTAAACGCAAGGTGAGTAAGGGCCAATGCCAAAAGGCCTACAACAAACTCCCTGAAGAGTGGAGTACAAAACCAGATAAACTAGCAGAGCTATATAATGCTCACTATGACCTGGCTACAGATAAGCAGTACACTAAACACCCGGCAACCTGGCTAAATGCTGAGTCTTACCTGGATGTCATCAATAAAGCAGTAAACGATGAACTTACGGAAGAACAACAAAATGAACGAGATAAGAGCGACTGGGAATTTGCAAAAAGAATAGGTAAATGGCCCATGGCCTATACTTCTGAGAGAATAAGACGATGTGAGGAAAAGTATGGGAAAATCAATTCCTAAACCCTACAGTATGAGTAGGTTCTATTGGACTTTACCTGAAGCCAGAGTGGAGTCTATCCTCAAAAAATTTCCTCAGGGTTATTCAAGACCAGACTTAGCAAACATAGATCGTAACTACTATATGTTTTCTGATCTTATTAATTATCAACTTTCATTTGTAAAGCTTGGTATGCGATTTGGTATTGATAGCTCTACAGCCCAGGAAATCATCTATCAAATGTATGACATGAGTTCTTCTAATAATGAGAAGACCAGGGATCAAATTTGGTATGAACGAAACAAACTTAGCTACATGAAATCTGTGACGGAGAATTACAAATGAACAGATATGAAATCAAAGAACCAATATGGAAAACAAGAAGTGTTGGTATAGCAGAACATCGACTCAAAAAAGATTTATTGGTTGATATTGTCTATCGCAATAAAGATGGCCAAAGAGTTTATCCTGATACATATATTGTTAGAGAAGGATCAACTCTTAATTACCCATCACAAAACATTAAAGGTAACAAAGTTTATTGGATACCGATTTCAGAATTGGAGGTTTATAGATGAAAAGAGTAACTAAAAAACAGTTAGAGGTAGCAAAAAAAAATTATAAATCAAATTATAAAATAGCTCCAAAAGTTGAAAGCATTGTCAGAGATTTAAACAACGAGCCAATTTTTGTAGAAACAATTTGTAATGCTTTAGATATGTATATCGATATATTAGGTTCAACTCCACCGAGTTCTTGGTATGGAAATACAAAATCTAATCATGAGTCAAGAATTGATATTGCATCATATCTTAATCGAAAAATAAGAGAATTACGTTAGCATTGAAATCAAAAGCTAAGATATCAGACTTTGGTGGCCAAGATATAATCAAAGGTGAGAATGGTAAACTTTATCGATTACCTGATTACCAGGAAATTGAATATGTTGAACAAGCTAAAGATCCCAAAAGATTAGAATTAAAATATAAAGATCTTTTACATTGGTATTTTAAACAAGGAGCTTTGTATCCTAAAGACAAAGAACTGAATGAAACTTTGTATGCTGTTGGATATCGATACCAGGATTTATATCATCGTGCTGGTTATGTTCAAAAAACAACAGCTGTTTTAATGAAAGATCATATTCACGCAGATATTGAAGAAACATTAAATACTACCGGTGATTGTCAGACTGCTATCTTGAAAGCGAACAGAGAACTCAAGAGCTACGTTCCAATCATTATCCAGGTATTAATAGATAATCAACCAGCAAGAAAAAACATTACCAAGTTCAGAGAAGGACTCCAGGTATTGGCCGATCATTGGGGTTATTAATAGCTAAAATACTTCACTGTTCACATGACGTTCATAATTATTTGGGTGTCTATGTGGTATTATCATTACATAGTCGAGAATTGTGACTAAAGGATGGGTATAAGGATTAAAAATGTATATACCTGAAACTCAACTTTATGTCGAAATCATCAGCCAGGCAATGCGTGATGCTCTAGGATTATCCGGTGATCCTCAATATAATCATTTTATAAAATCCCAAGCCCGGGCATGGTTCGATGTTAATGATCCAGATTTCATCTACATATGTCATCTTATGGGCATGGAGCCTAAAAGCGTAATCAAGACTTTACAGAAGTTCAGCAAAGAAAAAAAAAACTTCGTGAGGAATTTCAAAATAGACCGGAAGAATTAAATAGGATGATGTGTTATGAAATCAGACAAATCTCAGAATACAAGTCGTTTCATAATCTTTGAAGAGAAAGATGGCACATTCAGTGTTGTCATCCGGGTTAATCCTTTTTTAACTAAAAAACAAGCGAAAGAATTTATAGATATTATTGCATACGAAAATGGCTACGAAACAGAAGAAATTATCGACACAGGAGAAGCAAGAACTCTCCACTAAAGGAAGACCAACTAAGTATTCTACTACACTAATCAAAGAAGTATTAGATGATATCCGAGATGGCCAATCGGTACTGAAGGCACTTCAAGCCCGGAAACTAGCTTACTCTACTTTCTCCACTTACCTAGAGAGAGATGAGATTAAACAACAGTATCTAAATGCTAGAGAGTATGGTGCTGAACATGGAGTCCAGAAGTTAGACGATAAGTTTGATGACTACTTTGACCGGTTAGCTAGAGGTGAGAAGGTGTCCTTACAAGAAGTGAAGTTACTAGAGATATATACTAAGCATATCCATCACATGGCGGGGAAGGCCTCTCCATTATATGGATCAGACAAAGACAGACAGAGAATGGCTATACAGACTACATCAGGAGAGAAGATAGTATTTGAATGGGGAAGTTAAATGTATGAGAATATAAAACAAATAATAATTAAATTGTGGGAAATAGTAGAGAATATAGTAGAATTTATCATTAGAGCCTTAGGTTCAATCTGGAGATTAGTATTGAAAATCCTAGGTTTTTTTGGTGTGTTAACATCGAAGCTCTATTCTGTCATCAAATCTATATATAGTAGGTATTTTTAGTTCCTATAACATAGATTATGCAACAAAAAAAAAGCCTTATTTTTAGCCATTTTTATAGGTAATAATTTATTACAACCAAGGAGATACTATATATTGATTTACCCCCACCTGGCCCAGTGACCAGACCTGGTAACCCATATATACACAAGCACCATTTTTCAATGAGATTTTCGCCCTATCAAGTTTTTAATTGGAGTAGGGAGGAACAAATGAAGTATCGAAAGTGCATTGTTTGTCAGAAATGGGGGTCTTTTGGTGTTCCTGTTCAATATGGGAACTATGAATTTTACTGTGGAGAACATTATTTTGAAAAAAACAAAAAAACCATCCAAAAAGAAAGCATCCAAGAAAGTCAGCCTAGACTTTTTTAAACTAGCTCTTTCCGATCTACCAGAGCGAACAGTTTTAGATGACTCTTATGGCAGAGGTGTTGTTAAAGGTAACACTGTGGGCCGAATGGAAGACTATTTAAACCAAGATAAAGAATAAAAAAAATTTTTTGCAAAAAAAATGCAAAAAATCACATAGTACGATGTACTAAGATTTCCAAAAAAACGAAATTTTGTACACATAAATATAGATAATAAATTTATGAGGTTATGTACTATGAAAACTAAAGAAAAACTATTAGCTGATATTAATAAAATCTGTCATGAAGTTGATGATTTGTATTTTAAAATGAGTTCAGAACACGAATTTGGACAAACTTTTGACACTTGTGCTTTAAAAGCTCTTTACAACTTCACATCAATTAGAAAATTAAGAATTTTAAAGAAATATGCTCAAGGTGAGCTGGATAGGGCTAGGGAGATGAAAGATGAAACATGAAAAAAATACAGATACCCTATACACCCAGAAAATTACAAAAAGAAATCCATAGTAATTTAAAAAGATTTAATGTTTTAGTCTGTCACCGAAGATTTGGAAAGACAGTTCTAGCTGTTAATGAACTGATTAAGACTGCCTTAACATTAGATTTACCACGACCTCGGTGTTTTTATATGGCTCCTACGTTTGCATCAGCCAAAAGAATAGCCTGGGATTTTTTAAAACACTATACATCGGTTATTCCTGATATCGAATATCACGAAACAGAACTGAGAGCCGATTTTCCTAACGGAGCGAGGATACAATTACTATCTTGCGAAAGACCCGAAAACATCAGAGGTATTTATATTGACCAGATTATTCTGGATGAATATCAAAATTTTCCTCCGAATATGTTTGCTGAGATCATTCGACCAGCTACTAGTGATCGTGCTGGAAAAGTTATCTTTCAGGGAACCCCGAATGGATTTTCCTCTCCCTTATTCGAGATGTATCAGCTCTCTCAACAAGAAGAAAGCTGGTTCGGTAAGATCTTTAAGGCCTCGGAAACAGGCATTATTGATGATGAAGAGCTTAAAGAAGCCAAAAGAATTATGCCTCCAGAGGTGTATGAGGCTGAATATGAATGCTCCTTCGAAGCTCAGGCCATTGGAAGTATCTACTCAGCATCCTTGAGTAAATGCGATGATGAAGGTCGAGTTACTAAAATACCTTATGACTCCGCTTATAAAGTTTCCACCTTTTGGGATCTGGGAATGCAAGACAAAACAGCCATATGGTTTGTTCAACAAGTCGGAACCGCTATCCATTTAATAGATTACTTCGAAGACTCCGGTGAAAGCCTGGAGTATTACGCTACAGTCTTACAAGATAAAGGTTATCTCTATGATACGCATTATTTCCCTCATGATGCCAAAGTCAGAGAACTCGGTACGGGTAAATCAAGATTTGAGGTTGCTCAATCTTTAGGAATGCCAGTCTCGATTGTTCCCAAATTATCCGTTCAAGACGGAATTAACCAGGTACGAATGACATTAGGTCGATGCTGGTTTGATTATGAAAAAACAAAACAAGGTTTAGATGCTCTTCGACAATATCGATGGGCAACCAATGAAAAAGGAGAAAGTAAGAATAGACCAGAACACAACTGGACTTCGCACAGTGCTGACGCATTTCGATATATGTGTGTGGGGTTAAATGAAAGTAAACATTGGAGTTCTAAAATTAATTACCCTCAATTAGCAATCGTATAACATGGCAAAATTAAACAAAGACAAATTATTATCTCTCGTTTCCCAAGAGATCACTAGTTCATTAGGATTTTATGGTGGAGATTTATCAGAACATCGAAGACAAGGTTTAAAATTTTACCTGGGCGAACCCTTAGGTAATGAAGTTGAAGGTCAGTCTCAGGTAGTCTCGCAAGATTTATTAGAGACGATTGAAACCATTATGCCTTCCATGATGAGAATTTTTACCCAGGGTGAAAGTATTGTTCGATTTGAAGCTCAACAACCTGAAGATGTCGAATTTGCTGACCAGGCAACTGATTATATCAATCATATTTTTTCAAAAGACAATAATGGTTATCAGTTATTGCATACGATGTTTAAAGATGCCCTGATCTCTAAAAATGGTTTTGTTAAATTCTATTGGAAAACTTCTCAAGAACAGAAAAAAGAAAGTTACTCTCAGCTCACTGAAGAAGAATATCAAAAATTACTCCTGGATGAGGATATTGAAGTTATCTCTTTAGAAGAAGAACAAAATGACCAGGGAATGACTTTGTATGATGTGGAAGTCAAACGAGTCAAAGATATTGGTCGTGTTTGCATTGAGAATGTACCACCCGAAAATATGATGGTCTCTCGATATGCTACTTCTTTAGATGATTGTAATTTTATTGCTCAACGAGTTTATAAAACGAGATCAGAATTAGTGGATATGGGTTTTGATCGTAAGATCGTAGAAGACCTCCCACCGAGTGATGAAGAAGTTTATAATGATGAAGCTGTAACTCGTAAATCTTACGAAGACCACACTACTGATTTTAATTATCAAAATATTGATCCTTCGATGACAACAGTCTTAGTGACGGAGTGTTATTTAAAATGTGATTTTGATGGTGACGGAATTGCTGAACTCAGAAAAGTAACAGTGGGTGGTAATGGCTATAATAATTATCAACTCTTAGAAAACGAAGAGATTGAACAAATTCCTTATGCGATGGCTGTCGCAACTCCGATGCCTCATCGTTTCTTTGGATTATCCATGTACGACTTAATTGGTGATATCCAGGAAATCAAAACTACCTTACTGAGACAAATCTTAAACAACGCCTACCTCCAGAACAACTCTCGATTAGTAGTTCAGGACTCCATGGCGAATATTGATGATCTGTTAGTGTCTCGCCCTGGGGGTATTGTTAGAGTGAAATCACCGGATGCTGTGAAACCCCTGGCAACCCCTAACTTCATTAATGAAGGCCTCGCTATGATAGGCAAGATTGATGAAATCAGAGAAGCACGATCAGGTGTCTCAAAAGTTCAAATGGGATTAGATGCCGATCAAATCAATAAATCTCATACCACAGCTGTCAGTTCAAACTTAATGATGAACGCCTCTACACAACGAATTGAGATGATAGCTCGTAACTTTGCTGATGGTGTTAAAAAATTATTCCAGGGATTATTAACTTTGATTTGTACTCACCAGGATCACGAAAGAATTATAAAGCTAAGAGGAAAGTTTGTACCGATTAATCCTAGAGAATGGGTAGATCGATACAATGCCACTGTTGTTGTAGGACTAGGTACAGGATCACAAGATCAACGCCTAGATGTTTTAACGAGAATTTTAAATGTCCAAGAAAAATTAATTTCTCGTGGTGGTATGGGTCTCGTAGATACACAAAAAATCTACAATACGATTGAACGATACCTGGAGAATGCTGGATACAAAGATGCAAACCAGTTCTTTAATAACCCGGCAACACAACCTCCGAAACAACCCATGCCGAAAAAACCTGATCCAGCCATGGCTCTAGCTCAACAAGAGCTAATGATGAAACAAGCTAAAGAAAGAGCTGAGTTACAGTTAAAGGCCCAAAAGCAACAAACAGACGCTCAACTAAAAGCAACAAAAATGAGACAAGACGATCAACTCAAAAGAGAAAGATTAGACTTAGATCAACAACGCCTGGCAACAGAAGTTATTAGAGATCAGAATTTAGAAAATTATCAAAAAGAAAAATTAGCATCACAAATTGTGAATGAACAAAATAGAGAACAATTAGAAAACGAAAAATTAGCAAAGGATATATTAAGAGGTAAATAATGTTTCAACCCTTTTTTAAAACCAAAACATACCAAGATGTTATCCAAAGTAGAATAAATAATGAACCGACATACAACACTAACTCTGCTGGTATGTATCGTAATCCTTATTTTGATTTAAGAACCCAACAAGAACTCGCTGGTGAACTTGATCCGACTGCAACCTATCCTAATTCAGTCTTTCAACCCACAGTCACAGAAAGCACCCCCGAAGATCCGTATGCGTGTCCGATTGGTCAAACGTATGATCCGGTCTTAGGTCAATGTGTCGATATTGTTGAAAACAATAATGATAATGATGACAATCAAACACCTGAGTTACCTTACCGAGGTGTAGGCAGTGTTTATAGCCCAGAGCAAAATGCGTTTATGAATATGGGATTAGGCAGTGCATACTTTGGTTCAGGGCCTATTGATCCTTATGGTGATGGTCTCGGTGGACTCTTTAGAAAATTTACTCCTATGGGCCAACTGATGACATACCTGGACACTAATCGATTAGTTAATGCTGGTGTCTTAGATCGTGCAAGTGATGGAACTCTTACTTTTGCTAAAGGTGGTAATTTAAATTTAGTTCAAAACAACCAGGCATTTGAAAATCAGATGGCTAAAGACAATATGTTTAATTTTGCTCAAAATGTTTTAGGTAAAACTGCTGAAGAAGCCCAAGCGATGGCTGATGTTACAAAGAGAGGTGATAAAGCAGATTATATTGGTAGCCAAGTCTATCAAGACAATAATGCTAATGTAAATGTTAATCCATTCCAATCCAACTATGGTGCAACACAAATAGTTTCTTATGGAAACAATAATAACAATAACAATTCCAATAGTGCATCCAACAAAATGTACACAGCAAAAACACAAAAATTTGCAACACCTACAAAAACATACAATACAGAATTTAAAGGAAAAGGATTTATAGGTGGTAGATAAAGAAAAAGAAATTCAACGAGGCCATAGAGCTAAACAAATTTTAGAAGACGAGATTTTTATCGAGTCTGTCAACAAAATTCGTACTGAGTTAATGAACCAATGGTTAAACTCAGATGAAACCAGTTCAGAACAAAGGGAAAACATTTTTCGCATGAGAAGAATGTTAGAAGTTGTTTTGATGCAACTCCAGTCTGTCTTAGAGACTGGCAAGTTAGCAACCCAAGAAAAACAATCTCAATAAATTAAGGAGAGACAATGGCAGAACAACCAGCAATGGACTCTGCAACTGATAATTCTGTAGAACAGAAACCAGTTGAACAGAAAATATACAAAAGCGAACATGATGCAGTCGATGACATGAAAACCCTTTTAGGTTTACAAGAAAAATCAAGTGAACCTAAAGCCACAAGGACTCATGAAGTCGAGAGTGAAGTGTCCAACCCAGAGGAAAACGACTCTACAAAGAATAACGAAGACCTCGGAGAAGATGCAGAGCTTATCAACCTACTAGACGAAGAAGAACCTAGTGAAAGTAACGAGGAGTTAATCGACTTAGATGGAGAAAAACTAACCTTAGAAGAAATCAAAAAGGAACGACTCCGACAGAAGGATTATACTCAGAAGACACAAAAATTAGCTGAAGAGAGAAAAGAAATTGACTCACTAAAAGCTAGTTTGTCCAAAGAGTACGATGTGGCTAAGCAACAAAGAGATTATTACCAACAACAACTCCAGGTATTAACTCAACATTTACAACAGGCAGATAACCAGGTAGATCTCGATAGACTCTATCAAGAAAACCCAGCTGAATATGTCCGATTAAAAGCTGAACAGGATAAACGTAGAGAAGCTCTACAAGTTGCTCATCAAGAACAACAACGTATCCAGGCTGAAAAACAGCAAGAGCAAGAAAAGACATATAACCAGTATTTGGAAAAAGAAAGACAGATCTTATCTGAAAAACTTCCTTTGTATGCTGATAAAGAAAAAGGTCAAAACCTTAGAAAAGATCTTGTGAATTACGCTAAAGAACAGGGATACAGCCCAGAAGAGATTTCAATGCTGGTCGATCATCGAGCAGTGCTAATGCTCTACAATGCGTATCGCTATGACAAACTAAAAAAAGCAAACTTACAATCCAAGAAAGTTTCTAAGAAACCTAAAATTATTAGCACCACAAATAAAACTGTTGACGCACAACCTGAAGGTAATCGTAGGTTTAAATCTCAAATGGACAAGCTCAAGAAGACAGGAAACATCAACGATGCAAAATCTGTCTTTGAAGAGATGATTAAACACAAAGCAATATAATAGAAAGGAAAATATCAAATGGCCGTTCCAACAAACACATTTGAATCATTTGATTCCAATTCTATAAAAGAGTCGTTTGAGGATATTATTTACAACATCGCTCCAGCCGACACCCCTTTTATGTCAGGAATTGGTAAGATCAATGTACCACAAACATTACATGAGTGGTCAGTAGACGCTCTCGCAGACGCTGGTGCAAACGCACAAGTCGAAGGTGACGACTACACAGCTGGTTCAAGATCAGCAACTGTAAAACTTAACAACAGAACACAAATCTCAGCAAAAGCTGTAGCAGTATCAGGAACCATTGAAACAGTCGATCAGGCTGGTAAAGGTTCTGAACTTGCTTATCAATTATCTAAAGCTGGTAAAGAGCTTAAAAAAGATATTGAAAGAGCTATGGTTGGAATTGAAAATGCAAAAGCATCTGGTTCTTCAGGAACTGCTCGTGAGAGTGCATCTTTAGGAACCTGGTATGGTGGTAACATCCCTGGTACTTCAACTTCTGCTGGTAACTTCTCAGTAGGTGGTACACCATCTGCGAACCCAGCTGGTACTGGTGCAACAGCAATCGCTGGTGGTACTAACAGAACTTATACTGAAGCTCTACTTAAAGCTGGTGTACTCAAAGCCTATCAATTAGGTGGTAACCCAGAGGTAGTAATGATGACTCCATCACATAAGCAATTAGCTTCTGCTTTCACAGGCGTAAGCACAGCTTATAGAGATGCTTCATCCATGTCAGTTATTGGTGCTGTCGATATCTATGTGTCAGACTTTGGCGAATTATCATTCGTACCAAACAGACTACAGAACGCAAACAGAGTAGACATCTTACAGATGGACACCTGGGCGATGGGAACACTAAGACCTTTCCAGACCAAAGAATTAGCTTCTTCTGGTGATAACGAGAAGAGACTTTTGCTTTGCGAATGGACATTGGTGGCCCACTCACCTAATGCCAACTACGGCGTATTTAATCTGACTGCATAATTATTTATCTATCGAGGGGGTTTTATACCCCCTCATTCATTTTCATATAGGAGCAACAATGTTTAAAAAATCTATTTACAAAAGAGGTAGTCATAAAGGTAAAAGCAATTTGACTATGACCAAAGGCGATGGAAAAGAAGTTTCTATGGCCAAAGGTGGTGACAGATTTTTCCAAATGGGCAAGAAGAGAATTGCTAATCAAGGACTAGCTGTCATGGATACAATCGATAAGGAAATCGCAAAAGCAATCAAAGGCTAATGACAAAAAAATTAAGCATTGATACTGGGTCAGAGGTTATTAAGTCTAAAATTCATTTAGACGAGGGAGAGAAAAAAATTCACATTGAAGACTCTCAAGATATTTCTGAAGTCATCAGTAATAATAAAAAAGATGCTAACGACAAAGCTTATAAACTAAAAGGGTTTCAAGATGCCAAAATGTATAAAGTGGCAACTATCCCTTTAATCATTGTTCAGCAACTAGCTCAAAAAGGAATTATGTATCCTAATGGAGCTATTAAAGACAAAGAACGCATGAAGAGATGGTTAAACGACCCTGACAATAAAAACTTTAGAATTTACCAAGGTAAACTGTAATGGCTATCACCAATTTCACTAACTTAAAAACAACAATCGCTAATTATCTGAATAGAGATGATTTAACATCGTACATTCCAGATTTTATTACATTAGCAGAGTCTCGCATGAATAATGAGTTACGAGTTAGAGAAATGGAAACCATCGATACATCCACAACAACAGTTGCTGGTACACAAGCGTATAGTCTTCCTTCCGGATTTATTCAAGCAAAGTATGTTATCTTTCAATCTGATCCGTATGCTGTTTTACAATACAAAGCTCCTTTTGATTTCTTCAAAGACTATAATGCTAGTGTTAGTTCAGGTAGGCCGTCATTCTTTACCATTATTGGTACAGAAATTAACCTGGGTGTTACTCCAGACTCAGCAAAAACTTTAGAGATTGCCTTCTTTAAAAAACTCACTGCGTTATCAGATAGTAATTTAACCAATACCATTTTAACTAATTATCCTGATTTATATTTATATGGATCATTAGCTGAGTCAGCTCCGTTCTTAATGCAAGATGAGCGACTTGATGTATGGGCCAAGTTATACAAAGAAGCTTTACGAATTGCTAACTCTAGTTCCGAGAATGGAAGAAGTGCATCTCAGAATTTACAAATGTCAGCTGATGTGGTGGTCTAATGATAAAATTTGGAGATTTACAATCAGATCTTCCGACTTACCAAAATACGGGAGCCTTAAAAGCTGATAATGTTATTCCTTTAAAAGAGGGATATAAAAGTTTTCCAGGATTTGTGGAATTAAGTGACACTGCTCTTAATTCAATTCCTGTAGGTTTATTTACATCGATAGGAGCTACGGGTATCACTAACTATGCTGGTGATGAAACAAAGCTTTATCAAATGGATAACAATGGTGACTTCCAGGATGTCTCTAAGTCTGGTGGTTACAATAACTCCACGACAGAAGGATCAAGAGACTTTTGGACTTTTACTAAGTTTGGAGACAATGTTATTGGAACTAACTACGCTGATAACATACAAAAATTTCAAGAAGGAACAGATACAGCCTTTAGCGATCTTGTTTCTTTAAAAGCAAAATACTTAACTGTAGTTCGTGACTTTGTTGTTGCTGGATACACTGAAGAGTCAAGTACAGAATATCCTCAACGAGTAAAATGGTCAGGACTGAATGATAGTTCTACCTGGACACCGAGCCAGGCAACACAATCAGGTTATCAAGATATACCTGGTGAACACGGAAGACTCATGGGTATAGTTGGCTCCGAGTCATTTGGAATTATTTTTTTTGAAAAAGCAATATTCCGTATGGAGTATGTAGGAACTCCATTAATTTTTACTTTTAATAAAATAGGAAATATTGGTTGCTTTGCTCCAAGATCTATTTCTACTTTTGGTAATACAATTTACTTTTTATCACAAGATGGATTTTATGCCCTCCAGGGAGGTCAAGATTTAGTTCCGATTGGTTCAGGTAAAATTAATAATACCTTTTTTAATGATTTTGTTGCAAAACCAGAAAGTATTTTTAGTGCGATAGATCCTAACAACTCGATTGTTGTTTGGTCATATCGTGGATCAGGTTCCACAGGATCAGCCGGAGTAAATAATAAATTATTAATTTATAATTATTCTGTTGGTCGATGGGCCACTGGCTCTGGACTAGATTTATATTTTATTAATACAGCATCTCAGGAAGCATTTAATACCCTGGAGTCTTTAGATACTTTAGGTAACCTTGATGGTTTACCACGATCCTTGGACTCTTTCTTCTATGATGAAGGTGTGGTTGGCCTTGCTGGTTTTAGTGCTGATAAAAAATTTGGTAAATTCTTAGGAAGCTCTCTTTCAGCTTCTGTGGATACCACAGAGTTTGAAGGAGTTGAAAACAAAAGATCTACATTAATTAATGCAAGACCGATAGTCGATGCTAATGGAGAAAACACCACTGTTACAATAACCCCCATAACTCGATCATCGCAAATGAACTCAGTGACCGAAGGCACAGCTGTTACAGTACGAGATAGTGGAGATTGTCCACTCAGAGCTACATCCAGGTATCACCGACTTAGAGTCAATGTGACTGGAAACTTTTCTACTCTTTCTGGAGTAGATGTCGAAGCTCGATCTGAAGGAAAGAGATAATGTCTAATCAGTTCTTAACTGTACCTTTATCCAATCCTGATACGAAAGCTCATGCTCGACAATGTGCGATTACGATTAACAATGTGATGGATGGTAAACTGAACAGTACCGGAGAAATTACTCTGACTGCTTCATCAACTACCACCACCTTATCAGACGCTAGAATAGGTTTAAATTCTGTTCTGCTCTTTATGCCTCAAACAGCCAATGCTCGAACAGCATTAAATGGTTTGTATATAACAGGCCGAGGGAGTGGGAGCTGTACTATAAATCATCCTAGCTCTACAGATACGGATCAAGATTTATCTTATGTTATCATCGGATAAAGTTTGCACCCAGGTTCCCAAACAAGATGTTTTCTTAATTTGGACTAAGGTTGCACCACTGCTCCAAAAAGCCCTGGATGGCACTTATGATATAATAGATGTGGAACAAGGTTTGCAAGATAACCGGTTCCAATTATTTATCAGTTGGAATAATGGGATTGAAAGTGCAGTGATTACAGAAATAGCCGAATACCCTAAAGCTAAAGTTCTTCGCTATGTATTAGCTGGAGGTACGAACCTGGAGAACTGGCTAGAAGAAATACAAGAAGTTATCGAAAAATTTGCAAAGAAAAACCACTGTACGCAATTAGAGGTTGCTGGAAGAAAAGGGTGGTTAAAAAAATTAAAGGATTTTAAGGAGAAAGCAATTTTACTAAGTAAGGATTTATAATTATGTCAAAAGGATCAAACCCAACAAACGTCACAACAACAACAGAACAAGAACCATCTGAATACATCAGACCTTACCTGGATATCGCAATGGATGATGCCCAGGCATTATATCAAAGCGATACACCTAATTTTTATCCTAATGCCACTTATGTTAATTTTTCTCCTGAAACCGATACAGCATTAGAGCTAACAAAACAAAGAGCGTTAGCTGGTAATCCTTTATTAGGTTCAGCTCAAACAGAGATAAACAAAATTCTATCAGGTGATTATTTATCACCTAGTTCTAATCCTTATGCTTCAGCTGTCTTTAATGAAATGGCTAATGATATTACTTCCAAAGTTAATTCTCAATTTACTAAATATGGTCGATTTGGATCTGGAGCTAACCAGGAAGTTTTAACAGACGCATTAGCTGATGCTGGAAATCAATTTTTCTATAACAACTATCAAGACGAAAGAAATAAAATGATGGATGCAGTTAATGTTGCACCTGGTTTAGGCCAAGCTGACTATACTGATATCCAGGCCCTGGCTAATGTAGGTCAAGCAAGAGAAGACTTAGAGTTTGCAAAACTTCAAGACTCGATTGATCGTTTTGATTATGAACAACAAAAACCTTATATCAAATTAGGCCAATATCTCGGAGCGTTAGGATCATCAGTTCCGACCACGACAGTAGAGACTTCACCCGTCTATCGAAACACTGGTGCTAATATCTTACAAGGTGCTGGAATGGGTGCTGACTTAGGATCTACTATTGGACTAGGTTCAGGCACAGGAGCTATCCTTGGAGGACTTCTTGGAGGGTTCTTTTAATGGCAACAATAGATATTAATGCAATCTTAAATAACTTACCCAGAAGCACCAAAGAAAACCCTAATCTCATTAACCCTAATGTAAATATGAATATGACTCCTAATGTTCAACCTGGGATTACTTTCAGTAAACCTCGTGTAGCTCAATCTAACCAACCTAATTTTTTCCAATCTCCTATACCTGGTTCTAGGCCAAACATGAGACCGAGTATCTTAGATACAACTAACAATCAACCAAACATGAACCAAGCTTTTACGGAGGCTGGATTATTAGATCAAAATGTACCGGTAGTTAATCAACCAGGCACACCACCTAATAGAACCAATAACTTATTGAACTTTGTCGGATCTCCTCAAGGCCAAGCATTCTTTGCTGGTATTGACACCAGGGCATCACAAATACCTACATCTCTTGTTGAAAGACTACAACCTGGCTACCAGGCCTATCTCAAATCAAAATCAGATCAAATCCAACTAGCAAACGAGAAAGCACAATTACAAAAGCAGTATGAACTAGATCTCTATAAAGCTTATACAGACAGAATATCTGCATTGAGTAAAGATAATAGAACCACCTTAGAAAAAGATATGGCTACTTTATATCCAAATCTCAAAGTTGGTTCACCAGAATATCAAGCTCAAGCGTTAAATTATCTATCACAAAAAACTCCATCTACTGAATTTAACTTTCCTAATAAAAAAGATGAAATGGATTATGGAAGATTAATAGAACAAAAAGGAATTATCGATGAGAGTTTAGTTAATAATCGTGAGATGATGCCAAGATTAAAATTTTTAGATATGCAATTATCTGATCCTAATTTTGAGACTGGTGCTATTCAAGAAGCTTTTTTACCATTTCTTAACACAATGGCTAGTTTGGGTTTATTAAGTGAAGATGAAAAAGCTCGTGTAGCAAATATGCAATCATTTCAAGCAATGGCAAATTTCTTAGTACCAAGAATGAGACCAGCTGGATCTGGTTCTACATCTGACTTTGAAGCTAATTTGTTTGCATCTGCTACAGCTGGATTAGGTAAAGACACCGAGTCAAACAGATTGATTGTTAAAGGAATGATTGCGATGTCTGATTACTATCAGCGTAAAGGCGTTTTACTAAAATCTTTAATGACAAAAAATAATAATGCTGACTTTGATAAAGAGTCTTATGATTATGCGATTAAAGAATTAAAAATGAGCGAAACAGAAGCTTATGTTTATTCAGAACTAGGTAATGTTGCAGATAGAAAGCTTGGAAATATGTTTAAGCAATATTCAACCGATGATGCCATAGATAAAGCATACAAAAATGGTGATATAGGTGTAGGTGATTTGTTCTACGATCAATCACAAAATAAATTCTTTATATTCAGCGAGGAGAATATACCCAATGCCTCTAACTAAAGTAGAAGTACCTCAACAAGATCCTAATTTTAAAGCAGATAGCACTGGAGCAAATGTTAATCGTTTTGTTGGCCAGGGATTAACTTTTGGTCTTCAAGATGAAATTGATGCTTTTTTAAAATCTGCTTTTAACAAAGATCTTAGTTATGCCGATGCTCTAAAGAATGAAAGAGAACAGTTAGCTAACTTTAGAAAAAATAACCCGGTGACTGCTTTCGGTTCAGAAATGGCTGGTAACTTACCTTATGCACCTTTGTCTGTTGGTAAAAATCTTTTATCAACCTTTATAAGAAACGCTGGTATGGGTGGAGCTTATGGAGCTGGTACTGGAGAAGGCCTAGAAGATAGAGCAAAGAACGCTGGAGTGACCGCTGGTATTTCCGGAACACTAGGAACTATCCTAAGTAAAATCCTACCTAGAAGAACACCCGAGTCACAAAAATTACAAGAAGCTGGTATTGAAGTTACCCCTGGTCAAGCAAACAGAGGAACCCTTATAGGTAATATAATAGATTACTTTGAGAAGAGAGCTACAGGCCTACCTATTATTGGTGACTTTATTAGTTCTGCTTTTGATCGTGGTTCAAGAGATTTTCAATTTAAAATATTTAAAGATTTTGCAGAGTCAGTAGGCATTAAGTTAGATGACCAACTAAAAGATGCTGACAAGTTTACAATCTTTAACAAAGTGAATGAAGCTTACAGAAAAAAATATAATGATGCAGTTGGTAAGCTAGTTTTAGATAAAGATCAATTTACCAAAGAGATGACAGACTTTGCTATTTCTAAGGGCCTGAACAAGAACCAGGCAAATGAGTTTGTCAGAAAAGCTTCTAAAGAAATAATTAATTTAAAAGATAACAAAATAACAGGATCTTATGTTCAAGATACAGATCGTTTTTTTAGAGAATTAATGAATGATCCTCAGTTAGATCGATATACACAAGAATTATATGAAGAGTTTTATGAGGGTTTGTTTAAGTCTAATTTAACAATGAATAGTAAAACGGGTGCGTTAACTGCTTATAACAACGTAAAAAAATACTTTCCTTATTTTAAAACAATCGAGAAATCTGTTGGTAAAAGTACGACTGACACAATTACTCCAACGAATATTTTAAGTTCAGGTAAATTAGGAAAAGGTGGTTCTGTTAAATATGCTTCAGGTAAAGCTCCTTACCAAGATATAGCATCTACAGCGAAAAATGTTATTGGAGATAAGGTAGGCGACTCAGGAACACAATCAAGATTAGGAACTCAAAGCTTGTTACTAGGTGGAGGTATAGGAACTGGTTACGCAATGGGCCAAGGAGTTGATCCTTTAATGGCTATAGGAAGTGCATCTATTCCTTTTGCAAGTTATGCAACACCCATAACAAATAAGGCAATGACAAATTTCATAATACCTGGAGCAAGTAATTATTTACGCTCTGCAACTAATCCAGGTTCAGTAGAGATTAAAGATAGAGGACAAATGATGATGAACAACATGGGATTATTGGGGAATTAAAAAATGGCAATAAAAAATTACAGCACTACAGCTTCAAGCAATACAGCCGTTAACGGCAGTTCACTAGCAGAGGGTATGTCACCTTCAGCAGTGAATAACTCTATGCGTGAAATTGTTAAAGACATCAGAGATGGATTTAATGATAAAGAGTGGTTTATCTTAGGTGATGGAGACCAAGGTACGACATTTACGAGAGCCTCGGCAAGTAGTATTACTGTTGCTTCAGATATTTCATCTAGTCACCATGTAGGAAGAAGAGTTAAAGTTGTTGGATCGAACACCGGTACTATTTACGGAAAGATAGCAACTAGTTCTTATTCTTCACCTAATACAACAATTACATTTACTTTTGACTCCGGTACAATTTCTAGCTCAGACACCACAGTTGATGTATATGTAGGTTCTACTTTTAGTAATCCAGCTACTCCTGTTATTGATGAAGATGATATGTCTTCTGACTCAGCTATTCTTCCTCCTTCACAACAATCCACAAAAGCATTTGTCACTTCTGGTACTGTCACCCTATCGAATAAATCAATCGATCTCAGTACAAACACCCTGACAGGAACAACTGCTGAATTTAATACTGCCTTATCTGATAATGACTTTGCTACATTAGCTGGAACTGAAACCCTTACTAACAAAACACTAACTAGCCCTGTCCTTAACACAGCTATCTCTGGTACTGCCTTTAAAGACGAAGATGACATGGTATCAGACAGTGCTACTGCTGTTGCTTCACAACAATCTATTAAAGCTTATGTTGATGCTCAATTAACGGCCCAGGATTTAGACCTTACAGACGGAACTTCAACAATAGCGATTGACCTGGATAGTGAAACTTTAGGCATTTTAGGTGGCACTGGTATTGACTCCACAGCATCAGGCAACAATGTTACCCTGGCTATTGACTCTACTGTTGCAACACTAACAGGAACACAAACACTAACAAACAAAACGATTAGTGGTTCTTCTAATACCTTATCGAACATTGGTAATTCTAGCCTGACAAACTCAACTGTCAGTTATGGTGGTGTTTCTCTAGCTCTTGGAGCTACTGACGCTACTCCAGCTTTTGACTTACAAGATGCCACTAGTTATCCAGCAAGTGCCTTAACAGGAACAATAAGTAATGCACAATTAGCTGGTACGATTGATGCTACTAAAATTCATGACGGAACTATATCTAATACAGAGTTTGGATATTTAAATGGAGTTACTTCTGCTATTCAAACACAGATTGACTCTAAGTTAACAGCTTCTAATAACTTATCCGATATAACTACTGCCTCAACAGCAAGAACTAATCTTGGATTAGGCACAATGGCTACACAAAATGCGAGTAGTGTGGCAATCACCGGTGGTTCTGTTACAGGCATGGGTTCACCAAGTGCTGGATCTGATGTCGCTACTAAGACTTATGTCGATAACTTAGTCGCTGGATTAAAAACAAGAATTATTACAAGAGTAGCAACAACTACAAATATTGATCTTACTGCTGACCTACAAAATGGCGACACGATTGATGGTATTACTCTTGTTACAGGAAACAAGGTTTTAGTTAAAAACCAATCAGATGCTAGTGAGAATGGTATTTATGATGTGGTGGCCAGTGGTACTGCTACTCGAAATACTGACTATGATACAATAGCAGAATTAGCTGGTCAGATTGTTGTTGTTCAAGAAGGTACGACCAATGGAGATACAATCTATTTATGTACTACTGACACTGACGCAACTTTAGGATCAAGTAATATTACTTTTACAATTATCGAACCAGCCAATACAGGAACAGTAACTTCGGTAGCTGTTGCAGATAGTGGTAGTTCTGAATTTACAATTACTGGTTCCCCAGTGACATCAAGTGGAACTATATCTTTAGCTGTTAATAGTATTAACGCTACCAAGATAGGTTCTGGCACTGTCGATAACACCGAGTTTGGTTATCTCAATGGTGCTACATCAAACATACAAACTCAAATTGACGCTAAAGCTGGAGCTGGTTTTGCTGTAGCGATGGCAATAGCTTTATAAGGAGAAACAATGGCTCAAGATTTTGAAAGAAGTTATAGCTCATCGGTCTCAAACGCATCAGGATCACCAACAACTTTGGTTACTTCAAATTCCGATGATGCTTTGATCTCTATTCGATGTGTAAATAAATATACTACAGCAGTTAATGTGACTGTTTTAATTAGTTCTAGTGGTACAGATTTTTATGTAATTAAAGATGCACCTATTCCTTTAGGTGGTTCATTAGAATTAATTGACTCTGGATCAAAGATTGTAATGCAGTCAGGCGATGTTTTAAAAGTTTACGCAGATACTGCCTCTGCTGTTGATGTATTAACTAGCTACGTTGATAGCATATCAACTTAAAGGATTTATAAATGGCATATATTGGAGTACAACCTACAGATACTTATCTAAGTATTGCTTCCCAACAGATTACTGGTACAGGGATTGCTACTTATACTTTAGATTATTCGGTCAGTGATGAGGAGAGTGTAGCTGTCTTTGTCAATAATGTTAGACAGAATGTATCTACCTATACTGTATCAGGCACATCATTAACACTAGGGGGAACTATCTCTGCTAGTGATAGCTGTTGGGTATTATTCTTAGGAAGAACAGTCGGCACAAAGACACCCGCAGTCGGTTCTGTTACTAACGATATGTTAGCGGGTTCTATCTCACCTTCTAAAGTATCTAACTTACACCCTTACAAAAATCGTTTAATCAATGGAGATATGTCTGTTGCACAAAGAGGAACATCAAGCAGTTCTAATGGTTATGTATCTCTTGATAGATGGTATGTAAATCAATCTGGTGGTTCAACGACATTCAGTCAAGAAACAAATAGTAACCCAAGTGAAACAGGGGGATTGCAAAAGTATGCTAGATTAAATGTTTCTTCATCTAGTGATTATACAGGGATTAGACAACCTATTGAAGATGTTACTTCTGTTCCCGAAGGAACAATTACTATTTCTTTTTATGCAAAAGGTACAGCACCTACGGGTGGTCTTTATGTATCAGCAACTCAACATTTTGGTTCTGGTGGACCTGCTGATGTTGTTGTTAATACACAAATAACATCTAGTTTAACTAGTAGTTGGGTTCGTTATTCAGCACAATTAACTTTGCCTTCTATAGACGGAATAACTATTGGAGCTGGAAGTTATCTTGCAATTTTTGTTGGTCAATATTCTAACTCAAGTTCAACTGCTTATGATTTAAACATTACAGGAATACAAGCAGAAGTCGGTACATCTGCTAGTAACTTTGAGTTCTTACCTTATGATGTGAATTTAAAAAGATGTGAAAGATATTATCAAATACTTCAAGGATTTGAAGGTTCTATGAGAACCAGTGTTGGATTTGGTTGTACTACTATGTTTAGAACACAAATGCGTTCTGCACCATCTGTAACACAGTCAGGTGCTTTACAAATTACTGATGGTAATGCTGATTTTACACAATCTTCTACAAGTGTTTCTATACCTGCAAGTAGAGTTACTACTTTAGGAGTACAATTATATTTTGTTAATTTTAGTGGTTTAACACAATTTAGACCTGCAGGACAAAATACCAATGTTAATGATAGTAAAGTAGGAGCAGACGCAGAATTATGATTAGTTCAGTAGAGAAAATATATCAAGGCACAGAATTTACTTACAAAGTAATCTATACAGACGGAACAGAATGGTCAGTTCCTCACAACGAAGAAAACCGACACTACCAAGAAATACTCGAATGGGTAGCGGAAGGAAACACAATTACAGATAATGGAGGTGGTGAGTAATGGCATTATCTAAAATACAAGCAGAGAGTATTAATCTTGCAGATACATTTGCCTTTACTGGCACTGTAAGTGGTGCAGGTGACCCTGCTGATTACAAAAAATTAATTACAACAACAATTTCTAGTTCAGTTCAAAGTGTTGATTTTGGCTCTACTTATATAAATAGTACATATAAAATTTATAAAATTTATTTTAGAGGAATTAAATTAGACGCAACTGATAATTTAGCTATAAGAATAGGTTCAGGTGGTACTTTATTAACAAGTGCTAATTATCAGAAAGGGGGTATGGCTGACGGATTTGAATCTAGTGCATTTGCAGGTATTACTGGAACAGCTGATACAATGATGCCTTTTGGTGGTCATCATGAAAATACTAATGCAAATCAAGAATACTCAGGCGAAGTGACTTTATATGATTTAGTCAATAATACTCCAAACAAAGCTGTAATTTATATGGGTTGTAGAGTAGGTACAGGACAAAATAGATTTGATGTTAAAGGATATATGAATCCTAATACACAAACTTGTGATATAATTAGTTTATTAACTGCAGGAAGTGCCAACATGACATCAGGTCAAGTTAGTTTGTATGGGATAAAAGAATAATGAAAAAATATATAGACGGAATTTTAGTAGATTTAACACAAGAAGAAATAAATCAAAGAGAAAACGACAGAAACTCACAACCTAGTGAATTTGAAAAACATATTGCAGGATTAAGAGCAAAAAGAGATGCACTACTTAATGAAACTGATTGGATAGTCACTAAAGCAAAAGAAACAGGTACAACAATCCCAACTGCTTGGAAAACATATAGACAAGCATTAAGAGATATTACTAACGGATTAAACACAGTCGCAGATGTTGAAGCTGTGGTATTCCCAGAGAAACCAGAGGTATAAATGGCATATATCGGTAGAGGAACAGAAAGCATATCCAATGTAGAGGTACTGGATAACTTAACATTTAATGGTTCAGCAAGTTACACCTTACAGAAATCCTCCGTAAACTTTGTACCTTCTAGTGCTAATAACTTATTGATTAGTATTAGTGGTGTGGTGCAACAGGGGAACTTCTCCGTCAGTGGGAGTACGATTACCTTTGATACCACTGTATCTGGAAGTGATACTTGTGATTGGATATTACATTATGGTACAGGGTTAATTACCACTGTAGCAGACGGAGCGATTACCGAAGCGAAGTTAGGCAGTAATGCTGTTACGACTGCTAAGATAAACAATGGTGCGATTACCTCTGCTAAGTTAGATAGTGGATTAGCTTTAGGGAAGATTGGTCAAGTTATTGAAGCAACAAATGGTAGTATGACTACAAATATATCTTCAACTTCTTATACAGACACAGGATTGACAGGAAGTATAACGCCTTCATCTACATCATCAAAAATTTTAATAACAATAAATTTCGCAACAACAATGGATGGTGGCTCAAACGGTACACTTGGCTTTGGTGCTATCTATCATAATGCAACTACCAATCTTAGAGAAAGAATTGCAGTGTATGACACAGATTTTGGTAATGTTGGTCCAGCTTGTAGCATACAAACATTACATTCACCTAATTCAACAAGCAGTCAAACATATAATCTGTATGCAAAAACTTTAAATGCTTCAAGTTTATTTAGACCAAATGGTGTTGGCTCAATAATTCTAATGGAGGTACTAGCATAATGCCATTAATCCGATTAAATAATCAATCAATCAGTTCTGTTACTGCTTTGCCTAGTGGTGTTGATGTAGGTAAGATTGGTCAAGTAGTTCAAGTTACAAAGACTGATAGCTCTACACTAACACTAGCTACAGGAACTTTAACAACAGTATTAACAGCAAATATAACACCAACTGCCACATCATCTAAAATTTTAGTTTCTTATGTACTTCATGTAGGACAACAAACAAACCAAGCATATCCATATAGCACAATTAGAAGAAATGGGACTGATATTTTTAGAGCAGATGCAATAGGAAGTAGGCAAAGGTCTACTTCAAGTTATAATGGTTTTAGTGATAATGCGTCAATTCAATTTAGTGGAGTTCACACACAAGAATTTTTAGATAGTCCAAACAGTTCAAGCCAACAAACATACACAGTAAACTGTGGCGGATATGACGGAAGAACATTTTATATAAATATACCAAATGAAAATACTATTGCTCTTGCCTCTTCAACATCAACACTTACTCTAATAGAGGTACTAGCATAATGAAATTTAAAAGGAGAAAACAATGACAGACATAGCAACAGCAATACAATCTCTCAACAAAAAGGGTGGCAATAGCCATGAGTTTGTTGTAAGAGGTGAGCCAACCAATGAAGCAGAATACAACAGTGGTGTTGATTTTGTTTCAGGTGCAGATGCTAATGGTACTGCTATCTTCTCTGATACGAAGCCTTATACATGGTCAGAAGTCAGTGCTGAAAAAGCCTTACTCCAGACTGAGTATGACAACAATCAGTATCAAAGAGATAGAGCCAGTGCTTATCCTTCCTTACAAGACCAGTTAGATATGCAATACTGGGATAGTGTCAATGGCACGACTACTTGGAAAGATAAGATAGCAGAAGTCAAAGCAGATAATCCTAAACCCTAATTATAAATAACTTTCATGAAATTGTCTGACGATACCTCGATTTCGATGCCTATTCGAAATATGCTATCGATTATAGTTGGGGTAGCTGTCGGAGTTTATGCCTATTTTGGCAT
>Ga0208019_1000271_pt1 | contig 28572 bp, 46 predicted proteins | sample CB_VirMetaG_5_FD_184540 | JGI IMG/M metagenome (GOLD analysis project Ga0208019, IMG submission 184540) | Freshwater to marine saline gradient viral communities from Chesapeake Bay - CB_1508_1D Viral MetaG (SPAdes) (version 4) | ecosystem: Environmental > Aquatic > Marine > Coastal | place: USA... | reverse complement strand
CCACGATTACCTCTGTCTGAAGAGGATAGTTCTTCAACTTCTTGAAGTTTAACATCTAAGACAGGGGAAAATACAATTTGAGCAATCCTATCTCCATGTTTAATTGTTACAGGTGAAGAATCCGAATTATACAAAATCACTCCGATTTCACCACGATAAGAAGAATCAATTGTTCCAGGTGTATTCAAAACAGTAACACCTTTTTTCAGTGAGAAACCGCTTCTTGGTCTAACTTGACCCTCACAGTTTTTTGGTATCTCTAAAGAAATTCCAGTCATAATCAAACATCTGTTGTGAGGATAAATTTCTTTTTCGATTTCTCGACCTTCATCATCTAAGAGATAGGCGTATAAATCATATCCTGAACATCCTTCATCAGCTTTTTTTGGAATTTTTGCATCTTTGTTTTCTTTTTTAAATTTAATTTTCATTCTTTACCCTCTTTATCTCTTGAAAGTTCGGTTTACATACATTAACTCGTTCGTTTAATTTTCTAAACTGAATTTCCGAATTTTTGAAACCAAGTGTGACTCTAAGTGTCGAATTATAAAACGCTCCATGAACATCTTCAAACCATGTTTGTAATCCAGTATCTTTTGTATAACAATCCTTAATTTTCTTCATCTTTGTTTTCTGCCTCGGAAAGACTTTTTCCAATATAGTTTTCTAAAACACTCAAATAACCTTCGTTATCTGCAATTTCTTTGATTTTTTTATCGATAGAGTCTACAAGGTTTGTATGGTCAGCTACACCAACAGAAGAATTCATTAAGATAGTTAATTCTGCTGTTTTTTTATCAATTTCTGATTCATATTTCTTTTTTAAACTACTGTGAATTAATCTTGGTAAAATCATTTTTTCTCCTTTTTGTTTACTATATTTTTCTATCATACTTTTTATTGATTGTCAAGCATTATTTTAATCTTTTAACATTAAAAGTTCCTTGCTCTAAAATACTTATAATACCTTTATTATTGTACAATTCTAAATCATTTTTAAGTTTCAACACAATAAGAGAATTGTCATTGCAAAACAAACAACCTTCTTCTTTAAACCAGTTTTTAGAAATTTTTTCTTTTATATAACACTCAGATATTTTTCTCACGGTTTAACTCTTCTGAAGGAACAGTCGCCCCACACTTTTACTCCAACTCTATAATCATAGTTCTTGGACAGACTTATTCCAGAACCATATTTCATATAATGCAAAGAATAACCATTTAAATAAAAACCTGTCGAACCACCATGATTAATCACATCACCATGTTCAACAGTGTCTTCTTCTTTCTTCAGTCTTTTATAACACTTCTTTATATCTCTCATTTTAGCCTCTCAGATAAACTCTAACGTTGATTATTCTATAAAATGAACCCGGATATAGAAAATTCAACAATCGTTCTTAGGATTGATGTTTGGTAGGTTTAATGCGTCTATACAATTGATCTCTTTGTTTTTCTATATAAAGAAGATTCTCTAAAGAATCAAAACAGATTTCTTTATTGCCGCAAGAAATTGTACGAAACGAACTCTTAACATAAAAAGTTCCTTTGGCTATCGTACCTTGTTTAAGACTAAGATTTTCATAACATTCAGATATTTTACGCATCTTATATTGCCTTGATATTCTTATTAAGATTTCGCACACTAAAACCCCATTTGTCTTGATATTGAATCTCACAAATATAAGGCTTATACAAAACAGGTTTGTTCGTAAATTGATTGATTCCCCAACACTTCACTTCTGTTGTTCCTCCAGGGTCAATACACTTTAATATCCAATATTCCTTGTTCGTCTTTGTCGTTCTTTCCAAGACATCAACAACAACAAACCAAACAACTTCTTCTTTATTATAATCACTAATCATCGGAATGTCAACATTTTTTAAATTGCTTATCTTTTGATTGGAAATAACCAAATCAAAAGGAAAATTCCCTGTTGTCGATAAAATATGTTCTATCTTTTCTTTTCTCGTAAACTCTCCACAGTTTTTATGTTCTTCAATATTGTCATCCAACTCATGCGGTTTCTGAGAGTTGGGTTTTGGTTCAGTTAAACTAAGGTAGAAATGTTTTTTGGTTTTAAATCTTTCATCCATAAGTTCATCCAACGCCCCTGCTTTCAATAAAGCATCAACAACTTTTTTATTGACTGAACGATATGACATCTTATGATGAAACAGAAATTCTTCAACATTATCAAAAGGTCTGTACTTCAACAATTGTTCGATTGCTTTATCGCCCAAACCTTTGATTGAACCCAAAGGTTGAGAGATTGTTTTTTTTCCTATAATCGCCCATGTTTTTTGAGATTTGTTTATATTTGGTGATACTATTTTATAACCCAAACCTTTAACAATAGAAATCGCCTCTTGCTTGTTCTCTTCTTTTTCCTTGTTGAGAAAAGCGCAACACCATTCAGGTTCATAATAATGTAATAACCAAGCACATTGATAACTCGTGAAAAAATAACTAATCGCGTGGGAGCGATTAAATCCATAAAAGGCAAATGAAATCATGGAGTTAAGTAGGTCTTCAGCGTTATTTTTTGAAACACCCTTTTCAATACAACCTTCTAAAAAATCTCTCTTATATTCATTCAATTTTTTCATTTTATCTTCCGACAAACCTTTTTTTGTCAGAAGTTTGCGAAAATTGTTGCCGTCATCTAATGTCATAGTTTTCGATAATTTATAACATAACTCAGCAATCTGTTCTTGATAAACCAAAACTCCATAAGTATTTTCCACAACTTCTTTATGTAACTTATGAAAATACTTAATTTTTTTAGGATTCTTTTTGTTAGCGTCGTAAACTTCATGAGCACCAATACCTAACGGTCCTGGTCTGAAGTTTGATGTTATCGCTGAACCATCTTCAATAGAAAGAGGTTTAACTTGTTGGCAATATTTTTGTGCTCCAGATTGAGTAAATTGGAAGATTCCAACCCATTTGCCTTCATGAAACACACTTTTGTAAACTTCTTTATCGTTATGGTTGATTACGTTGGGATGTAAATTTTCGTTATAAAATTGTTTTATTTGCTGAAAGGTTGGATTATCGACACCATATCTATTCTGAAGAATTTGACGAATACAGTCTTCAATCATCGCCAAACTCTCAAGACCTAGAATATCGAACTTAATAAAACCCAAAGGTTCTAAGTGTCTAACCGCTTGACCTTCGGAAAATGGAGTTTGATAATAAGACCGAGCTTTTTCTTTATCACTTCTCCGAATCAAAGGCATTTTTTCATTTAAGTTCTCAGATAAAACCAAGCCAGCAGCATGTGTTCCAACTGAACGAACTTCCCCTAGCAGTTTAGGTAAAAATTCATCAATATCAGGATATTTCTCGATAAACTTCTGCAATGTAGGAGAGAATTCTTTGTATTCTTTCCAGGTTGGATGATAAAGACCTGCTGTGATGTTGTTTTTTTGTTTAGCAAGATTCACCGCTTCTTCATCCATAACTTTTGTTACAGAGTTAGATTCTTCAAAAGGTACTTCATAAAACTTCGCAATATCTTTCAACAATGATTTAACTTTCATGCGATTCCAGTTAGAAATCAAAGCTACATTTTGAGAACCCCAATCATCAACCAAAACATCTTTCATCTTGTCGTTGTCTGAAAAGTCCAAATCAATATCTGGCATCCCTGAAGAAAACTTAGAAAGAAATCGAGAAAACAACAAATTCCATTCAATGGGGTCAATTTTTGTTATATCCAAAACATAAGCGATTAAAGAACCTGCTGCTGAACCCCTGCCATTGCCAAGAAGCATAATCTCGCTTCCTTTTTCTACAATTCCAAGGGTTGCTAGAAAATACTCAGAAAAGTTTCTTTCCTTGAGAATATCAAGTTCTTCGTTTAATCTTTCTACATAATTTTGCTTTGTGTCAAGCTGTTTTTCTCGCAATCCTTTTTCAGCCAAACTACGCAATTCTTCATCTGGCGTTCTATTTGTGTCTTTACGGACAAAAGACGGTAGACTAATAGTGGTTTCAATCTCTACATCGCCAATTAATTCATGAGCAATTTCGTAAGTGTTTTTGATGGATTGTTTAATCAATTCTGAATCATAAGAAACATTGCATTCTTTTGAATATTTTTTGAAACTCTCAAAAACTTGGTCTCCGTTTTTTGGATATAATTCATAACCAATTTCATCAGTTGTTTTAGGCATTGGTTTATCAATCCATTCAGGCTTCTTGTTGTAAGAAAGAAAACCAAGTCTCTTCAACAATTCTCTTTCTTTCCAACTTTCTGGTGTTGGATAGTGAGAATCTACTGTAGAAATCAACTTCATGTTATTTTCTTGAGAAAGTTCAATGATACATTGATTCAATGTGTGTTGTTGTGGAATGTTGTTCCACTGAAGTTCTCCAAAAAATCTATTGTTCCCGAACAACTCAAGAAACTTCCACAAATATGGACGCATCAATGTCTTCAGTTCTTCTCTAGACAACTCTGGATTTGACCAAATTATTTTAGCAAAAACACCAGAAATGCAAGTCGTTGATGTTATAATATCTTCAGAATTTTCCTTTAACAAATTAAAATCGATTCTTGGTTTTCTCCAAAAATAATCTTTGTTTGGATTGTTACTTTCTGAAACCAATCTGAACAAGTTATGCAAACCTTTTTTTGATTGAGCTAAAAGAAGGAAGTGAGCGTTACCTCGTATTTTACCTGTGACACCTCTTTCTTCTTCCTCGAAAACAATACCCTTCTTTTCTTTCTCTAATTCTTTTCTTCTTTTTTTGTCTTCTTTAGCCTTTTCATAATCCAATTTCCACTCTTCTAAATCGTCAATATAATAAGCCTCAACACCATAAACAGGTTTGTGAACACGACCTTCTTTGTTCATTTTTATAGCATGTTCTCTTTGAAACGAAAAAGAAGACATGTTTCCATGATTTGTAAAAGCCATGCCATCCATGCCATTTTGCCATACAAACTCCATGTGTTCTTTTGGGAAACCCATTCCATCATAAGGAGAACCTAAACCGTCATGTGAATGCAAATTAAAGAAAGGAAGGGAAGAATGAACTCTATTCATTGTTTTACCTTGTTAATAAAGTTTTTGGAGATTTCTATTGGGTTTGAATAATCTTGGTTTTACTAGAGAAAAATCTAATTGTTTGCATTTGAACAAATAATCAGTATATTGCTCCCAAGTTGTTATTTCGTTGTAGAATGGTAAAAATGGAGAAACATCATCTTTCCTGGGTGGCACTAAATTAAAGACATCTTTAAGTGTATATTCATTTCGAATAGATTCTTCACGAAAAAAACCATCTTCTATCATTTTCTTTCTAACATTTTTCAGCAATCTTGGGAACTCTTTGTTGTTTAAGTAAAACGGCAAATAAAGTCCGTCTCGAACTGTTTTTCCTTCGAAATTAAAGAAAAAATTGTTGAATTTTGTTATTTTTGACCTGAAGACATCTACTCTGTAAGGATTATACATTCCAAAAGGAAAAGAAAAAAAGTATCCATCTCTGTTTAAAAACTCAGAAAGAAAATGAACCACTCTTTTATGAGTTATCACACCATAAAGAGCAGACCAAGCTAAACTATCTCTCTTTTTTCTGTCTTTTGGATGAATAGGAACGTAATAAATGGGAACATGATGAACAGGCTGAAAAGTTCCCATTTTCCGTTCATACATAGAGTGTGGCAATCTTACATGGTCGCCAATTGTCTTTCTATAGAGTTTCAGATTTTCTCTATATCCAACAATATAAATCTGTCTACATCTGAACCACATACAATCCATCACAGATGCTTCCAGTAAGTTTATATTCTTACCAACAGGTAACAGGCAAGGTGGAAACGGATGTTCAAAGGTAGACTTTAAACCATCAGCCGGAATAATGCCGACATAAGTTGACTTAGGTGGTTTTTTAGATACAACATCTATATCTGAAACGGAAATTGATTTTCCGCTATCTATTATATCTTGTTCTCTTTTTAATGGCATGAAAACTTCCTTGATAAATTTTCTATCTCTCTTTTTCTTTTATCACATATTTCTTCGTCAAGCAAGTCTTTTATCGAAGAATACACAAAAAAAATATCACCTTCTGAAGAAAACTTAGAATTGTTGACTTTGGTTTTTATACGTTCTGTATGAAGCAACGAAAAAGTTTTCCTCATTTTTGGCATAAAGCCTTCTTTTTCAAATAATTCTGGAATAAACAATTGAAGATTGTATGATTCATATTCTTCTTTGTTTATTTCAGATATTGGTACTTCAGATATACAAACAGGATGATAACCTGTTACTTTCTTTCGTTTATCTTTCTTTTTTTTGTATGTGATTATTTTATTTGGAAAAGTATAATCATCTAAATAAAAAATATCGTATTTTCTATATGATTCATAAGTTCCACTATGTTTAAAAAAATCATAAACTACAAAATAAGGTTGTTCTGTTTTTATTATATCTTTCTTCAGGTTTATTATATTTGTATTATCAAAAATATACAACTTAGTATATTTTATCAACATGTTTTTACCTTGATTTGTTTGACATTGAATAATGTTATCTGAATAATGCTCAATGTTTTTTATTGAATCTCCAAATAACAATCTACCTTCAAGACCGTTATAAAAAATCAATTCGTTGTATAATAAAATTTTATTAACGCCAAATATTTCTTCACCTTTTGATGTTTTAAAGGTGTGTTGTTGTTTAAAAATGTTTAATAAATCTAAATCAACAATTTCTTTATAATGTTCAAATTCAAAGTATTTTTTTTTATTTGAGATAATTGGAATATTTTTTAGCAATGAAAAAAGGTGAGCTTCTATTGACGAACCTATGATTATTTCGTCTAAAGTTACTTCGTTCATTTAATTCTCTTATACGTTTTTATACCTTCGTCTATAAGTGAAAAATCAGGATTCCAATAATCTAAAATTTTAAATTCTGTACCATAATGATATTCCACGAAATTGTTTTTTTTATCAAAAATACTAATGGAATCTATATCAGTCCATATTTGCAAATCATAAAAAGAAAGTTTTTCACCATTTTTCTTTTTAATATAACATTTTGATATTTCTCTCATTTAATTCTCCGAATTATCCTCGATGACCAACATCCTTTACCTGAATAACCACGAGACAAGTAAATTTTTATATGGTTTTTACAAATTGATTTTCCTTTATTATAAATCGCACAACCATTTTTTGTTAAAGCAAAAAAATCATATTCTTCAATAATATCTTCTCTTATTTTCAACCTTCGATAGCAGTCTTTTATATTTCTCATAATTTATTCCACAACAACAAAATGTTTCTTAAAAGGTTTTACAATTTCATTATTTTCATCTAACAATCGATATGCTCTTAAAGTATACTTAAAATCATCAAACCTTAAATCAACAATCTCTCTCAAACACTTTTCAGCAATGTCTCTGATTTCCTTCTGAGAATGAACAGAATATCTCAATCCCAAAAAATGATAAAAAGAACGCCAATTAAAAGAAACATCGCAAACTATTTTATTTGAATAAGGTAAATAATATCTTGCAGTCTCTTTCGCTCTTTTAATCGCATCGCTACGAACCATACCGCTTTCTTCATAATGCTTCAACAAAGATTTAAATGAACGTTCGTAATTTTCAACACACGTAACAAAAAACTGTTGGTGTTTTTCTTTTTCTTCATCAGGCCAATCATCAGGCAAATGAACTTTATAATTCTTAAATCTCTTATAACGTGCAGATGCAGAGTTAACTGAGACAGCTACCCTGTGTTTTAAAAGGTGAATGTGTGAAGAAATGTCTGTTTCGATTTGATAATGAATGTAACTTTTCTCAAATGGTGTTCCATGAACATTATCAAATAACATGTTCAGCAATTCTTGAGGTGTTTTCTTTTTTGTTTTTACGATTTCAGAAAACATGTAATCAATTCTGTTTTCTACTTTATCAGGCAATGTTAAACCTAAATCTTCAAATGTAGAACACCAAGCTGAAAGACAGTGAGATTTGTCTCCACCAGCCGTATCAATCAATGTTACTTTGTTTTCACTGTTAAAAATAATATTGTCCACTATTTTACCCTTTTATAGTTAAAGAAACTTTTATTTCCAACAACAATGCTGTTATGAAAATTTTCATGTTTTATTTCTTCATGTTTTAAACTTATGCAAGTCGTGAATTTAGAAACAAATAAAGAATATTGTTCTGTTAAATTTTCTAAATGTGTATGTTTGCTGTAACAATCTTTTATCTTTCTCACGACTTAACTCTCTTGATAAAATCTTTCTTATCGTAATTGTAAATGTTGTCTATTACAACCTCTTTTGTATCTTGAAGATATATCAAACTTTTAACAAATTTTATACCTGCGTGACCATAAAAAGAAGCCGCATTTGATGATTTTTCTCTAGATAAACAAATAAAAACAGAACTATCTAAACTATCTTCAACAACAAAGACACCATTTCTTCTTCTTACTCTTCTACCTTTTTTATAACACTCAGATATTTTTCTCATGACTTAATTCTTCTGAATAAAGAATTTGTCCAAGCATTAATCCCAATTTTATAAGGATTTTTTTCACTTAATGTAACTTTAGAAGAACTTTTTCCATAATGTAAAGAATAACCGTTTAAATAAAAATTTGTATTGTATGAAGAATTTACCATATCGCCATGTTTAACAATATCTTCATTCACTTTCAGTCTTTTATAGCAATCTTTAATGTTTCTCATTTAATTTCCATTAGAATTGCTGAAGAATGACACCAAGATAAATTATTCCAGGTTTCTATATTTCTATTCAAAACAAGAACCTTAGAATTTTTTTTATATGTTCCTTCAACTTTTTCACCGACTTCTAAAACCTTGCAAACAACATACTCTTCTTTTTTCTCAGTTGTCTTAATTAACGTGCTTTCTTTTTTCTCAGTTGATTTTATCCTTTCTAATAAAATCAATGAACCTTGCGGAATATATTTTACTTTATCGCTCATTTCTTTTTCTCCTGTATAAACTAAAATGGTCAACACTCGTTCCCACTTGAACAGAATAAGTACAGGTTTTTGAATAACATAAGTTGTTATTCTTCACTGCTCTGATATTTCCGTTTTTTTCAAAGATTGTCAATATTTGATTCTTAATAAACTCAAAATCATATTCTTTAATTGTATTAGACGATGATAATTTTCTACAACACTTCTTTATATCTTTCATTTAACTCTCCGAATGAATTCAATAATAGGATTTGTACATCTATGATAAAATGCAGAACTGTTTTGAGGACGGACTCTAATCTTTCCATCGCCTAACCTTCTGATTTTAAGGTGACTTTTTATCAACGCTAAACTTACTGAATATCTATTGTCAGTAATATACAAATCCGACTTTAAAATAAAGCCATCTTTTCCTTTGCATTTTTTATAACAATCTTTAATGTTTCTCATTGTTTATCCTTTTGAAAACTTTCCAAGAATCTCTGTAAGGATATTTGTCTACATCTTCGCATCTAGGCCCATCATCATGATAATCTATAAATCCATCAGGGTTGCGAGAGTTTTGCTTAAAAAGAATTTCTGAGTCATCTAACGCAATCAGAATAAATGAACTATAATAAACAACAATATCTTTATTTTCTACTTTACCTTTTGTCTTCTGTTTATAGCATTCAGATATTTTTCTCATGGCTTAACTCTTCTGAAGAGATTATTGCTCCAAACTTTTTCTCCGGTTTTACAAAAAATATTTTCACGTAACATTATTTCAGAAACATATTTTAAACAATGTAAAGAAAAACCATCTAGATAAAAATTTGTTGCATGTTTGTAATTTACTATGTCACCATGTTCAATAATATCTTCTCGCTTTTTCAGTCTTTTATAACACTTCGATATATCTCTCATTATAACCTCTCAGATGAATTCTAACGTTGATTATTCAACAAAACGAACTCAGATATAGAAAACACAACAATCACTCTTAGAATTGAGATTTGGTGGGTTTAATGCGTCTGTACTGTTGACCAATGTTATCTTTAATCACAATGATATTGTACTTTCGATTAATTTCTATTTCTTTGTCACAATTAACAGATAAAGAAAAAAACGATTGACCACCATAATAAAAATTTCCTTTATCCATAAAGTATCTATACATGAAATTGTCAGCTTTCTCATAACACTCAGATATTTTACGCATTTTTTAAAACTTCATAAACTTCTTCAATTTCTTCTAATTTTACATCTTCATCAATGAGTTTAGAGATTTTCATCGCCAATTTAATATCTTCTTTTGTTAACCAATTATTGTCAATATAACTTTGCTTTGTATCTTTTTTTGCCTCTCGAATATCTTTCATTTGTTCTTCATAAGCGTACATTGTTCTTACATAATCAGCCAATCGTTGTTGTTTTGTTTTACTTTCAGTCATTTTCTCTTTCCTTTTTTTCTCAAAATAGTGTGGTTTAATTTCTTTATACCGGAAAAACCTATTACGTCTGTTATTGTGTAATGACAAATATTTCCTTCGTTCAAAAAGATTCTTATGGTGTTGTTTTTTTCAACCCATAATTCATATTTTTTACTTTTTGTTTTTGGATTTGGTGATGCAATATAGCAATCTTTTATTTGTTTCATATTGTTGATTCTTGTGGATAAAGTGTAAAGAACATTAAAAAACCTCATGACATACCAACAATCTTATCAAAAAAATTATCAAATGTCAAGAGGTTTTTCTAAATTATTGAGAATTGAAAATTTATTACAGCATACAAGCACCACCGCCGCAAGCAATTTCACCTTGCAAATCTGTATTATCTTCAAGTTCTATGACTTTTTTCAAATCAACGTCTTTTAACTTTAGAATCATGTTTTCATAATCTTCTTCTGAACACTCTTCTAGCGGTGCTTGAATATAAGTTCCTCCATCCCAAGGAAGTACCGACATTCCGTTGAAATAATTTTTATTGTTCCATAACCAATCACCGATGTCATTCCATTCATCATCCTTCACCGACACCGTAACAGAAACGTTGTCTGTGTTATGTCCTTTACGGTGTCCAGGTTGAACCCAATCTTTATGTAACCTAGCAACTCTATTAAGAATATCATCGAAGTTTTCTGAATCTCTTGTAATTGCTCCTTCAGGTGCTTTTACAGGAATAGAAATAACAGCCTGTAAATGAGGTTTAAAATAATCATCTTCAATTAACTCAGGATGATTATTTTTTAAGTAATCATAAATTGCTTCATTTTTTCCAACTCTAATTCTTCTGATATAATATTTTGAATGCCAACTATGAACGCCTGAAGAAGTTCCTAGCACCAAAGAAGATGTTCCTTCAGGTTTAATACAACAACTTCTAGCAGACAATCCAATTCCGATTTTTTCACTAACTTCTTTGTTCACTTTCAGTACCAATTCAGAACCTTTTTCAATGTCTAACTTTAGAAAGTTTTCATTGCAGATTCCTGTCATTGATACACCTAAAAGGTATTCTTTTTCAGTATGCTTTTTCCAAATATCTCTCAAATAATGAAAATCTGTGTAAGACGCTTGAAGTGTCCCTATAAATGTTGCAGCACGAACTCTGTTTTCAAATTCTTCTTGAGTTAAAATATCTGAAACATTTATTGTAGTTAAATTGCAAAATTGATTTTTAAGAAGGGCCTTTTCGTTACAGGGGTTAATGCCCATTTCTTCATTGTTTGAAAAATAAATTCCAGGTTCACCAGACCTTGAATGTTTGATTTTTTCCCAAAATTCATAAAATTCATTTTTCTTAATTTGACTTCTTAAAACATTTGCTGAATTGTTTGCTCTACCACGTTGAGGATTGTGAATATACCAATCACCATATTTGCAAGAAATCATATCTTCATCATCAAAAGAAAATAAAGATAACAACGCTGCTCTACGAATACCACCAGCAAGAACTGCATCTGCTATAAAACAAACAATGTCATGAACTTCTAAGGAAGATAATCTTTCGCCATCCTTTTTTTGTTCGAGAATTTTTTTGATGTTGTGCAGACAATCATGCAAAGGTTGTGGTCCAGGTGCCTTTCCTCCGCTTGTAACCAAACGTTCGCCTTTCTTTCTAATGTCAGAATAATCAAAAACGATAGTCGAAGTCCCGAAAAAATAAGACTTCATCAAGGCTTTTATTGCATCAGACCAGCCTTCAATACTATCACCAATCAAATACCTTCTTTTTCTTTCAATTGGCCTTTTGATATAAGGAAGTTTATCAATATGGTGATGTTGTACTGAGAAACCTACACCACAACCACTCAATAACAAAAACATAATTTCACCAAAAGAATGCCAATCATCAATAGGGCAAAACGCGCAATTGTACATTCTAGCTGGATTGGTTTCTATCGGCTTTCCAGCAAATTGAAAACTTCTCATAGAAGGAAGAACTTTTTTATCATAAACTAATTTATAAACTTCTTCTATCTCTTCCTTCAGGAAAGGAAACTTTTTAATGTGCATCTCTTTATTTCGAGAAACCGTTTCTTCCCAAGATTCCCTTCTGTTTAATTCTGGAATATATTTTGCATACTTCATATGGTGTACAATATCGGACATAATATCAATTGAATTCATAAAAACAACCTCTTTATTTAATTTCTTCTTGTTGCAACTTATTAAACTTATCTAACAACTTCTTAGACGTTTCTTTAACCATTCTTTGCTTATATTTTTCATTCAGTTCTTCAGGGTCTTCATCTGTTGGTGGAAAAACCGTTATACTCGTATTTGCCGTGTTCATCAAAATAGGCAAAATATCGCCTGTCGGACCGTTTCTATTCTTATTAAGAGAAATGTTCGACTTTGATAAACCCAAAACAACATCTGCACAAAACACTTTATTAAACGCTTCTGCAATATAATCCATCGTCAACACAGCAACCTGAGAACCTTGTCTGTTCGACTGAGTTAAAGCCCATACAGCAACATTATAGATTTTTGCCATACCTCTTAAGTCCTCGAAAATGTTACCTAAATTATGACGAACTTCGCCGTTTGGACTTTGACCTAATAATAAATCGCCGTAATCGACAATTACTATGTCTGGATAAATATCAGATGAAATAAGTTTCTCAAGGTGTCTTTCAAGAGTTGTGACTGTTGCTCTTTTTGGTGGATATTCTTTGATTATTAACTTGCCTGGAACATTCTTGATAAGTTCAATAACTTCATCTTTACGAGAAATTAAATCATCAACATCAATTCCTGTGATATTTGCATCCACTCTTTGACCAATAACAGTGTCTCTGAGTTCCATAGTGTAATAAACACCGTTGTAACCTTGAGAAACTGGAAAACCTATGAAATCACATGCTAATTGACTTTTTCCTACACCTGAACCACCTAGAATAATACCTAATTCACCACGACCTAAACCACCTCCAATAAGTTTGTTTAGTTCTTCGTGTTTTGTCGGAACCACTTGTCTATGGTCAGGCTCAAAGCGTTTATCTGCATCTAGGTGATAATCGTAACCAAAATCATTGTCTGCTCCTAACTTAAGAGCTTCTTTAATGACTTTTTCAATGTTGTTGAAAGAGTGGGTTTCGATTAAATCATCGACTTTCAGAATCGCTTTCTTTAAAACTTGTTTTTTGCAAAAATCAAGAGCGTTGTCTTTAATGAAAGTTTCTTCATTTTTTGATGGTTCAGTTCCTTTGATTTTGTTAAAGAATTTATGAATTTGAACGTTAATGGCTAAAGGTTCGATTTTATTGATTGGGTAATGATTGTTTAATATAGTGAACAATACTTCTTCAGAAGGATAATAATCGTATTGTCGTTTATAATCGTATAATTCTTTGGCGAAATATCTTAGGTATTTAACATCAAAGAAGTTGAAATCTAAGACTTCACCGATTTGGTCAGCAAAGGGTCTGTCGTGTAATATATTGTGTACAAGTCCTTCCTGAAAACTTCTTCCAAAGTGAGAAAAGTCTCTCTTTCTTTCGTCATAAGTCATATAAAGCACCTATTTTAGTTTGATTATGAAAATTTATTGATATTATAGATTATTTGACATTTTGAAAACAAAGAATCAATGATATTAGAATCACCAAATCCGTCTTCTGATAACTTTTGCAAAAAAGAAGTTTTGTTTAGGTTTGTTTCTTTATGGTTTAATATCGTTATAATAAAGTTTTGATTTTGAACAGAAATGTTTATTGTTTCCAGTTGCATCATTTCATAGTTGTGATAAATTAATTCCTCGTTTTCTAAAATTTTTGAATATATTTGCGGTATCTTTTTCTTTTTGTTGTTTTCCATGAATTCACGACACTTATCAAACAAAAAACTTAAGTTTTGTTTTTCCTCTCTCAGAAGCGTTTTAAAGCGGTTTGCTACGCTTTTGATACCTACCCCTTTGACACCAGATAAATTGTCGCTAGAATCTCCCTCAATAGCCCTAGCGAGTGTCATGTTATTTGGGTGGATTTGATATTTTTCAATTATGTCATGTTTTGATAATAATTCATTTTGAGTTGGTCTATAGATTAAAGTGTTGTTGTTCAGTAACTGATAAAAGTCTTTGTCAGCGGAAACAATGACTTTATCTTTATTTTTGTAATATTTGCAGATAAAAGCGATTATGTCATCTGCTTCTAAGTCGTCAAGATATATCTGAGAGATGGGGAGAAGGTTTAGATACTCCATGAGTTTTAATTGTTGCCAACTTTCATTCTCAGGTGTTTTATTGTTTTCGGAGTTAACTCTATTAAGTTTTATTGGTTTTCTTCCTGATTTATAATTTTCATCTTTTTTTCTTCTTTTTTTAGAGCCGTTTATTCCATCCCACACTACAATGACTTTTGATGGTTCTATGACTCTCATGGTTTTGTTGAGAGAGCGAAAGAACCCATCAACACCTCCAATTGAAATTGTGTTTTTTGTTATTGCTGGATTGACTATGTAACAGGCTTTAAATCTATTGTTTCCATCAATTATTAAAATTCTTTCTTTCATTTTAACCTTTCGTAAGAATGCAAAGCCACTCTCAAACAACCTTTTTCAATGTAAAATTTTAATTCTCTGGCATTAATGATTAAACAAGAATTTTCATTTACAAACAACTCTTTAAAATTTTTTTGTAATCTTACATTACCTTTTTTTGCAATTTCATCCCATTCTAGTTTTCTATAACACTCAGATATTTTTCTCATGGTTTAACTCTTTTTGAAGTTTTATAAAATTTTAATTTATTTTCACACACTTTTTATTTCGTTTCTTTCTTCGCCATCTGAATAGTGAGTCATATCAGTTCGTAACAAACTTTTTACTTTCATTACAAAATCAATTGTTTTGTTGTAACTTCCAAATCCAAAAATTCTCATTTCACCCAACTTTTCTAAAACATCAACTTTAGTCAATATCACTTCATCAACTCCAGAAATTTCAATAGCTTTGTTTAATGTGTATATATCCAACCATCCAACTCTTCTTTTTCTTCCAGTTGTTGTTCCATATTCTTTTCCGATTTCTTGAAGTCTTTCGTTCGTAATTTCACTTGTCATTGGACCTGAACCAGAACGAGTTGTATAACACTTTGCAACTCCAATGATTTTATCTATTTTTTGCATCGGAAAACCACATGAAACACAAGCATATTGGGGCAGACAATTGGAAGAAGTTACATACGGGTATGTGCCATAATCAACATCTAACATAACACCTTGAGAACCCTGAAAAAGAATTGATTCTTTCTTTTTATCAGCGTTTCTTAACAACTCAGATACATCACAAACATAGTCTCTTAAGAAAGGAAATTCTTCTAAAGAATCTTTAATTCTCTTATTTTCTCTTTTAACTTTGTCTGAAAAGCAAGGTCCCATGCCTTGTCCAGTTGTCATAATTCCACTGTCTTTTTTTATTTGGTCTTTTGATATATGACTTTGTTTTATAATATGACAACGATAATCTATAAATAAATTGTTTTTAACTTGAATGTTATTTTGCTCTAATTGTTCAATTTCTTGTAAAAGTTTTTCAGGATTTATTAAACAACCAGAAGAAATATAACATTTTTTATCTGAGAGAATTCCTGCTGGAATGTGATGTAACTTATATTGTTTGTCTTTTATTTTTATATTTGCTCCAGCATTTGGACCACCATTGAATTTAACAACATGTTTGAAATTATATTCTTTATTGGAACACAACCAATCAACAATCTTACCTTTACCTTCATCACCCCATTGAAGACCAACAAGAATTACATTCATTTATTTTCCCTTTATTCTCTCGTATGAACCTTTGCCACAATACAAATCATCTTTTGACGTGGAAAATTCTATATATTCGTTTTCAATTTTAAGCCATGATTTATCGCTTATAAGAAATTCTACAAAATAACCACCTTTTCTAACAATGCCTTTTTTTGCAATTTCATTCCATTCTAGCTTTCTATAACACTCAGATATTTTTCTCATCTGATAAAACCTTGTAATTTAAAGATATAGGCAACCATATTCGTTTTCAGAAATCGAATAAAACACTTTCTTAACGCCAACAAACTTCAAAACACTTTGACACATACAACAAGGTCTGGATAAACACAATTTATCGTCGTTATTAAGTCGAACAACATAGAGAACAGAGTCTTTGGTTTTTGCGTTATCTAAGCCTAATACACAACCCAATTCAGCATGAATTGTTCCATGTCCTTTATGAGAGACAAAACGGTTAGCAAAAGAACAAAATTGGTTTTTATTTTCTGAAACGGATATGACAGAACCACCTTTCACTAAAACAGCACCATGACGGAATTTTGGAAACTGACTTTGTTGTGCTTGTTTTTTTGCGATTCGGAAAAACCTTTTCTTTCTTTTGCTAATCATTTTATTCTCTTGTTGTATAAGATAACAAAAACCAAAGACTTATTGAAAGTATCAAGCACAATATTAATTTCATGAATTTTTCAGGATATTTGCAATCATAACAGCCTTTTCATATTCTGTTTCTTTTTCGCTTGTTGAAATCTGAAGAACTTGATAGGCTTGAAATACTTTTTCATCCAACTCTTCAAGATTGTTTTCTTCCATGAATTTAATTCTCAGCAAATCCAACTCTACCTCATCTTTAAGTTTTTTGATTTTTTCTTGGCGTTTGTTGATTTGTTCTTGAAGTGCTTGTTTTTTTGTCATGGTTTTTTCTCCTGATTTCATGTTTTCTGACCAACCTGCTTTTTCTGCTTCGCTTTTTCTCACCAAAACTCTCCTAGAAACTGTTTTTCCAAATCTCCAATGCGAATCCATTTCCCCTCTTTCTGTAAGGTATTTGGAATTTTGCCTAAGTCTATACGACCCATCATCATAAGAATAACTAACTACAAAGAGTTGAAGTTTAAAAGGAGCGTAAAAACCATTATCTGAAACAGAGTCTCTGATAACAACTTCATCGCCAACATTCAATCTTCCTTCACTTTTTACTTCTGGACCCAACAAACATTTTTTCATTTTTTCTTCCTTTATTTTCTCGATAACTTTCTCAGAGATTTCATCGCAAACAGCATCTAAACTATTGAAAATATACGGAATTCCATTCCATCTTGTTCTTATATGGCGACCAACCCAATTCAGTGGTCGAAAAACATAATAATGTCCAAAATGTGAAAATTCCGACGATTCTACTTCAGCCAAATAATAAACTTTCTTAGTTTCTTTATAAACGAATTTGTCTCCAATCTTTATATCATGAAGCCAACTCATTCAATTCTCCTACAATTCTCTAAATGATTTCTATAGTCACAAACACCGCCTATTCCACCATAATCTCTCAGTTCACAAATAAACTTTTCACCAACTTTAACACTTTTGACCTTTGCTTTCCAGCAATAATTGACTACATCAACAAGACATAATTCCTCAACAGAACAACTTACTTTATGACAAGAACATTTCGCTTCTCTGCAAACTTTACTATATGCAAAAACTTTAACTTTCGATACTTCGTATGTCTTTTTGTAATTGCAACCACCTAATCTCATGTAAGAAAGGTATCCAAGGAAAAACAAACAAGAAGACATCACAGTGAATAAAAAGATAGAAAAGAAAATATCAACAAATTTAGAAAATTTATCCATTTTCATTACCTTTTTGTTTAAATTTAATCTTTTTTTCTTGAATTTTTATCAATGTTTCCAAGCCTTCTATAAAGCATAATGGAAAGTCAGATATGGCACCTAAGCCAACCTTGTTCCAGATTTTACTTTCAACCTTGGCAATTGGTTTAAAGACTTTTAAACAAAGCTTGGCAAAATTCACATTCTTAATTTTGTTAAACACTTGTTCTTTAGAAGACAACACGATACAGTCATCTCCAAACAAAATACCTTTTGTATCATGTAAAATTAAACTTAATTTCCATTTCATAGCGTTTTCCTTTCTCTCAAGATATGAAAATGAAATGTTTTAGCTTTCTTGTTTTTCTGTACAAATCGTAACGTCTTTTTTCTGTACAAAACATAAAATTCACAATCAATTGAAACACTTTTGTTTTTACTGAGATATGTTTTCATTGACTTAAGAGACTGATAAAAGTTATCATATTTCACAACAATAAGATTATTGTTTTTCCAATGAACTTTTTCAGTTAAAATAATGTAACTATATTTCTTGTCTTTTTCAACTTTGCATCTACCATAAAACTGAACAAACTCAGTTTCTTTTTTTGCTGAGAGTGGTGTGATTGATGATAGATAAATAAATGCAAACAAACTGTAAATCAATATTCTCATTTTATTCTCCTAATTCCCTTATACATTGAATTACCCAACCTATATGGTCTATCGGTTAGTCTTGTTGTATCACCAAAATTTCTCGAAAAACGAAGGCTTTCTTTGGAACAAACAATATAAATTACGTCAAGATTATAAAGCAAATCGTAATCTTTAGTAAACACATTGTGTTCAATCTTTTCATACTTTATCATATATTTTTCACCATGAGTTTCGATTGTTTTCATAACTGTCAACAACTTCTTTATAAATCATTTCTGCTTCATTATTGTTTGTCTGTAGAACATGGTCAAACAACAAACAACAAACTTCAGTTATCAATTCATTGTTTTTATTGTCTATCAACAATGAAACAACAAAGTCTCTAAGAGTCTCATCTTTCTCTTCTTCTTCACAAGAACATAAGGACTTAAGAACATCTTCAGGTAAAACTTCAAGTTCTAGTATCATAAAAACTCCTTATTTGCCAATGATTTTAACAATCTTGTACCCAAGATACCAAGTTATGAAAATTGGTATCCAAATCCAACCTACTTGAAGAAACAAGTTTACCAGAATCACATACTTTATTCTCCTTTGTTATAAAGTTCTCTATAATGAAGCAAACTTAGTTCTTTCTTTTTTGCTTCAATCATAATGTCAACATTAAAACCAAAAGTGTCGATATAAGAATAAATCATATCTGAATGAGCTTGTGGTTTTATTTTGTCGTCATTTTGTTCTACAGACCTAGATTCTGAATAATGAAACACAGGATTGAAACCTAATCCATCCCATGTTTGCAAAGCCAAAAAGAACGCATCTTCTGTAGTTTGTTCGCCAGGATTCAGATTGTGATGATGATAGTCAAAAACAATCGGTATATTGATGTTTTTATAAACCAAGTCGAATAATTCTTGTGTTGTATAAAGGCTTTCTTTGTCGTCATTTTCCACAGTTAAGCGTGACCTAACTGATTCAGATAGTAAATGAAAGTTATCGCAAAATTGCTTTGCTGTAGAAATTTTATCGTTATATGCTGCACCGATATGAATGTTTATTTTGTTGTAATGTGAACGAGATAAACCAATCATATCCATAAAAAAACCATGAAACTCAAGTTCTTTAATTGTAGAGTCAAGAACGTTTTGTTTTGGAGTTGCAAGTTTACAGAAGTGGTCAGGGTGCATTGTCAATCTATGACCATATTGTTCAGCAAAACAACCAACAGACTTTAAAACTTCTTCGATTTTTGAAGAATCCTTGAGAGAAGAAAAGTCGAATTCTGAAAACCAAGGAATAAAGTTCGATGACATGCGGAAGAACCGCATGTTATTATCTTCGTTCCATTGAAGGATTTTTAGCAAATCTTGACAGTTCATTAAAGACAAATCAGAAACGTAATCTAAACCCTTTTCTAGGAAAGTTTTCTTTCGCATTGTTCGGGAAGTAAATATTTTATCTTTCTTGAGTGTTTCGTTGATACAGGCATATCCAAGCATGATAACTCCGATAAAAAAGGGTTTAGATTCTTATAGGAAGGATTATAAAACAGGAAGGAAAAAATGTCAAGTGTTATTAATGATATTTTTGTTTACAGTAAACAATGCAAGAAAAGTCTTTCTGAGAAAGAGGAATGACTTCTACTTTTTGTACACTCCAATTCTTATCTTCAACAATTTCTTTCATCTTAACATCAAATTCTTTCTTTGTGTCGATGGTGAAAGAAAAGTAATGTTGTTTTTCTTTTGGTTTTCCAATAAACAACCACTTTAGCAAAAACACAATTAAATTAAACATGTTATTTTTTTCCTTTGTTTATTTACAGTTAATCAAATTCGGATACATAGAAAGAAAGGGAATTCTAAAACCATAAGTCTTGCACTTGTATTTCTCCTTCTTTTTAAGTTTTGAATATAAATCTGAAGAATTAAACTTCATGTGAAACAACGAATCTGTGTTTTCATAAACGCCGCTTGAAGTAAAGATTAGATATTTGCTACTCTCCTTACTCACTTTCACAGTTTTGTCCGATACTGTAAACTCAACTTCCTTTTGTGTTCCATATTGATAACAAGCCGATACACCAACAAGCAAAACAAAAACAAGAAAAATAGAAACAAGAAAAATAGAAACAAACCAGTTATTATCAATCTTTTTTCTTCGCATAAAATCTCCTTATTTTGCGAAATGTTTTAACCAACGTTTGTATCATACAAATTCATCCATCACTTGTCAACAACTTTATTCACTTTCTTCAGACAAAGTATAAAAACTAGAAACATCGACATCTTTTCTTTCAAACTTTTCAATAAGTTCTCTCTCAAGCAACTCTTCGACTCTTGCTCTAAATTTATCATCTGCTTTTATCTTTTCTTCCCATTCTGCTGAACGGAATGTATATAATTCTTTTTCGTTATCGTCATACAGTTTACACCAAGCACCATAAGAAAGATATTCTGTTTCTTTTAAAGCATTTAGCCAACTTTCTTCATCCATGATTCCAATTCTATCATAATCGCCCCATAAAATCTTAAAGCTGCAAACCCTACCTTCAGTACCAAATCTTGATTTTTTGTTCTCTACTTTGAGTTCTGTACCTATTCTTCGATTGCTTTCATCTAAAACAAAACTTTTCTTACTTTTTCTCTTTGTTAACCAAACTCTCAATGAAAAAACATAATCAAGACTTTTTCCACCTGGAGTTCTCCAAGGGTCCATCATTGCTTGGATATGTGCGTTGGGTCCTGAAGGAATGTTCACTTTCAGTTGATTTACAACCAAAAGAGTGGAATGTCTGTTTGAAAGAGGTTGAATTAACTTAGAGAAACCTTTTGCTAAGACTCTAGCTTTAACCGCAATAGAACTATTTGGATTATAATCACCTTCAATATCAGTTTTTGCAGGTGTAAAAGCTAAAGAATCCCAGACAAAAAAGTTTTTCTCTGAGTTCATTAAAATTTCTTCAATTATTTCTAATGTTTCTTCGACTGAAACGGCGGGAACGTAGAGGGTGTTGTCTAGGTCGCAACCCATTTGAGCAAGGAAATCTGAGGATAAGGCTCTTTCAGATTCAAAATAGATGAAGTTGTATCCTTTTCTTTGTGCATTAATTCCTGCTTGAGCCGCAAGAAAGGATTTTCCTGAACCTTCTTCACCTGCCAACTCAGAAATTCTACCAACAGGCCAACCGGCTTTTCTTCCTTTGCAGATTGTATAATCTAAAACTGTTGAACCTGTGGGAATCCAATCGTGGACTTCAGCAGGGTTTTCTTCAGCCAATGTTTTAAATTGTATTTTTCTTTTTGTTTTGTTTAATTTATCTTTTAATTCAGCAATATTTAATTTTCCGATTGACATCCTGTTTTCCTTAAACGTTAATAAAAAAACCCCTTTTATGTATATTATTTAGCAACATTCAAAATGCGCTTCTCAGTCCACTTAGCAAGAAGGTACATCATGACAACTCAAAGTTTTTTTTAATTGCTAAGACTGCGTATGCTTGTTTTGATTTATATACATAAAAGGGGTTGATATGGTTTTCAGTTATTTTACAACTGAATTATTCATTTTTAGAATTCTCTTCTTTCAATGCTGCTAGTTTTTTCTCCACTTCAGTTTGAGGTTCAGAACCATACTTTTCAGTATCTTCAGATTCTTCATCGGTAAATTGACTTAGATATTCCTGCAAAATTTGAACAGAATCTTGATACGTGATTCTGGTAAACGGTGCAGTCTCATCAGCATTATCTTCATCCAACTTAGATAAGTCGTAAGTACAGTCTTTTGGAAGAAGAGGTTTTGGCCTAATCCCAGGTTCAACTTTATCAGCCTTGTGAGCGTAAATTCCTTCACCTGCTGGAACACCAATGAATTTAAAATCCAACGCTTTTGTTGTTGCTTTATTTTCTTCGGGACAGAAACCTCCCAATTCAGCAAACTCAGGGTCTAGGCATTTGCGCAAAATATCCAAGGCAACATCTTTTTTATATGTTTTCCAAATTTTTGGCCCAAACTCTTCAGCGCCTCGAACAAAACCACGAAAAACCCAAAAAGTACTGTCTTTCAACGTTTTATAATGGTCTTTTTCGACTTCATTGAGGTTTTCGTATTTCCTATCACCTTCAAACAAGACATTGAAGATAAAGTCATTCAAAGCAGACTTTTCTCCAAATTGTGTTGGACACATAGGCAATAGGTCTCTCTTAAACTTCCCACTTTCGTCATACTTGAGTTTACGAATTGCTTTTACTTCTTTGACCACTTCACCATCAGGCCAACGAATAAGTCTGAATTCATGAGTTTCACCCATTTTTGTTTTGAACTCAGGATATTCTTTCCACTTATCTTCAGAACTTACATTTGAAGTTTGTTTGATTGAACCACCTGATTCGAGTGCTTCTAGTTGAGCCTTTAGTTTATCATCTAAAGTCATTTTATTTCCTTTTTTTCTCTATAACGTTATAAACAAGAGTTTATCGATTATACAAGACAAGAGTTTAAGTTTTGTTAGAGATTATAGATAGTTTTGTTTGAAGTCGGATACGTCAATATCGACTTCTTGAATTCCACCTTGAATTGTTGATTCGTTGATAGTTCGCACTCCGTTCTTATCGAAGTCCCAAACAGTTTTGTATCCAGGTTTTAGCGTTTTTTTGCCGCCCTTTGTTCCAATGGTTTTTGGAAGCATGTTAAGTTTCTCAAGTGTTTCGAGTTCAAGGTAGGTCATTGTCCTCAAGGAATTGTCTTGTTTTTTGTAGGTTGCGCGTTTTACTTTCATGGTTTCTCCTTTAGAGTTAGAAAAGATGTTTTTGAGCTTAGTGAAAATTGACATAATTGACTCCTTTGTCTTGTATAAAAGATAACACATTCTATCATGACAAACTCTATTTGTCAAGAACTTTTTTTTATTTTTTTTACTGCAATCCATTTTAGAAAAGTTGTAGCGAATTCAAAAAACAAAAGAACTGCCAAAATGGGAGAGAATAAAATTCCTATCAGAAAAGTATCTTCATCAAATGGTGAATCGTTTGTAAAATGATTGAACAATCTAACAACAATTGCACCAATTATGAAATACATAATCATAAAATACAGTATTTTCATGTCTAAAAAACCTATCTTTAAATTCTTTTTTAGAGTTGTTTACGATTTCTTCGTTTTTTTTGTTCTTCCAGTTCCAATAAAGTTGAATTGTTCTGAATTGTGGAGTTATTATCTTTCACATTTTCTTTTTCGCTAATATCTTTGATTTCCTCGAACCATTTCGGATTCCAAACCAAACCATTTTCGTTTTCGAAACGAATAACCTTGCAATCAAATTCATCATCAAATTCAACACTTTCAATAATAAGATTGTTAGGTAATCCAACGAAGTGATGTAAAGAAAGATACATTTCTTCTAATTCACCTTTAAGAGTTTTAAAATTAAGGTTATTAGCTATTTTTACTTTCATTCCAGGTTTCAATTCAGTCATACTCTACACTCCAGTTTGAGAAGTTTTTTGAACAAAATAACAAAACTCTTTTTCATAATCTGAAACATGAACTGAATAACTTATCGAATCTTCTGTTTCTTGTATTTTCTTTTCAAAAAGATTATATACACTCAACAACAAAGAATCATCATTTTCAGCTTTGTTTCTTGATACGACATAATAATAATGTTTTTCCAACGGAACGTCAAGAACTTTCTCATCTTTTTTTCTGAAATTATATAATCCTATTTCTTTTCCAGTGTTTACATCCATAAAACCAACTGAAGATATTCTATAATGTTCGGAAAATATTGATTTATTACCGAACAAAACCTTTTCCGAACTATAGAATTTAATGTTTTCAAGAATGTTAAAAATATATTCATTTATTTTTTCATATTTGTTTAACAAAGTTACTTCTGGAATATTTTCTAACATTGACTTTTCGTCAAATATAACCAATTCATTAAACAATCCACTTCTTGTATATTCCTGAACAACATTAAACACCAACTCATGATTCCGTTTTCTCTGTTTTGTTAACGAATTTTCCAACGGAGCAAAATAAACAATATTTATCTTTTTATCTTTAATTTTCTCCAATAAACTCAATAAACAACCTGAAACAATACCTGAACCACATACAAAAACTAAAACATTTTCTGAAACTTTATTCACCCAATCAACAGGAATATCAATTTCATCCATTTTTTGATGCGTATCTCTCTCTTCCAAATAAACAAAATTGTCAATATCCCACTCTTCAGTATCAAAAAAAATGGTATTGTATTTTTTAGCAAATAAGAGAGCCATAGAGCAACCAAAATTACCTAACCCTAACACTGTATCATATTTCATTGAAATTGTCCTTAGAATTGATATTTGATGCCTTACTGAAGATTCTATTGTTGAATCATGTTTCCGAAATTATGACCTTTGGAAACATTGACCATGAAAGCACCAAATCTAGTGTTTTTAAAAATTGATTTTATATTATTTAAATGTTTTTCTTCTTTGTGGTTTACATCCAACACAACTGAATCATGAAGTGTGAAATATATTTTTGTACTTAATTTATTTCTCTTCAAATACAGCAGTATTTCATACACTTGTTCAAAAAACATATCTGAGGTGGTTGATTGAATTAAATAATTCAAGAAATGTTCTTTATCACAATCAATCACTCTGTTGAACGGAGTGATAATTTTGTTTTCTGAGAAATATGAATTCAAAAGCACTTCTTTTTTGTACAGTTTTTCATAAAACTCATCTTTTTTATTGTGTTTTGAATAAAACCATGAGAAAAAATCAGATTTAACTTCGTTTCTGGTTAATTTATTATTAAACTTTTGTTGATTGTGCCATTGATGAATATCAATCTCAGGTAAATCATTACTGAGAAGTGATAATGCTGTTCTTACTTCAGCAGTATTAAAATCCAGTTCAATTAAATAATCGTACTGAGGAAGGATTATATCTCTATATTCTTTGTTTAAAGTTAAAATCGGAAAATAACCTGTGTTCATACCCATTCTACCTGTTTTAACTTTGTATGAATTATATGAAATATAAGGTTTCTTATTGTTTAAAGAAACAAACTGAGGATGATTCTCATCTAAAACAATTCTGTTTAATCTTATTTCTTTAATAACTGTTTCTATCTTTAAGAGAATATCATAGTGATTAATCTTATCTTTAACGTTATTAATAACTGTTTTTTCTTTTAACTGAAGAAATGGTAAAAGAACATGTGAAGGAACAATATCGGATAAAAACACTTTATTTAATTTTGTTTTTAAGTTTTGATGTATATCGATGTATTTTTCAACTTTAAGATATAACTGTTTCAGTTCTTCACTTAAGGAATAAAGATTTATACCGTTATTGTTTAATTTCTGAAAAGTTATTTTATTTGAGAATTTAAAACAGAGAGGATTGTAAGACCAAGAATGATATCTACCTTCAGGTATGGTTTTCACCTTAAGTAATTCAGAGTTATAATATATTAAATAATCATCTTTAACTTTATCCAATATATCAATGTACATTTGATTCTCTTTAATTTAAGTTTAATTTAAACAGTTAATTAATTTTAATTAACTTAACTCTATCTTTAAGTTTATTTAACTTAATGTCTTTTTCTTTTATTCTATACTCTCTTTCTATAATGTTTAATTTAAACAGTTTAGTTAAAACTGAATTAATGAAACTGATTAATTCGTTTATTATTAATCTTTCTTTAAAATCATTATAACAAGTTTCAAAAATCATGTCAACAGGCTGTTGAAAAATAGTTTGGTATGATTTTGATATTGCAGAAGAATTTAATTTAGGGTACAACCTCCACGGAACACTCTTGTCTATATGAAAACCATATTTGTTGCACATTTTTATAAAGAAAACAAAGTCTTGATTGTCGTAATAATGTGTTAATTTATATTCTTCATCGTTGTAATCATGATTATCTATCTCAATGATTAATCCGAAGTTTAAAGAAGAAACGATTCTCTGAGAACAAAATAGTTCAAACGTCAAAGGTATTTTCTTCAGTGCTTCTTCAGTAAACTCTTGTAACACAAAATCCATCAAAGAGTCAACATCTATAACGTTAATTTTATCTTTGTTTGTTCCGTAATAAACATCTGATTGATTAATCACCCTCTGTATCAAGGAATTTTCCAGTTCTTCAATATAAGAACTAAATTCATCCTCTATATCAACTGTCTTGTTATGGACTTTAATTTCATAAAGATTATTGTTCTTGCCGTTTAATAAACCTCTTATTCTTCCAAAGTTCATTGAATTTTTTAAGTTTAAGAATGGATTGATTAAAAAATTTAAGATATAAGAGTTATCTATTTCCTCTAAAAACTCTTTCTTTGGATAAATGACTTCACCTTTATCGTTGAATCTTCCATAATAATAAAATCGTTCTGAGGGAACAAAAGAAAAATAATACTTCTCAGCCAACTCTTTCTTTTTTTGCATTAATTTAAACAAAGAAGGTAAATTATCTTTGTTTTTATAATCTTGTATAAACGGATTTATTTCTATCATTATTTTATTTCTTTATCTTTAAAGAATTTCTGATTCAATGTGTCAGCCAACCCACCAAAGAAATTATCACCATACCAAAAACGACCAAACTCTTTTCCTACTTTTTTCCTATACCGTTTCAGACAATCTTCATTGTTATTTTCATTATCTTTGAAACCTTGACCGTTACCTCTGGATTCCCATTTACATCTGAGTGTGGTGTTGAACTTTCCACTTTCTAATTCACCAGAAACTTCTGTAATCACATAATATCCACCTAAGCCCAATTCAGATGCAATAGAATTAACATCACCTGGATTCCCTAATCCAATAGATGTCGGATTAACAAAAACCTTCATTCCTGGATAAAAACCACCAACACCATACAAATTCAGATTAACATCATATAACCTTTTCAGCCACTCTAAATCCGTTCCTTGCATTATCGCTTCTTTCTGATAAGGTTGAGTTTGATTAACAAATTCAGCCGTTTTCAACAAGCCTCTATCTGAACCAACATAAAAGTGATAAATACCGTCTTTAGAATCTGTAAAATAATTTGCTTTTCTTCTGTAGTTTATTTTATCGTACACAGCATATATAAAAAAATACTCGAAATTAGGCTTTCCAGGTTCTTCAATGATATTTTTCTTTTGTGAGAGCGCTTCTAACGTCACTTTTTTATTACATGGCTCTATAACCCTCGAAACTACAAAATCGTTCTGTATTTTGCTGTAAGGTACATTAGAATTGATGATAGGGTCAACCTTTCCGTCTTTACCTTGACCGTTGAGATTGAAAAGTGATATTCTCGGATGAATGTTTGTATTTTGTTTTGTCTGAGTGGGGTCTGTTGTAATTTGTAAACAAGGATGGTTAAAGATTGGTTTTACAAGACCAACTAAAATATCTCTAATAAAATCATTAAATGCGTAAGTGTCTTTGTTGATTTTAATTATAGTGTTAGAAAACCAAATTGAAAATGTCTGAAGAGAAACAGGAATGTCAGCTATTGAAAGATATTTGTTTGGTTCTAATGGATTTTCTATCGAACCAACCAGAAAACGTGTAAAAAATTCTTTATCTTTTTTGTATAGTTTATCTAACACAATATCAAATAAATCACCTAGAAAAAAATAATGAACTAAAATATCATCGTTAAATGTAGGAATTCTTGAGTCTAAAAGTTTTTTGTTTGACAACACTTTTCCATCATTATAAAGTTTAGATAAATTTCTAAATTTCTGAAGATAACTGCTGTGTTGACTATCTGTTAACTTTGTCTTCTTTTTTTCCCTTGCCGTTCCTGTTCCAGATTT
>Ga0208019_1000269_pt1 | contig 28645 bp, 42 predicted proteins | sample CB_VirMetaG_5_FD_184540 | JGI IMG/M metagenome (GOLD analysis project Ga0208019, IMG submission 184540) | Freshwater to marine saline gradient viral communities from Chesapeake Bay - CB_1508_1D Viral MetaG (SPAdes) (version 4) | ecosystem: Environmental > Aquatic > Marine > Coastal | place: USA... | reverse complement strand
ATATTTGGTACTCGCACGGGGAATCGAACCCCGACTACCGGGATGAAAACCCAGCGTTCTAACCGTTAAACTATGCGAGCACATAAAACTTTCTTTTTATATTGTGGTTGAGGTGGTAGGACTCGAACCTACAACTACCGGAATCAAAATCCGGGGCTCTGCCAATTGAACTACACCTCATCTCCATCGTGACTACAGTCTATCACACCCTGCCTGTCTTGTCAACCCTTTTCTTAACTTTCACTCTTATTTTGAGATGGTGAACCCCCTGGGACTCGAACCCAGAACAAAAAGATTAAAAGTCTTCTACTCTACCTGTTGAGTTAGAGGTCCGTTCTCTCATCGTGACTACAGTCTACCACGCTCAGTCTGTCTTGTCAACCTTTAATATAGAATCTAAAGTTTTCTCTGTGAAAGGCACACCCGAAAGTACGGGTGTGCCTTTTAGGAGACTATCTACTTGCGCTTGATAAGACTTTGGATAACCGATTCCTTTATCTTATTCTGCTTTGTCTTGACGGTAATCTCCCCTGTGTTTTCACATCGGTATTCCATTGCCATTCCGAGCGCAACAGACTCTGGAATCCAGTTAACTACAGCCCCAGGAACATCGCTCAAAGTCTGTGCCAACTGATTTTGACTCTTCATGGAGCGATTCTTAAACCACACAGAAAAATCTTTTTGCATGGGCGGGGTCCAGGCAGTCTTACCGTTTGGAAGATTATCGTACTCCGACAAGAAAATGCTTAGTCCCAAAAGAAGATCGGCATGGATTTTTGTATCGTTCGGGTAATCCTGCTGAATCATTTCAGATGCCAGCTTAAGATACTTAATACCAAAACCTCGCTTTGCAAGCTTTGCAATTCCCTTTCTGAAAGCCCTGATCTTAACCGAGGGGCCTCCCACATCGCCCTGCTTGCACCCCTGGCCACTACCACCATCAACATGTAGGTTACATGTAATAAGGTCCTGTACGGTGGATAGAGCCTCTGGGAGATTACTCAGACACTCCATGACGAAGATTTCCTCTGCATTCTGTCCCTTCCGTAGCTTGGAGTTTCGCTTAACATAAGCTTCCGAGTATTTCTCCTTGTTATCTACAGCAACATAAGCGCATGGAATCTCGCTTAAATCAAAGATGATATGCAAATGGCGACGATGATCACCATCCAAGAGAGCCATCCAACGATTTTCTCCAACTGCTGGGCAGTATCCATAATAATGCAAGTCTTTCGTCTCTGGATCGGGTGTATAGTCCTTCGGAAAGTAAGCGATTGTGATCGGATCGCTCATGGACAAATCCAAGCCTTCACATTCCTTAATGTATTTGATTAAAGTTTTAGCGCTAGTATCACGCTGGCCTCCAAGAGCGCTCACAATTCGTGGGTCAATCGTATAAGAATAAGATGGATAGTTCCCGTACACCTTCCATTTGGGGTCGAGTGTGATATCCTTTCCAACAATTCGCCGTGACATAAGTTCCTCCTTTGTTTAGTATTATGTCTGACTTTTTTTCGAAGCCGTCTATCCGGTCTAACACGGGGCATCAGTCATTCCCCTTAACTGTCTCTACTATATCATGCCCTGGTGGGCTTGTCAACTATTTTTTTCCAATCATTAAAATCTCTGTGGCTTTCTTCGCACTATATGTTCCGTCGTCTTCTTTCTTTCTTCGACCAACGGTATAAGTTACATCAAAAGTCTCAATAATATTAGTACCTTGTCTCTGCTCAAAGAATCCGTCGCCCACATCACGGTTTGACATCATCACATAAGCACCACCATGCGTTGCACAGTTTAGATAGTCTACCACACTTTGTTGTAGTTTATCGTCAAAATCTACTTCATATTGTGTAAAACATCCTCGATATGGCGGGTCCATGAAGATAAAGCAATTTTCTTCTCCATGAGCATAATCCAAAGTATCCATGAAGTCTACATTCAAAAGTGTAGCATTTTGTAGAGCTTGATTCCAAAGTTTCAAATCTTCTCTTCCGTCTCCGTTTTTACTGGAAAATATAGAATCCTCATGCCTCATTAAGCCACATGGTGTATGAAACAACCCTGTGTCTCTGGTTTTTGTAGAGCCAGGAATACGCTCTTTATACGTTTGCCAGACACCATTGAATCCTGTCTTCATTAGAAAATATAAAGTAGCAGAATAAAAAGTGTTCAGTCTGTCATCTTGCGTTTGCTGATACTCTTGTCTAGTCTTGAAATAATAAGAACGACGCACATGATAGATCGGATTCTCATTCCACAAATCTATCCAATTGACATTCTGGCCTACTTTATATTGTTTCTCTAGTTCCTTATTCGCACAGCCAATAGGATGGTCAACCCATATCTTTTTGTTATTACTATCTCTTAGATCCTTTTTCGGCGGATAAAGAGATAAATACTTCTTCTCATGCTCAAATACAACGCGACAGAACTCATCATAATCGTTCTTAACCGCATTATAGATTCCCATGATGTATGGGTTCCTATCGTTCAGAACAAAGTTGGCATTTGGGTTCCTTTCATGTGCCCAAATAAACATTGCCCCGCCACCTAGAAACGGCTCAATGTATGTGTCAAATGTTTCAGGCAGAAGTTTCCTACTCTCATATTCTTTAATAAGAGAAGTCTTACCTCCTGCCCACATGAATAATGGTTTCATTTATGATAATGCCTCAATCCTTTCCTTGATCGTGTGGAACATAATAGACTCAATCTCTTCTGCTGTAAAGCCATTTTTGTTCATAAAACAAGAATTACCTCCCGGCTCATAAATATCAAAGCCAAAATCATGGGCTGGAGAAAGAGCACGTCCAATTGTTCCGTCTGCATATGCCCCCTCGCCAACAGCGAAGGTCACATAACTGACATTAGGACTTATTTTTCTACAAATATAGTTGTTCTTATACCATCTTTCAATGGCGTTACCCTTGTCCTGCTGCTTTTTAGCTTCAAATACGGCGATCAACTCGCCATCCCAAAACCAAAGATGACCATCGGGCTGACAGGCTCCCTTACCGTTTGGGATTTGATCTAGACGCAACTTTACCTGTGATGTAAGGCGTCCATTATAGCGCGGAAGCAGTGACTCCCTTAATACCTCTGCGCGGGACTTACAATGTTTATCAAGTGTGCGCGCCGCCTCATCGGTCGCGACTGTTCCTGGCTGAATACCTCCTGGCATACTCTATCTCCGTTCTCTTATTGTGACTACAGTCTACCACGCCTCGCTATCGCTGTCAAGGATTATTTGATTTCTATCGATTCTTCCTGTCCCACAAAATAGAATAATCGGCACCCAGATGGTAAGGATCATCCATAGAACTGCCGCAAAGCCAGTTCTCAAAGTAACATAAGTATCCAACTGAATGTCGTTGATAACAATGGTAGCCATACCTGCTGCTATCGTAACATACAACGCTGTAGCGATAAGGAAACCAATGAACATTAAAGTGTTGCGAACAAAATTTATAAAGTTTCTCATTTTATATCCTCTCTCGGTCGGAACAATACATGCTTAAACCAATCATTAATAGCCTTGATGGTATAACCCACACGAGGATCGTCCCTGGTATCATCTAATAAGCTATCCTTGATCTCGTTTATAACATGAATCTGTGGAAGTGGTATCGCACCTTCCTGCGGAGGTGTAAGGTACAGATCGTGAACAAAGTAATGGTTAAAAGTTGATTCCCCGCTGCGACGAACATAACCATCACCAACCTTCCATTCCCATTGGAATCCTAGTTGCCAAAGAGCATTCCAAACATCAGCCCAATCGCTGGTGGCTTCGTCGGTCCAAGTAAAGTTGCTTATTAGTTTAGTCATCGTCGCCGTAAACCTCCATCGTCGCATAAGCATACCTGTTGAACAGCACGTTGTCAATGAAAAAAGTGATTTCTCTTTCTTTTGACTCGCATCGAAGTTCAAAAAGGCGATGACTTGTGTATCTCTCTATGTCGGCATCCATTGGCTCGATCCCGAGGACCTCGCCTCTAAGTTGCTTGATCCTACGCCTTGTATACTTCTCAGTCCTCTGAAACTCGTTCAAGATAATCTCCGTGAAATGTTATTGTCTTTCCAAACTTCGTAAAATAAACAGAATACTTTTTGCCGTGGGCTCCGTCCAGACGATCCCATAACTCCCCCTTTGAAGGAGGAAGATTATCATCAACTATAACACCGAGCCCGTAACTATTATCTTTCTGATTTAACTTATCGCGAACCAAGTCGCCTATCTTTAGTTCTTTCATTAACGCTTTACAACCATCACATCAGGCGCTCTACGCGGTCTTCTCTTGCGTTTTGGTGCCTGCTGCTTTGTCCTCCCTCCTGTATTTCTAACACAGCGCCCACAGGCAATGTGACCCTTCATAGGACCATCCTGAGAACGCAAGAATGCTGGTGAGTATCCGCAACTCTCGCAAGTTAACTTTGATTGTTCTTTGGCAGCTTCAATGAGGTTTGAGACTGCCGGTGTAAGATTGCGTGCCTCAACATAAAGTGACCCGTCTTTGTTCCGAGAAACTTCTGTAATGGCTGGTGCGAACTCGTCATCTGATGATAACCCAGCAATCCTCTTAGACATTTTGTGAATAATATCATACCATCCATCATTACATTGAAAACCCCAGCCCATCTTTGATGATTCAAGTGGAGCCAATCTTTCTCTGTATAAGTGTGAGAACCTTTCGTAAAGTTCGTTTGTCTTTTGACTATCCATAATAGCCTCCTACACTCACATAGTAGCACAGGAGGCAACCGAAGTCAAGGCTCAAATGTTAGTTTTTGGCTTCCCTGAAACCTCTGCGGCGAGCAACATCCTCAGACGCAAAGCAAACCTCCGGCAAGGTTAGATAGTAAAACCTACTCTCCGGGGTATGATACATTCCTGACTCAGCATTTCCCTTGATGGGATAATCGCTTGGGCAGCGACCATTTAGAAGAGGCATACGCATATGCGCGCAGCCCGTCATAAAGAGAACACAAATAATAATAATCTTTTTCATTTCCAAAACACCTGAATACAAACAATAACAAAAGCGAGAAACAAACTCAAACCTGTCTTGGCTGTGATCCCCTCGCCCATAAAGAAATAAGATAGGAACGCAAAACTAACAACGCCGGATGCAAAGCCAATAAAACGTCCAGGCCAAAGCAAACCATCAAAATAACTTACAACCAACGCAGTTGCTTTGATAAACATATAAGATATTGGAACGCTGAACGTACAAGACATCAAAAAAGGATGTTCCTTTGCCCATTCATTTAGGAACTGCGCGTTGGTTTGGAACCATATCAATATTTGCCCCACAAAGAAAAGCAAGAAGCCGTAAATCAAATCTCTCAATCTTTGTTTCCTTTCTTTACAAGTTCAAAATCAACGACGGGACCGACCTGCAAGGCACCATCCATAAAAACCTTACAACACCAATATGATTGTCCGCTTTGTTCGAGCGTCATCTTGTATATCTCTGTGATAATGCCAACTCTATCAGGGCTATCAGTAGAATAAAGATTAATCCACTTTGCCTTTGGTCTTACAAGATCGCCAACTCTTATGTTGTAAGGGCAAGGGAAGTTTCTTGATCCCCAATCATTCAGCGCTTCTTCGTAGTCTCCGTGAAAAACCATCTCTCAACCTCTACATACACCATAGCAGACTGAGAGCGCCGCGTCAAGGATTATATTATCTTCTTCGCTTCGGAGAAACTTTCTCGCTTACTAGATAGTCGAGAGCGGCACGTTCTGGCGTGCCTGGGGTTGCAGCCCTACCAACAGGGACATTTCTTGCTGGAAACTTCTCACCGTGTGCTTTAGCTTTTTCGAACTCTGCCTTGCCCAACTCCATTCCTTTGCCTTCAATATAAGAAAGAATGGACTCAAGGTTCTCAGAATTTGATCGCCCTCCAACTTCCAAAGCAATCTCCTCATCTCCAGAGCGTGTCTTAATCCACTCCTCCGCTCTGTCCATTAGAAATGGATTTGGCTTGTCCATATTGGTTACATCAGGAAACATAAATCCAAACAAACTATTTGCAAGAGTGCCTTCATCATCAGTTTGTTTTATGGTGAATGCCATTTCTTCTCTTCCGACGCCTGGGTATAGAACTTTCATAAGTCTATCGGCGCGACCAAAGACCTTTGCCTTTGCAATGAGTTCTGCATGACGAGCTTCTCTATCAGCTTGTCTCTTCTTAGCCATCTGAACAGGATCAAGGACCTTTGTAGGATCTACTTCGGCAAGAATGTTCTGCAACTCTTCTGTAATGATTTGCTTAAGCTTGGACTTCGTTATTTTCATTTGACTTTTCCTCTTCTGTAAATAGTCCGTATCGCTCTTGTTCGCCATCATCGTATGTAATAATGGTGCGATTGCCTGGGTGTGGCTTGATATGAACTGTGATAAAATCATTCATTGAATCAAAAATAGCAATGGAACCCTTTGGTCGCGGATACAACCAATGTGCGATACATTGCCCTGTCGCCAACACAACACCCTCAATCACGACGCCTTCACCAGAGACGCCTGTTTCGTCTGCTTGGCGCGCAACTGTAAACGTTTGAATGCCGCGAGGGCACAAACGAGATGGCTTCTTAGGGATTAGTTCCTCTGCTGTAGATTGCTCTTCAACTACAAAATCGTCTTCGTTAGTCGTTTGTTCGCTCATTTTTCAAAACCCAATCAAATATTTCTACGATTCGTGGCGTTGTATCGTACTGCTCAACATCAGCGCGGGATACCCACTCATAATCGTCGTGCTCAAAATCAATCTGAACATCCCCATCATAGTCGGTTGTGTAGAACAAGTCAACCCATTTATCACTTAAATCTTTTAAGTAAGTTAAATTCTCAACGTTAAGATTTGCTTCTTCTTTTACTTCTCGGATGGCTGCTTCTTCCGGTGTTTCGCCGGTTTCGATCTTACCACCTGGGAGTCCCCACTTTTTAGGCATCCAACGAGACTTCGCTGAACGCAACAACAATAACATATTGCTATCGTCGTCTAGTATTACAACAGCCGATCCTTTCATTTTCTTACCAATCCTTATTCTAATCATTGATCTAAACTTAGCGCAAGATCATATGCCTTTGTATATATATCGTGCAACTTACCAAGCGCATCTGATCTTCGCAACATTTTGAAAGCAAGATTTTCAGGAGAGAATATTCCTGCTTTTTCCAATCCTGCTTGACGCATTATCTTGATCTTTTCTTTTAGATTGGCGGCTGCTTCCAAAGCAGCGTCATGGTCCCCATCATAGAGGATGGCGGCGACTTTGTCAACCTCTCTTTCAATACCGGACGCTTTCTTCTTCGCGGTCTTCTTGTCAATGAAAGGCTTGACTTTGTTTGGTTTTACAAGCCACTTATCATCTTTTAGAGAGTATACACCCGTTGAAACGTGTGGCTCGCTTTCATCTTGAACGTAAAGTTCGACTTCGTGTCCCTTCACTTTTATGTCGTGGGTTTTATTCCAGTTAGAACGAACAGCATCAAAGAAGCGCTTGACCAACTCTTCGTTGTCATTTACTTCCTTGAAGTCAATAATGATATGCAAATCAATATCAGAGAACTTTGACCAGTTGTAGTTCGCCAAAGATCCAGTCATAATAATATCTTTGATCTCGGCATCTAAATCAAGTCGCTCTATAAACTCATCAACAATATCCATTAGAGCTGCTTTGACGCCTGGACGGATTTTCTCATCACCATCCCAAATCTTTTGTTGAAGATCGGGTTGCATTTCAAATGTAGCAAGATCGCTCTCATCACCGATAGTAACAAGTATATCCTCACGCAAACGATTGAAGCGACTAAGGTCTTTCTCTTTGTATCGCGACTTGTGTTTGGCTGGCGGGGCAGTAGAAATATCAACCAACTTGTTTAGATCTTGTAGTTCCTTTGTTGTTGATTTGTTTTTCTTACGATAAACCTGAGCAAGATGCTCGTTCTCTTCTGGCTTGGCTGCTCGATCTCTCGGCATTACAGTATAATATTGATCTATATCAAACACCAACATTTCGCCTTGAACGTCATCGCGTTGAGTATCGTAAAACTTCCAAACTGCTGACGCATCATCAGAGATAGATTTGGTATCTGGTTTTAGTCCTGCTTTGCCTACTGTTTCAAGGGCAACATCATATAATAATGGACCATAACCGTCAGCAGCCTTGATAGACTCTACAACGTAGTTTCCCTCGTAAGGAAAGTCTCTACCCAACTGAATAGATAAAACGCCGTAGACGCCAACACCGCGCTCCATACGATCTAAATCGCCGGCTTTCAAAGGAGAACGCAGATCCTCTTGTAGCGCATAGTAAATTCTGTAATAGTTTGGCGCTTTCTGTTTATCAACAACGACAACAATATCTTCTGGAAGATCTGCTGCTGTCTTCATTGCTTCGTCAAGGAGTGCCTCTTCTAAACCACCAGGGGCTCCAGGGGGTGCGGATTTGAAGTCAGGCGAGTCACTTACGTTTTTGTAGCCGCCTTTCTTTTGCGGCCCCTTGGAAGTGAGATCCTTGAAGTCCTTTTTGAGGTCAGCTATATGCTCTGAGGACTGCCAGTATTCGCCCTCATTGACTTTCTGAACTCTCTTGGTGTATGACCCTGGTCCGTAGAAAGCTTTCTTTCTCTGCTTTGGCTTACGCTCCTTGTAGCGAAGAACTGAAACACCTTTAAGTCTCGCGATCTGCTTTACGACACGCTTCATCATTAGTTCTTTGGATGTATCGCGAGGTCTGCGAACGTGAACCTTGAGCGTGGAAAGATAAGTGTTGCCTAAATCCTTCTGAACACCACCCTTTTCCTTTTCAATAAGAGTAACGGTTAGAACCTCTGGTAGTGCGCGAATATCATTTTTAGTTTCATCGCGGGAACCACCACGGTTCTTATCCATTGAGATTAGAACTGTAAAGTTGAATGTATCTTGGAAGTAAGAAGGATCTTTTGCTTCCTCGATGAACTCTTTAAATGTTTGTAGTTGCCTTTTCATCTATATAAATAGTTCCCCATACTCAATAAGGGAGCGTGTTTCTTCTGGACATAAAACTTGATACCATTGAGAACCTTCAATAGTTTCCAAACGTTGTGCGAGAGGCCAATCATTTCCACCGGGGATATTCTTGTCTCCAACAAAAATCATTTCAACATCGTCGCCGTGAAGTTCTCTTATCTTTTCAATCACTTGACCTTTGTTCTTGCCTTTGGGATAAATATCCACAGAGATTGAGCCACCGATAGAAACTTCTAACTCTGGGTATGACTCATTGATATAAGCAACAATGTCTTCTCGTTCAAGGGATCTCTTATCCCAACGCTCGTAAGCCTTGCGCATATTTTGATTTGCATTTCGTCCAACGGTAGAGAAGTTTATCATCCCTGGTCTTCGCTCGATGTGATTGCCTTTCTTTGAACGCCATTGAGAGTTGTACAAGTAAAGTTCTAAATCAGAAATAAACTCATCGCCAGGATCAAACACATTACTGTATATAACCTTGCCTTCCTGTCTAAACACATTGCCCGAGCAAGTAAAGACACCCAAACAAGTGTCGATAAGATGTTGTCCTAACTGTTCAGTTGTTTTGGATATGTCGGAACCTGTAACCAAATAAACTTTCTTGTTCTTGGTTAGGATCCACTCAAGTAAAACTTCTTCTGTTTCTGATTCTATTTTTAGTCTCGGCTCTGTTAGAGTGCCGTCAACATCGAAAAGGAAAACTCTATCAGGCATCGCCTTGAGCTTTCGTGTTTCTCAAAAGGATCTCTGCGATCTCTCTGTTATACTCTTCATTGTTCTTGGAGAGGGCTTGATCCATTTCTCTTTGTTCATCCAACATTTGCCAGAGAGACTCGTTTTCGTCTGCAATCTTCTCTAACTTTTCTAACCTTGCATTGATATCGTCTAATGAACTTTCAAAATGGTCTAGTGCGCTTCTCAGATCACTTTCAATATCGTCTAGTCGTTCTAGCACGGTGTCGTATGATGTTTGGGGTCGGAATAGGTTCCGTATTAAAGATAACATTGATTAACTCCTGTCTAGTAACTATACCAGACTTTCTGTTATAAATCAACTCCAACAGTCTTTTTTGTGCATCTAAACTTAATGGAAACGGATAAGTCTCAAACTGTCCCGGTGCTATCTCTATTGTTTCTAGCTGTTCTTCTATATTATTCGGCACTGTCGTCGTCGTCCCCAGTATAATGCGGGTCAATCACATATCCAATCTCTATTAATGAACCCTCATTGGGGGTAACTAGGAACTCAACTTTGTTAAGGATAGGATTATAAACCCATTCGGCTGGATCCATCAACTGACCATCTTCAAATACTCTCACTGTATCCGGCACAGGTATGTAAGTAAGTGGCCACTCTTCGTATGGCTCAATCTGCGTTGAAGCTTCGGCAACACCGGGTGCCCAATCTTCTTCACAAAAATCAACTACAACACCATTGAAAGCGTTTGTTGCATCAATGTAACGATGACCAACATCTATTGTGTTTACAGTATAGCCACATTCGTTTTCAGTTTCGTGAACATTTACAATGCTCGCGATATAAACCGATTGTCTAACAATTGTTGCCCAGTTGATAAAGTCGTCCAAACCTGATTGATCAGATGTAAAGTATTCTTGACTTTGTTCTTCTTCATCGCTTACAAAGACTATCAACAAAGCAGCATCATCACGCAACCAAGTTTGGTTATATTCGTTTTCTTCTATGTAAGCATAGATCGAATCGAAACCACCTTCTCTTGCATTGTTGCCGGAAGCGCTATAAGCATCCCAAGCATCTTGTATATCATCGCCAGGAACCAAAGGAAAGTCGGTTGCCGAAATGGAATCAGTATAACCTGTGGACGTGATACCCAATCTCCACCCAGTTGGTGGAAGAGAGTTCATCATTTGTTCAATGCCTGATACGATTGCTGGGACATCATCTGCCATAGAGCAGGACTTATCTATAAGCCAAACAATATCAACACCATTTACAGAGTAAGGTTGTTCAAATGAATCAACCCAAACATCACCATAAATGTATTCTGGATCGCTTGGAACTTCAACTTCAACGTATACAGTTTCGCCTGGGTTCTGACTGACGATTGTGTAGTCTCCTTCACAAGCCGTCGTGGTTATAACCAAGAGAAGCAAGAGAAGGAGATTACGCATCATCTTAATCTCTCAACCCGCCTCTTCTAGGTGATGAAGCACCTGGGAAGGTTTTCCACAATGCTGGTTTGACTGGAACCTCGGACGATAAGATTTTAGATTTTAGAACTTCTTGATCGATGCGAGTTATTGGAGCAACCCAAACAATCTCCTCGATTGGTATTCTATAACCTCCTCCAAATCTGCCCATATCAATAGCTGATACACAGCCAACATATCTTCCTTGATCGTCAAAGACGCCGGATCCAGAAGATCCAAACCAACCAAACATATTGGCAACAATCATATTGTATTCCAAGGCTGCTACATAGCCGCGAATAGTAAGAAGATCGTGGTGTGATGGAAAGCCTGTGTAAGTAAGTTTTGTGCCAACAAGAGTTTCATTATATCTCAACTGTGGTTTATAACGAACAGCAGTTCTTGTTTCCATTTCTGGAACAACCAAGAAAGCAAGATCAACGTCGTGATCTACATAAACAACCTTGCCTATGACCGCCTCATCTCCGCGACCTTCTATAAGCATAGTGCTCTCATTGCGAACAACGTGAGCGGCAGTCGCGACGATGCGACGGCCATAGGCGACCATGTAAGTTCCAGAACCGTGACCACCCAGCAAGATAGATTTTACCTTGACTGAGGCTTGTCTGGTTCTTTTCTCAACTAATGAAAGATTTGCAGCATCAACGATTTCCAGAACCGCTCCAAGAGAGTTCTGAACTTCTATTTTCTGTTGTGCTTGGGGTGCTTGTTGGTTTGAGTTATCTTTTGGTAAGTCAGGTCCTGCGCAACTTAACAAGAGTAAAGAAGCTGTTATAATAAAGTTTTTAATCCACCTAGACACGAATAATCCCTCCGTGATAGGTTAATAGATCACTACTTCACTGTATATTTACCTGCAAACTCCTTACGGGATGCTATATCTTGCATACAACCTGAGTCCTTTCTAACCCGTTTATGTCTATTAGTAACTATGATGCTTGTGACCATTAGAGGAAAATTATTTTATTATTTTTGCCCAACGGTCAAACGTGCTAATTTTCGCGTGCTCTGTTAGTTCGTCCTTGTGTCTATTCGCGAACTCATCAATACCCTCTCTAAGCACATCCGGATTTTGTTCTTGTAAATAATCATACATCTCACCAAAGCCGGGACCGGTTTCCTCTTCCATATAACCTGTCACTGGCTTGCCCTCTTCGGTTTGTATGTTCTTTATAAACCAAGAAATATAAGGCCAGTATTTCTTTACAGGCGCGGCGTTTCCTTTACCTTTGATTTGATAGATGATACCGGGCGCAGTCAATTCTATTGTAACGTGAGGATCGGGATCTTTTTTGGTTCCCGATGGAGAACGCAAAGAGTAAAGGTTGCCGCCAGCCATTCCTCTACCACAGTGACCCATCTTTTGTCCTTCAATAGTGCAGGCTTCAGATCTGATATCATACCAGTAATAACCATCTTTGAACTTATGAACTACGTTCTGCGGATCTTCTGGCTCTCTTTCTAATAGCCTTTTAGCCTGTATAGCTGCGGTGATCAGCTTCCTTTTATCAGGAATGAGACTCACAAACTTTGATATTGATTCGTAATCATCCGGGTCCTCTACAACAGCCTTTATAATGGGCTCTAATTGAGGCATTACAAATTTTTCTGCCCACTTAACCATAGCATCAACAAAAACCTTATCTGATGCTTCTGCTTTTTCTGTTAGTCCCGCTTTTTTAAGTTTCTTGACGTATCTCTTTCTATAACGATTTGTATCTAAAATATTTTCAAGCCGGGGATTATCCGGGTTGTTTCCTGTGGTTCCTGCTACCAAAGGATGAATAAAATCTCTATCCATTTCCTTACGAAAAGCTTCATCCTCGGCGGTCCTTTCAGAGCGAGGCTTCCTGCGATCATAAAGAATAGCTTGTAAATCTGATATTGCGGGGTTACTTCTAAACTTGTTATCACCATCTGACGGGTTCATCCAATCAATGATAAGGGGCGTAGCATACGAGTAACTACGAGCCATAGTTCCAAGTGAAGTTAAAATCTTTTCTGAAACCGGACCTAACTCGTTGCTTAGATCTCGGATCATAGCAACTACTTCAAGAGGCAAGCCGGTTTGTTCGATTGCCTCTTGAAGTAGAAACTGTTTCCATTGATTGGTTCGACGTAAATACATCAACTATAAATAGTGTTGAATGTTACTTTCCGCTTGTTCTCGGAGCCTTCGGAACATTTGTGATGCGACGGTAATCGTCTTCTAACCTTACAACGTCAGAAATCTCTGATGTGCTAACCTCAATCAATCGAACATCTGTCTCTTCCGCGCAGAAGCGGTGGATAGTTCCAGGGAGAACGTGGAAGATTTCGCCTGGACCCATAATATGTCTCTTGATATCGCCACCTACTTCTGTGGGTCCTTCCTCGCAGACCAAGGTTCCTTCAAGAACCATAATCGTTTCTTCTTTTACATTGTGATACTGTCGGGATAAGCGATGCCCTTTCTTAATCACCAAAATCTTTCCCGCATAACGAGAAGACTGTGCCCAAATCTCTTCGTGACCCCAGGGCTTATCAATAATATCTGCTTTTCTTCGCATTTCTTAACCTTTCAAAAGTTGCGATCTGTTGTTTGTTAGTCGAGTTGCAACATCGCTTGGATCTCCAAGAACAATATGCGTTGTTGATCTGCCACCCTCATTGACTACAACCGTAGTGAACCTATGTGCTTGATCTAAACCAAGACCAATCTTTCCTTCTCTCAATAGTGTATCATAACCTTGATGCGGACGAACATTAACTACATACTTTTCATTAATCCAAACTTCGCCCAACTCAAACTGTGGTGTCGCTACTCTCTCCATACGAGGGTTCTTATCAGTCTTATTTATGACCTCTACAAAACGTATCATCTACAACTCCTTTAAGGTAAAAACGTCTTCTTCTCTAACAGACCATTCTTTGCCGTTCCATATAATCTGGACATATCCTTCTGCCCAATCTACTCCACTAACCAGTGCTACCTTTGGCTCATCTAAACGTATTGTATCCCAAGGTATGGGTGTTTGTCTACTGTTGGGACTGAAACATAACAAACGACTAGCTTGGGGGATATGAACCAAGTCCCCAACTTTACTCTTTCTCATTAGTCAGCACCGTAATATCTTTCACTCTCCACGGCTGGGGTTTTCACTTCTTCTCTCTGTGAAATACGGTACTTGTCGTATCCTCTTATAATGTCCTCAACCTCAAGCAAACGAGTATCAACAGAAAGTAATGCCTTTCTAAAGTCCTCAATCATATCCAATACTTTGCTTGTATTTGGAGTATCTTCTTCATTACGAAGCTCTTCCTGAATCGCCTTGAACATATTGATGCAATGACCTACATCGTCCTGAGACAATCCAAGGATCTTTGCTGCCTCTCTTAGAATGTCTTCTTCTTCAACTGTGTAAGATAACTTAACTCTCATTTTTGATCTCCTATTATGGGAACAGAACTGTCCAAATAGTTTTGACTAACAAACCAGCGACAGAACCGCCAACAAGCCACATAACCTTTGAGTTGGCTGCTTTCCAAGTTTCAAGTTGGATAATGCGAATATCCAACTCTTTTAATCTTGCATACAAGCCAGAGTCCGGGTTGTAGACTGCCTCCTTGATCTTGCTTACATTCTCCGCTAATTCCTCTTGCTTGTCAAGCATAGTTTGAATTTTGCCTGACAGCTCAACCAACATTAAAGTTAGTTTCTGCTGCTCGTCGTCAGTCATCATTTTATCACACCTCCGGTCTCCACTAAATAGGGTTATACCTCCACAATAGCGTGAGAAGTTGTGATTAATGTTCCAGCAGCAGAAGCAGCATTTTGAAGGGCAGTTCGCGTTACCTTGACCGGATCAATAACGCCTTCCTCCAACATATCGACCATTTCGTCTGTTCGGAAGTTGTAACCTAGATTGCCTTCGGCTTCCTCTACCTTGGCCAGAACCAAGTCAGGGGACAACCCACAGTTCTGGGCCATTTGACGTAGCGGAGCTTTTACAGCATCGCGGACGATTTCAATACCAAACATTTGATCTTCGTTCTCTGCCTCAAGCATTAGAAGATTGCTGGATACACGAACCAAAGCAACACCACCACCAGGGACAATACCTTCTTGCTGTGCTGACTTGACTGCTTCAAGCGCATCCTCAATGCGATGCTTCTTTTCAATCATCTCTACTTCTGTTGCTGCACCAACCTTGATGACTGCAACTCCAGAAGCCAACTTTGTAATGCGTTCTTGGATCTTATCGCACTCGCGCATATCATCTGTTTGTAGAAGTTCAGTCTTGAGAAGCTCAATGCGACGATCAATCTCCTCAAAGTCTCCCTTGCCGCCAATAACAGTTGTTCCGATCTTTGTGATATCAACCGATCGGCACTGACCAAAGTGTTGAAGCTTGATATCCTTTAGACGCACTGTGCCGTCCGTAGAGATGAACTCGGCACCTGTTGAGAGTGCTAGGTCGGATAGAATGTTCCGACGCCTCTCACCGTAGAAGGGAGCCTTTACAGCAGCAATCTTCATTGAGCCGCGAACTGTATTCATAATCAAAGCCGCGAGAGCCTGACCTTCAATCTCTTCGGCAACAATAACAAGCGGACGACCATCGCGAGATATAATCTCCAACGCTGGAAGAATCTGATCCACTGAATCAATCCGATTGTCAGTTACAAGAAGAAGCGGAGAATCATAATGAACAGCGCCTCGACGCTCATCAGTCACAAAAGCAGACGCAGCATATCCAGCTTCTACTCGGAAACCTTCAATAACATCCAACGAAGTCTCAACTGACTTTGCATCCTCGATTGTAATAGATCCGTCCTTGCCTGCCTTATCAACAGCAGTCGCAATCAACTTGCCGATAGTTCTGTCATTGTTGGCCGAGATGGTTGCGATGTTCTCTACATCGTCAAGAGTTTCGATATACTGTGCGTTCTTTTGTAGTTCTCCGACCAAGGCATCCACAGCCAAGTCAATGCCTCGCTTCAACTCAACAGGAGAAGCGCCAGCAGTAATGTATCGCTGAGCCTTGTTGAGGATAGCGCGAGAAAGGACGGTTGCCGTTGTGGTTCCGTCACCAGCCATTGTGTTGGTTTGAGAGGTTGCCTGCTTTAGAATCTGTGCGGCAGCGTTCTCAAACTCATCATCCAAATGAACAAATGCAGAGACAGTTACACCGTCCTTTGTGATGATAGGATCTTTTCCTTTTTGATGTAGGATAACATTGCGACCCTTCGGTCCTAAAGTTGCCGCAACATTGTCGGCAAGCTTGTTAACACCGTCCAGAACCTTTTGGCTGAGGCTCTGTCGGTCTTCAAATACACACTTGGGCATTGAGAAACCTCTCTTTCTATCTTGGTATTATAGCATACCTATTGTGTGTGTCAAGTATTATTTTTCTTTTTCAATTCTCTGGACGGCGTCATCAGTAGCATTTCTGAGATCAAAAGCATCTCCAATTGCTTTCTGGCCGTAAGAGCGAGAAGAACCACCCTCGTCTGTGACTCCCAAAAAATACCTATTTACATTGTCCGTGAATGTTTGCAGATAACCGTATACTGGCTGAATCGTAGCCATCAGCAGCTCAGCATAGTTTTCCCAAACTTTCTTAAGGTTGCCCTCGCCCAATGGAAGTGGGGGACCCAATTCCTTAAACGATGCAATCTTTTCAGCCTGTCTTGGGGTGAACTCAAACTGTAGCGATTTCTTATAAGCATTTGTGTCTTCCAGAGCGGCGAGAATCTCATTGCGATCCCCGCCAGCAATTGCATCCTGAACAGCGTTGAACTGTCGTGCAGAACCAAACAATTTTTTGAGCTTGGGGCTTCCTGCAAAGCTCTGCTCAGCATATTGTACCTTAAAAGGCGCTAGCTGATTTAACTGCTCATCTTCTAAGGCTAGTAGATTATCGAACTCTTCTGGCTTAATACTAGCTTTGCGTCCGAGTCTCTTCCCAAGTTTCACCTGATAGATCCGATCCCCATACTTATTTAGGGCATTTTTTAGTTTACGCGGAGTGTCAATAGTTGCTTCCTTTTTCTTGAACTTAGCGAATGGCTTATAAAATACTTCTAGGAAATCAGGCAAAGTAATTGTAAATTCACCGAACTGAAGACCTCCGTCTGATGTACGTCGAGCATCAAGATAAACAACATGATCCAGTGTTTTGAAGTGGTTCACGAGGTTTTGGAATGACCCCTTAACAGCTGTCTTGTCCCCCAGCAGCTTAAGAGAATAGTGGCGGTCTCCCAAGATAACATCTGTAATTGGCTTACCAGACGCATCCATACCTTCAATCTCCTCGGGTGATGTAATCTGCACTGATTTACCACCAAATAACCCAGCCAAGAAGCCTTCAAAAATAAAGCCCGCTGCGGATTCGGTAAACTCTCGCGTGCCGATCGGTCCAGCAAGGTTGCTTAAAATCTCTACTGCAATAAGAGTAGACAAAATTTCACCGATCGATGCATCTTTCGAGCCTCCTAGAACAGATCGAAGTGATTCTAACTTTTCTTCTACTGTATTGCCCGCTACATTCTTCATGTAAGCCTCAATACGATCACGATCTTCGTTATCTAGCACACCCCAGTTCTCTGTGAGTTTGATCGTAGGTAACTTAATATCAATCTTTTCGCTTGACTCCGGCTTTCCGGCTCTTTCAGTCAAGAAGTTAAAAACCTCATTAATAAGGCTTTCAGTCTCATCTTTTTTGGAGTAGAAACTCTCCACCAGTGTATCAATATTCATTGTAAATCCTCGGGAACTAATATTAATTAGATGATTTCGTCGGCAAGACCCATTTCAATTGCTTCCTGCGCAGAGAAATATTCATCTGTGTTCTTTGAGAACATATTGTGGATCTCGCCCACAGATAACTTTGAGTTCTCAGCGATAACTTGAACCATCTGATCTTCCATTAAACGCATCTCATCGTGGCTTGCCTTCATATCAGCGGTAGTGCCCATATTGCCTGCGGAGCAACGATGCATCATAATGCGAGCATTGCGAGTAATAAAGCGCTTTCCTCTTGTGCCCGAAGCCAATATTGGAACGCCGGCTGAAAAGATCTTTCCGGTTCCCAATGTTGAAATATCTCGGCGTCTCTTTACAATACTCATCATATCAATAATGCCGAACATTTCATAAACAGCACCTCCACCAGTTGAGATAAGAAAGTGAAGATCCTCTGGCTTCTCTTCTCCTTCCTCTACGGGATTAGGGAAAATGGAACCTCCGTTTAGTTGCAGAAGTCCGTGATAAATCTCTTGGGCTGCTTCCTCGTCTATGTCTCCAACCAAACCAATAGTATTTGGTTGCGGACCTTCCGGACCACCAGCCATCGCCGCCATAACCATAGCAGCCTGATGCTCACTGACCTCCTCTTCTTCCTCATTTGTTTGAGTGTCGTTGTTGAAAATAACCATTGTTTTCCTATTCTCCCTTAAGGGTGTTGTTTAAGAACTTTGTAGCACTGTCCCAATCGTGGAACGGTAGCATCGTTTTGAAGTGTCGTGGGGATCTGTTCACTATGGAGATGATAGCATTGTCCTTCCAGTTTGTCAAGAACTGGTCGTCAACTTTTTGAAACTGACGAATCTGCTCCTTCGTAAAACCAGACTCGCGCATCTGCTTTAACTTTAACTCTTGAAGGAAAGAAATATCTTCCACCATCTTTGTTAGCATCCAGATAATAGAGATAACTGAACCTTGGACTATTCTCCAAGTATGAACAATCTCAAAGAACCGAGACAAAAACATACTCGCAAAAGCCCCGGCAAAGAAAGCCATCACACAGAGGATGGTTAAATCATTTGTTGTTAGTTCTAGCATTGTTTATCCAAATAAAAAAGACTGTGAGGGTTGCTCACAGTCTTTAATATACGTTAGGAGTTTGGATTTGTCAACTTATTTCTTTGCGCTAAGAGCCTCCATAAGAATTCTCTTTGCTACTCGCTTTGTGATAGACTCCATTAGAGCCTCGTCATCACCCATCTCATCAGCATCTTCTGGCTCATCAGCCATATCATCCATAGCGTCGGCTGGCTCTTCGTCAGCAACTTCATCAGCTACCTCATCAGAATCAATCTCAACTTCCTCACCCATTGCGTCCTCAAGGGCACGCTCAAGAGCAGAAAGGAAATCATCAACAGAAACCATCTTGCCTGCATCTGCGGCTGGGGCCTCTACTGGTGCCTCTACTGGTGCCTCTACCTCGGCATCCATCTCCATCTCGTCTCCGGCAGCATCTTCCATTTCAGCTGCATCTACTTCCATCTCTTCCTCTTCCTCAAGGCGATCAGCTGGTCCACGACCTCTGCCGTGACCTCTTCGTGCGTCCTGTAAACCACCACCGGCAGCGTCGGCACGAACCTCGTCCATCTCGTCTTTGTCGCCGCGCATCTCATCTAACTCGTCCTCGGCGCGCATCTTCATATCGCCGCGCTCTTCAAGCTCCTCGGCGCTCTCTGTGAGACCCTCAACAAAGCCTGGGGTCAAAGGCTCTAGCTTAGCTAGCTTCATAAAAGAACGAATCTGTGACTCGTTTAAAAGTGTTTTCTTGGACATTCTGCAAAACTCCTAACAATTATTCGCGAATATGCTGTTTTAAATAGTATTTTCTTCTGACAACGTCTTTTTTAATTTAAGCAGTGCCTCGTCAACTATCTGCTTTGCTCTCACAACGCTTATACCGTGGCGATCCCCGATCTGTTGTAAGGTCATTTCACCGTGTTTATAAACTGCTATGTCGGTGCAGTTCAAATCATCTTCATAATCTAAATGAAGTCTACACTCACTTTGAGTGCAAGGTATTTGATGCATATAACATCTTTTAGAACATTCTCTCATAACTCTGGTAAATCCTCTTCTAATATATCAAATATGTTCTCGATATCTTCTTCTGTTAGCGCAAGTTCTTGTAACATTTTCTCGCCATCCTCACGCAGCTTGCGAGATTTCGTAACACGCTTCTTTGACTGAACCTTCTTGTTTATTCTGTAATCGTCAAGAAACTCCATAAAAAGCTTGTCTTGTGATAGATAAGATTCAACACAGTATCGAAAGAACTCGCTTTGTGTTTTGATCTCATCGTAGAACAATCTAATCTTTAGGTTCTCGTGAAGTTTTGAGTCCAACGAGAACGATAAGATAGAGTGTCCTTTTGGGTATGACCTATTCATCTTAGGATGTGTGTTCCACTTTCAGTTTGGCCGCTCACAGTCTGGCGAATAAACTTTGCTTTTGCTTGTAGTTCTGTAATGGTTCGTGCTCCGGAGTAGGATAGTCCAGAACGAATACCTCTTTCCAAATCATCTAAAATATCCACCACCGTTCCCTTATACGGAACGGTTGTAGCGATACCCTCCAAAGATGCTGTCTTGCCTCTCCAAGACATTTGAGCGTCCTTTGAAGCCATTCCTCTGTAAGCCTTTTGCTTGCTTCCATCGCGGCCAACCAAAATATCACCTGGGGCTTCTGTTGTTCCCGCGAGCAAAGATCCCAACATTACAAAGTCAGCACCGGCAGCAAGAGCCTTTACAATATCACCCGAGTTGCGAATGCCTCCGTCTGCAATAATAGGAACTGTTCCAGCGAAATGAGACCTATTACAATCGAATATTGTTTGTAAGCCAGGGACACCGTGTCCTGTTTGAATACGTGTAGAACAGATTGAGCCGCCGCCTATGTTGCAACGAACACTATCCGCGCCCCAAGTAGCTAAATCTTCATACCCTTCAAGTGTCGCAACATTTCCAGCCATTATATGAACATCATCGCCAACCATCTGCTTTAGCAGTTTTAGAGCCTGCTTCATTAGAGAATGATGACCGTGCGCTACATCAACACAGATTACATCTGCGCCTGCCTCATAACAACCATATGCTCTTTCAAGAAAGTCGCCAGATGTTCCGACTGCGGCACCAACCAATGAGTTTCCTCTACTGGCTTCCGCCACCATTCTTACTTGATCTTCAATATCATTGTATCTGTGAATAATCGCAATGGCTCCCTTTGCGTCCATTGCTTTCGCCATAGCCACCTCTGAAACTGTATCCATTGGTGAAGCGATGATCGGAAGATTACAATCAATAAACCCAAGTTTAGAGTTTAGACTAACTTCTTTTCTTGATTCAATATCCGAATACTGCGGGACAAGCAATACATCGTTATAAGCTAATCCTTCTCTCATTCTATGTTCTCCAATACTTCGTTTATTTTACCCCAACAATCGGGACAAGTCAAGCGCACCCTATCTTCTACTACGGATACTTGCCAAGTTTTGACTGTCTCGTGCGTTCTTTCAAACTCTGTTTTGCAAACGCAACATTCTTTGGGGTGATCAAGGAAAGCGGCAGTTTGCTTTTCAAGCCTTTCCTTTGCTTCCTTACGTTCTTGTTTTCTTTTACCCGGAACGTGTTTTCTTATCTTTTTCATTGATCTTCAAAAACTCTCTGTATTGTTCATTTAGATTATCATAGTATTTTGTTTTGCGCAAGGACTTATGTGCATCATTTAGCACTTTTCTGTGCGCAATATTTATCAAAAAGTAAGGCGCTTTTGCTCTCGGATTGAAGCCATCTATACCCACCTCATCATTAGGATTGAAACAGATATTCTTGTAATCTTCAAGACCAAGTCTCTTCAAAATCTTATTGATAAAGATCTGAAAAGGCTTTGTGTCCTCGGGACCTAACTCATGCGGCAAAGCAATGATCGCACTATCATAATCAGATTGAGCGAACTCTTCCAACAAATCTCTTATACCTTTGTCGTCTTCGCCAAGCATAGCAATCATCAACTTATTGTTCACCAACTCTGGCGCAGCAAAAGGACACACAGCCATACCGCTGAACTCTGATCTCTTTTCATTCAGAACGTCATTGATGTAATCAGTTATTTGTTTTTTGTATGAACTGGACATATCGGCTCAAATACCACTCTGCTTTCTTCAAATCCTCAATACTGTTCTCTGACTTCTTCCCGGCTCTTGAAATGTATTTCACAACATTACCAAGATGAAAATTAAGATCCCAAGCCTCAATAACTTTGATTGCTTCATATGGATTGCTTTCGCCGCCATAATGGTCTGGGTGGTTTACTTTTTCAGTCATTTGTCCCCCAATCACAATCACAGGGATCGCACTCACAATAAGGGCATTGCTCACTCATTCTTCGTTCTCCAAAATAAGCCTATGACGGAAATGCCAACTAATGCCGTCGTTCCACTGAACTTCTACGCATCGTGTAAAAACATTTGGTTCAGGCTCTTCTTCAATGCTCTTGATTACTCCTGCGGCTCCACTTTCAGCCAAGATTTGATCTCCGGTAGAGCCGTGGAAATGAGCAAGACGAACTTTATCACCGACTTTCATTCTGCGCATCCTCCTCAGCAAGTTCCGCCTTCCAGCGACGAATACCAAAGTATGCTGATGAAAAGATTGTTACAGCATAAATCCCAATAAGTCCCGCTGTAACAGGGTTGGGGGCAATATAAATAGATATAAGAGCCATCAATCCAGATAACTTACCTACGACGAATAAAGCCCAAGGCAACATCGCGTCAAATGAATAGTCAAAGTTCTCAAAAGCGCTTTCTGCTGTATCAGTGGTCATTTCTAATCCTTCTGTAAGCCCCAACTGTTTCAGGGTATAAATCGGTCGCAATCTCCAAGCAGGCTTCCGCGACCTTTCTGATCTCCCATTGTGCTCCTTCGTGTGTGCGAAGGTCGATAAACTTCAAAAGGTTTGAAAGATTGACTGTGCCGTAGTATTCGGTGTAAAGGTTCTGTGGTAGAACTCCACGGGCTTGTTCACGGCAAACGCCTGCTTCGATAAGTTGTTCAAATAAAACAAGGGAGTCTGCATTATGTGCTGCAACAAATTCAGCGGCGGTTATTGGATGAATCCATTCGCCAAACTTTGGATGGCTTTCATCTTCTGAGTTCATTATAGGATTGATCAACTCTTCGGCGTTTGATGCTTGTCGGTTTGTTTTATGTTGTGTTCTGAAAGCCTTTGGCTCATAGAACTGAATATTCACATCTGTGTACCTTCTTGAAATCTCGTTATAAGACCAAGTGCGATGACGATGATGTTGCGAACGAACATAAAGTGGGACAGTAAATCTAAAAGTTATAAGATTGTGCTCCAAAGTTGAGGTATGACGATGCTTGATAAGATAGTTGATCAACTTTCTATCTTTATCATCCAACTCATCCTTCTCAACCCCGAAACTAACGCGGGCCGCATTAGTAACGGCAAGGTCGGATCCCATATGCGAAACATAATCAACCTTTCCAATACCATCTTCATACAACTCAATAGACTTACTGTATCCCACTTTGTACTCCTTTATACGATCGCGTCAATAACGCCCAGCTTTAGTGCCTCTTCGGCAGACATATACCAATCAACCTTGTTTTTGAGAACATCAGCCAACTTCTTCTTCGAGATGTTGGTTTTGTCCAAGGTAATCTCCTCAATCAACTTTTGAAGACGCTTTGTTTCTTGTAGAGCCTCTTCCATATCTTGAACCTTACCATAGAACCCAGTGGAAACCTGATGGTAAAGCGGGGTTGATAATCTGTAACCAAACCTCTCGTGCCCTGAAATCAAAATCATAAAGCCACAAGACATAGCAGCACCAGTTACAATCGTATGGATTGGTGTTTCAGACTTCTCCATAACCCCAAGCAATCCAAAGCATTGGTATACGGCGCCGCCATAAGAGTCAATGTAAATCTGAATAGGCTGCGGAGTGTAATCCAATCCGTGGACAGCATATAACTTCTTTAGCAGCGCATCATCGGCATTGATATCAATAATGCTCTTTGTTAGCTTGTTCATTGACTCCTGTGTAACCTGTTCAGGCAGGTATAAACAACGATCCTTTGGTAGTGGTAATAAGGACGGCATTACTGACCTGTGCTTCCTAGGGCACCATCGCCCCGGTTAGAAATGGTAATCGGATGCCAATCGTAAATGTTCGGATCCTCAGACGCCACAAAGCGAGCGTGAACAACCGGAACAATAACAGCCTGCGCTACCTTGTCACCGGGCTCAATAGTCTGCCAGTGCTGACCAATGTTGTGAAGATTAACAAAAACCTCACCATCATAGCCAGAGTCCACAACACAAGCACCAACCAGAAGCTGACGCTTTGCAGCCATACTAGATCGGTTCTTGATCTCCATCATATAACCGTGAGGAATAGCAAACCGCAAACCAGTGGGAACAAGCTTGCTCTCTCCCGGCTCAATGCGTAGGGCAGTAACAGAAGAATCTGCTGGGGACCAACGCAAATCCAAACCTGCATCTGACGGATTAGATCGCGTCGGAGGGTGAACATTATCGTGAATCATATGGTACTGTAAAATCATCTTAAATCCTTTCTGGTGATTCTGAAAAGACAACATTAATATTTGTGTTGTCGTTGAGTAGTCGTCTGATGTATTGCTTCCAAGCTACTTCTGAACCCAACTTGAGCATAATAGCATTGTTGTCTGAAGAACGCAAGTTCCACTCTCCAACTTCTCGAAGAATATCTACTTTGTTGATAATCACATCTGTAACACCATTAATATCAACTGCCTTCTTTAGATCCCGAACATTAAGCCAGTTACACTGACGAGGACGACCAGTTGTCGCACCAAATTCGTTTCCTAAACTTTGCAGCAAATCAAATACTCTCCCTTCGCCGTGAAAGTTCTTTGCTCCTACATAAGTATCGTAAGCCTTGGTGATACCGTAAACCCTTCGGACAGCCTGCGGCGGGATGCCGTTTAGAAGCGCCCCAGCGGTCGTACAGTGGCTTGAAGTAACATAAGGGTAGTCTCCCCAGTCAATGTCCAATCCAAAGCCTTGTGCGCCCTCACAGAGGATCACAACCTCTTCGTCTGTCTCGTAAAGTTCCCGATACATATCAATAAGATAAGGAGTTCCCACAAGAGCCTCTGAGGCCAAGGTTCCTTGACGATCATACTTATCGCGATAAGCAGGACCATTACCTCGCTTTGTAGTTCCGATAGTTGTATCCTTACCATCCTCTTCTAAATGCGCATCAGTAATGATGTGAGCATTGTTTGCGATAAAGATTAGTCCATCTGTGTTGACCCCGCCCTGATGGAGCATTTGAATCTCTCGATTGAACTGATCTATATTTACAACGCATCCATTACCGATGATGGACCGCACACCAAAGAATACACCCGCAGGAATATGATGCGTTACGAACTTTACGCCTTCGTGGTAAATGGTGTGACCTGCATTGCAACCGCCATTGAAGCGAATGCAATGCGTGTAATCTCCATTCTTCAAAAGGTGATGTGTTACTTTTCCTTTGCCTTCATCACCAAAAGACAAACCTACTACGATATCAGCTAACATTTTTATCCTAACAATCTTAAGTTACGCTTGATTGAGCGAGTTGAAAAGCCCCAGGCGGGGTCATAATCCAACTTGCCCATGTAAGGACGGTTCAGATGAATCCTGTCCTTGCCTTCAACAATACCCCAACAACGGAAGCGTGTCAAGACGGAATTCGAATCAATAACCTCTACAATCCAATAAGGCTTTCCTTTCTTTGTTTTCTTGCGAATAATCTCGCGTGGAATAAACCATACAAGTCCCAACTCTGGATCGTAATCTGAAATCGCCGGAATGTAATATTCATCCAACTTTTGTCGAACCTCCGGAGTTACGACTAGAGACATAGGGAAAATACCTGTGATTGTTGTTAGGTTCTCGATTTCTTCTTCTGGAGTGAAGTCACCTTCATTCTTATACTTTTCAATGTTCTCATTGAACTTCTTACGGTTGTAAACTCTGTCTACTGCAACAGCAGACCAGAAATGCTTGCGACCAGTGAAGCGATCATCCATTAGACTATTCATCGCTCCCGAACGAACTAGCACATCAAGAGCTTTCTTGTTTAGCTTGCTGTAAACAATATCATCGTGGAATAGAAACTCTTCAATATTCGCAAACGGACGGTTATCAACAATCTGCTGGATTGCTGCGTCACCAAGTCCCTTTAGTCCCGCAAGAGGCTGAATAAGCTTGCGATTATCGTTTGGATCAATCTCCCACTCAAACGAAGAGCGATTTACATCTGCCTTTTCGATAAAGAAGCCGTTTGCCTTTGCAATGTTGATTGCCTTTTCCTTTCGCTTCTCTGGCTCCTTATCCAAGAAAGAAGCCATCCACTCAATCGGGTAATAGTTCCAAAGCCAAGCGCACTGGAAAGAGATCGCGGAATAAGAAATGGCGTGAGACTTGTTGAAGCCGTATCCGGAGAAATACTCAAATCGCTCCCACATACTTTCTGCTTCGTGCCTACGAATGCCTTTTTCAACACAACCCTCAACAAACTTGTCGTGGATTTTCATTTTTACTTCGTGACCCTTGCCGGTTCCCTTTTTAGTAAGAACCTTGCGAAGAAGGTTGCCTTCATCAAGAGATACGCCCTTACCCAACTTGTGAGCAAGTAAGGCAATCTGCTCCTGAAAGATAAGGAACCCGTAAGTTTCTTGTGTAACTTCCTTGATATGATCATTCATATAATCAATCTCGTCTGCGTTCTCTTTTGCTTGAATGTATTGCTCATGAACATTTGCCGATAGAGGACCGGGACGATAAATGGAAGTAATGGCGGAAATATCGACTAGAGACTTTGGTTGTGCGTTGGAACAGAATTCCTGTGCTCGCCCCTCGGTAAACTGAAAAATACCGGCGAAGTTTCCCTTCTGGAAAATGTTCTCATATACTTCTTGATCGTCAAAGTCAATCACATCCGGGTGAAGATGATTGTTGTAGAAATCCTGAATATCCTTGAATGTCGGCTCTGGAATATTATGATGCCGAACAAGAATGTGACGGATTGCTCCCTCAATCATCCGAAGTGTGGAGAGCCCAAGCAAATCAAACTTAATAAACCCAAGCGGCTCCAAATGACGAACGTTCTGACCTTCTGCCCACGGAGACTGCCGAACACCACCAGAACTAATAATCGGCATATGCTCGTTTAGATCGTCCGCAATCAAAACACCGCCAGCGTGGCGAGAACAAGACCGAACCTGACCTACAAGTGCCTCAACGTGTGTTTTGATGTGAGGATGCTTTACAAGGAAGCCACGAAGAGAAGGAGAAAGTTCCATAACCTCTTCCCAAGTTGGAGTATAAACACCAGCCTTGATACCGTGCCTTGCCTTTGCGGCAGGAGTAGCCTCAAAGATCATCTGAGATGTAACTTTATTTACCTCAATGAAAGGCACACCATAGAACTTTGAAATATCCTTGATTAGAGACTTCAACTGTAGAGTATTCCAGTTTGAGATTGGAATAACAGAGTTCTGACCCCAATCCTCCATAAGACGCTCTTTTAGTTCCATTGGCTCCGCAACATCATAATCAATATCAGGATAATCGGTTGCGTCCTTGCGAAGGAACCTCTCAAAAAGAAGACCATACTTGATAGGATCAATCTGCGTAATCCCGAGAACATAAGCAACCAAAGAACCAGCAGCAGAACCACGACCGGGGCCAGTCAACTGAACTTCGTTTGCTTTATCAGAGATCGCTTTCATAGTCAAGAAATACTTGCTGAAACCACGATCGTCAATAACATCCAACTCCATCTTTAGACGGTCAGTGTATTCTTTGTTCTCATGGAGCCCACGATTACGCAAACCTTCCAAAGCATAGTTTACAAGTGCCTCTGTAGCAGTGTGTCCCGCAGGAACCACAAAGTCAGGAAGTTTTACAGTTGTATCAGGAACAAAGTCCTCAATCATTTTGAAAGCAATGTCGTGAGTTCGCGTGATTGAGTCCATTACCAACTGATCGTCATACTCTACGCCAGCGGTCTTTGAGTAATACTTGTAGGAATCCCACATTTGGTTTCCATTCTTAGGATAAATCTCATATCCAATCTCCTCAACGCCAGTCGGAAGATCAGTATTCTCCATCCAATCAGGCTTGCCCTTACCAAGCCAACCAAGACGCTTGTAAAGCTCTCGGTCCTTCCAAGCGTCAGGATTAGGATAATGTGAATCGGCAGTTGAGATAAGCGGAATACCAAACTCGTGATGCATCTCAATAATGTACTGATTTAGTTCGTGCTGCTCTGGAATATTGTTCCATTGAAGCTCACCGTGCCAACGATCACCAAAGATCTTTATAAACTCTCTTGTGGTCTCGCGCATTGCTTCTCGGACAGCCTCGGGACCTTGCTCGCGGTTTGCCCAATAGTTGCCGGCATACGGACCACCCAAACAAGCAGACGCAGCGATAATGCCTTCTGAATACTTGCCCAGCATCTTGTAATCAACACGCGGATAACGGTAATAGTTCTCTTCGTTGTAAGACTCGGAAATAAGCTTGAAAAGATTGTTTAATCCTGTTTGGTTTTGAGCCAAAAGAACCAAATGACGACGACGGT
>Ga0208019_1000266_pt1 | contig 28895 bp, 36 predicted proteins | sample CB_VirMetaG_5_FD_184540 | JGI IMG/M metagenome (GOLD analysis project Ga0208019, IMG submission 184540) | Freshwater to marine saline gradient viral communities from Chesapeake Bay - CB_1508_1D Viral MetaG (SPAdes) (version 4) | ecosystem: Environmental > Aquatic > Marine > Coastal | place: USA... | reverse complement strand
GACCATGGATAGCTTCATTATTGGTGCGATTTTTCTGCCCGTAGTTACTGGAATGACCATCGGCGGTGTCTTTGCGACCGTCGCAAACATGTGGGATAAGCATGTGGGCTTTGTGAAAAGCCATTGTGAACGCCGAGAAAAGACTATTAATGAAATGCACGCCCGATGTGCTCGCACTATTTCTAATAAGTAGTGCTTGACTTGGACCGGCAGTTGAAATAGAATATAGACAAAGGGGGGAGAATGAATTTCAATGAAAGATACCACAGTAACCGAATCAGGTATTTTGTAAATAACTGTTCTCAGTTAATTGAAGATGCAAGACGTTATCAGTCAGGCGAAAAGACTTGCCATGGCAATCGCCCAAAGGAAGTTCGGGATCTTATGCTAAAAGTAGAAAACTACTTGAAAGTTGATCCCTTCGAGTCCAAAACAGCAAAGCAGATAATTTTAGATTTAGCTAATTTACCCTCCAACCCTGCCGAATGGACATCACACCAGCGATGTCTTGCTAGGCATTTCCTGAAAGAACCAACAAGGCAGAATCTTTCTGAAAACACACAACATGAGCATCTTCTATCAAGAGGTCTTGAACACGAGAAGCTAAACGCAGACGGTAAAGGATCTGTTCGTTTGCATGAAGGTGAACTTTTGCGTGATGTAAAAAAGAATAAAATTAAAGGAAAGAAAACCAAGAGCCTCGACGGGCAAATTGGAAACACCTACACAATTCAAAAACATACCACAGGAAACGGCGGGGGTCAAGATAACCAACATAACGACGCGGAAGAAGGTCTCCGTCAAGCTATTAAGTATTGCCAGAAATATCCCAACGCTAAGGAGAATTTTGCTATCATCCTAGATGGCGATTATTATACTACTAAGCGTGTGAGTGATTTAGAAAATCAAATCCCTGCACACATGAGACAAAGAATAAGGATTACGACCAGCGATGAAATCTAAGAAAACATTAGGACAGTTTTACACTACTAACTACGAATATATTCTCGAAGGTTTCGATATACCAAACGGCTCAAAAGTGATAGAGCCTTTCGTGGGTCAGGGGGATTTGTTAAAATGGGTAGGGCCTAGATATTCTGTGGAATCTTATGATATCGACCCCAAGATTGATGCAATTACCAGAGACACGCTTGCAAATCCGCCCGACTATGAGGGAAAATTTGTGATCACCAATCCTCCATATCTGGCGAAGAACAAGAACAAAGACAAGACCATATACGATAAATACGCTGTTGACGATCTCTATAAGGCTTTTCTCAAGTCTTTGGTAGAAGGTAATGTTCAGGGAGGTATCGTTATTATTCCTCTTAATTTTATAAGCGACAGAGACAAAAAGATAAGAAACACTTTCTTTCAAAATTACAATATTACAAAAATGAAAATCTTTGAAGAAACTGTATTTAGTGACACCTCTTACACGGTCTGCGCCTTTCAATTTTCCAAGGGAAAGCAAACAGGCACGTTTCCCGCAACTATATTGCCAAGCTCTAAAAAGATAGATTTATCTCTTGAAGAGAAGTGGGGCTGGAGAGTTGGTGGGCATTTGCATAAAAAGAAAGATTCTAAGTATAAGATTGGAAGACTTTTGCCAGGACACTCCCCAAGCAGCGATCTTTTCTTGTATGCTATAGACACCGGTACTAATGATGGTCGCATCCGACTAGTCGTAAAAAAAGAACACTTCTATGGCGAAAATACAGATAGAGCCTTTGCTACTATAACGACAAATGTTCCAATAAAAGACGAACATTTAGTTGCAAAAATGTTTAATGAACAGTTAGAAACTTACAGAAGCCAATATCATAGTTTGTTTTTGACCAATTACAGAAATTCCACAAAGTCTTATGCTAGAAAAAGAATTAGTTTTGATATGTGCTACAACATGATAAAAGAAATTCTTGAAAAGCTTGACTAACTTGCTGAAGCGTGTTGCAATAAAAAGCCCTTGACTTGGACCGGCAGTTGAACTAGAATAAAGAGAGTGGAGGAAAATTGAACCCAGTTAAGCCAGATATTAAGCCGCCGTTCAAGTGGACAGGCGGCAAGAACCGAATGTGGGAAAAGTACGAACCACACTTCTTTCCAGACAAGATCGATACTTTTGTTGATATGTTCTGTGGTGCTGGTTCTGTTTCTCTGTGGATTCGCAAGAACTACCCAGATGCAAAGATCGTATTGAATGATCTAAACTCCGAACTTATCGGACTTTATCGGACCTTCCAGAATGACTATGATGCATTCGAGAAGTGCTATTCTGATATTGTAGCCAAGTTTGTGCCAATGGAGCATGCAGATCGCAAGAAATTCTATTACGATCTGCGTGAATACTATTGTCATAAGCATGAAAACTTTCCAGAATATAAACTGAACGCTATGCTATACTTCATGCTCCGCACGAATTTCAACGGGATGTGGAAGGCATATAAGAAATGCAACCTTCGTTACTCAACACCGCCAGGAACACTCACACAAAAGCCAAAGTTCTTTGATTTGCAAAACACTAGAGACTTTAGGGATTTTCTTAACACTTGTGAACTTCGTTCATCTGATTTCGGCGAACTAACAGAGTGGCGTCAAAAGGGGACTTACTACTACGCTGACCCTCCCTATAGAGATTCAATCGTTGAATACCAAGGAGGTTTCAACGACGACAGCCAAAAACGCTTGGTTAAGTTCTTGCAAGAGTCATCCGATGCTGGGTGCTATATTGCAGAAAGCAACAAGGAAATTGGAGATAACTTCTGGGAAACCAACTTTGGAGAAGAATACAACTTTCATTTTGTTGACGCCAAATATACAGCAGGTCGGGGAACTTCGACTCTTGACGTAAAAGAAGTGTTGATCACAAACTTTGGAGGTAACGATGCTTCATAATCACGGTGCAGCCATCTCAGGTTTGAAGGGCGAAGCAAAAACTTCTGCCCTTATCAAGAGTTGGGGATGGAAACATTTGAAAAATAAGAACGATTTTAAGGGAACGAAGTTTCTTTATGAGGGAACAAAGAAGCTTGAAAAGCCACCTAAGTTCCAAATGGCGGTTCAGAAGCGGGATGGCCATTTTCAAAGCGATGGGCTTATTGTTTCTCCTCGTGGTAATGGGTATGTTCTAGAAATTAAAACTTCTAACGGACACGGTACAACAGAAGAGAAGGTGTTTTACGACTATATCAAGATTCTAGAAGGAATCTACGATGGTGAATATCCTTTGATTTACCTCTTTCAAGGACCGATTTGCAAGGAAGTCAACGAGTATGCCCTCTTCAAGAAGATGGTGGATGCACTTGGAAAGCCAAATATTCATGTGGTTTTCGATTCAACCGACAACCTAAGTGTTTTCAAGAGCTTCCTGCACAAAATGCAATAAATAATTCTTGACTTCACACACAGCATAGACTATATTAGTAGAGTAAGAAAGAACGCCACCTTAGCTCAGTTGGCCAGAGCAGCGGTCTTGTAAACCGCAGGTCGTCGGTTCGAATCCGACAGGTGGCTCCATTTTAGCTCGTGTGCCATGCGTACAGCGAGTAACGGATGCGTCAGATAGCATGGCGTATCCAGCCCTATCGGGGTGTAGCGCAGTTGGTAGCGCATCTGGTTTGGGACCAGAGGGTCGGGAGTTCGAGTCTCTCCACCCCGATATTTTTGCCCTCTTAGCTCAGTTGGTTAGAGCATTTGACTGTTAATCAAAGGGTCGTTGGTTCGAGTCCAGCAGAGGGCGCTTTTAAATAGGAGAAGTTATGGAAGGTGTACTATAAAGCTAAAGATCTTGCTCTAAATAATGGTAGAACATATCATCTAGTTGCAATCCTCAAAAGAAAGGGGAAAGTTATTAGGATAGGTGAGAATACAGACAAGACACATCCAAAGTTTACTAGAAGATATGAAGATGGAACATTTGCTTCACACATGCATGCCGAGATGAATGTCTTGCGCTTTGCAAAACCCGGTGATATAATAGAAGTTATTAGATTCTCAAAATGTGGTCATAAGATGACTATGGCAAAGCCTTGTAGGTTTTGTATGAAGCATTTGAAAAATAGTGGAATATCTAAAATAAGATATACGAATTGGGAAGGTGATTGGGAAACAATAGACCTAAAGGAGGAATAATGGTTGTTTGGAGTAAGTTTGGAAATGATATTCGTATTGGAACTGTTTTAGAAGAAAAAATTGAAAATGGTTGGCGTATGTACAATATTGATTGGCATATGGACGAACTATACGAACAGTCGATACGATGGAAGGAGAAGATGAGGAATGAAACATTCAATAAAATCTGGTATCGAGCAGACGAAGTAAATCCTGTTAACATAGACTATCTTGCTAGCAAAATCTTTATGGCAAGGCATTCAACGAAGCCATCTTGGGGTAAAGTTGAGGGAGTAGCCGCCGTATAAAACAACAGCATAATTTATTAAAGCCGCCCATTTGTTGGCGGCTTTAATTTTTTGATGAAACTAATTACTCTGAACCATAACCATAGAGGTAATGTATGGCTAAGAAGATATATGTGCTTGATACTAGTGTTTGTTTAACAGATTCAGATTGTGTTTTTCATTTTGGAAATAATGACATTATTATACCAATGAAGGTTTTAGAAGAGATTGACAAGCACAAAAAGAGACAAGATAGTGCAGGCACTCATGCAAGAAAGATAATTCGTACTCTTGATGGATTAAGAGCAAAAAAATCCCTACAGCAAGGTGTTAGGATAGATCGCGGCAAGGGTATGCTCCGTGTTGTTGGCGGGAATTTAGAGTGCATCCCAGAAAATATGGATCCAACCGTCCCAGATCATATTATTATTAGCTCAGCTCTAAAACAAAAAGAAGACAATCCAGATAGAAGAGTCGTCTTAGTTTCTCGTGATATTAATATGAGAGTTATTTGTGACTCTTTGGGCCTCCTGACAGAGGATTATATTAAAACAAAAGTCATTGAGAGCGAAAGTGAACTTTACAGTGGCTTTACTAGCGTGCTTGTGGATGACGAATTCATAGATCAATTCTATGAAGATGAGTATATGTTTCTAGAACAAGACGATCTTTTTCCAAATCAATACATTATGCTTGTTTCTAGCTCCAATGAAAAGAAGACAGCGCTTGCACGATATATTCACCCATCTCATCATCTTGTTAAAGTCAATTCAAACAGAGAAGGGATCTGGGGCGTGAAGGCAAGAAACAAAGAACAGAACTTCAGCTTTGATTTATTGATGGATCCTTCTGTTTCGATTGTTTCTTTAGTTGGTAAGGCGGGCTCTGGTAAGACGCTATGTGCTGTTGCAGCCGGATTAAAGCAGGTTTTAGATGGGAAAAAGGAGCGTGATCCACTCTATAAAAAGCTTGTTATTTCAAGACCTGTAATGCCGATGGGTAAAGATATTGGATTTTTACCCGGAACCATGCAAGAGAAAATGGCTCCTTGGCTTGCTCCGATTCAAGACAATCTAAAGTTTTTGATGGGCGACCATACAACGCTTGAGATGTATATGGAGAAAAAAGTAATTGAAATGGAAGCCCTTACATATATCCGAGGTCGTTCTATAGCTAATGCCTTCATTATAATTGATGAAGCTCAGAACCTAAGTGTGCATGAGATTAAGACAATTCTTACTCGTGTTGGCGAAGGTACAAAGATTGTCCTAACTGGAGACATTGAACAGATTGACAACATTTATATTGACGAAACTTCAAATGGGTTGGTCCATGCTGTAGAAAAATTTAAGAATTATGATATCGCTGGTCACGTATCTTTGCAGAAGGGCGAGAGATCAAAGGTTGCAACAATCGCTGCAAATGTACTTTGATCTTGACTTTTATAGGTTAATTAATTATATTGTTTTGTAGGAGTTGTTATGAGTGAACAATACAAGCAAACTGAAAGTCCTTTGAAAGCATGGATTATTCAATACGTTGGGGAGAAGGTTAATCCCGAAGATAATGAAGTTACAGTAGAAATGGTTATTGCCACCTTAGTAACGGAATTCCCAGAAGTTGTTCTATCTTTGGCAGAAGAAAACTTCATAAGAGGTTACGAGCAAGCATTCACAGATATGCAGGCTGTTACTGAGGATTTGATCGATAAGAATACTGAGATTGAAAATGAAGAGTAATATAAGGAATTTTATTAAGGAGTCTGCACAGAGAAGCAGGAAGTCGCTAGGCGAATATCCATTTGGCAGTGGCTACGCCTTCGTGAAAGATCCTTTGCCAGATAATGTAAATATAGAATCTGTTTTAGATACCATTTCCCGCCTCATCCCGGCGCGTCTAATGTTTGCAGTTGATACTATTTTAATTGGAGATTTTGAAGAACTAAAAAGCAAGAATATTAATGCAATGCTCAAGGACGGAGCAATATACGTTTCAAATGATCAGGATGATGAAGAGGATATGGTTGACGATATCATCCATGAAATTGCACACTCTGTTGAAGAGGAAAACGCATACTTTCTTTATGCACAAGATCAAAATTTAGTAATTGAATTCACAAATAAGAGAAAAACCTTTCAAAGGCTTTTGACAGATATCGGAGTAGACGTATCCGGCTATGACTTTGGAGAAATAGAATATGATTTAGAGTTCGATCAGTTCCTCTTCCGTGAAGTTGGCTATGAAGCATTAGAGAGCTTAGTGAACGGTTTGTTCCCCAATGCCTATTCGCCTACTTCAATTCGTGAATATTTCGCTTCTGGTTTTGAAGAATATTTTTTGGGAGACAGGAACTACTTAAAAAAAGTAAGCCCTGTCTTATACAGAAAAATAAAGGAAATATTAAAAGATGATTAAAATTATTAGTTGCACTAAGAATGAAGAAGGAAAAATCGAAGTAGTATTCCGCCTTAATCCATCTGAAGCAGTATATAAGAATCCCAAGCATAAGATGGTACCCATTATTCAAGAAAATGTAGACGTTAAACTAGGAGAGCTAATCGTTGGTACCGAAGTATGCAATAAGTCTGGCTTTCCAAATGAATATACTTTTATTTTTGAACAATTTGTAAGAAAACCAAAGAAAAAGGTTGACACAGAGGAGCCAAGTGTTAAGATAAGGAGGTCTAGGAAGACAGAAGTCACTGGAGGCTAATTGTCTGGCTATATCTCATTTTCTGAACTAAAAGATTGGAAATTCTGCCCGTACTATCGGAAGCTAACGAGAGATGATGGTCTAGCTGGCTTCAAGGGTAATGAGTTCACAACATTCGGCACAGCAATCCATTCAGCTTGTGAAAAGATGATGCTGAATGAAAACATTGTGCCTATTGATTTCTTTTTGAAAGAGTTTGATAAAGAAATCTCTAATCTAGATGATGATGTAGAAATTGATCTTTCACTAGTGGACCAGATGAAAGATCAAGCTTCTAACATTCTACCTTATGTTATGGATGCTGTGTCTAGAGAATTTGGTAACTATGAGGTTGTCTCTACTGAAGAAAAGCTTATGGTGCCAATTGAAGAGCAAAACTATGATTTTAAGGGATTCATCGATCTCGTCGTTAAGACAGAGGATGGGAAATACCATATTATCGACTGGAAAACATGTTCTTGGGGATGGGACGCGAAAAAGCGAAGCGATCCAATGGTCACTTATCAGTTGACTTTGTACAAGAAGTATTTTGCAATCAAGCATAATATTGAACCAGATAATATTGAAACTCATTTCATCTTGCTAAAGAGAACAGCGAAGAAAGATAATGTTGAGCTTGTGACGGTAACAAGTGGAGCCGTTAAAACAAGAAATGCAACTAATCTTTTAATTACGGCAATTAAGAACATTAAAAGTGGCAAATCTATGAAAAATAGGTTATCGTGTAGAAAATGCCAATTTTATAAAACTGAGCATTGCACTTAAGAGGGTTTAAATGGAAAAGAAGAAGATTTTGATCATTTCTGATCATCCGATGGCACCATCTGGTGTAGGAACACAGACAAAATATGTAATTGAGGCTTTACTGGCAACTGGTAGGTATAAAGTTGTTTGCCTAGGTGGTGCAATAAAGCATGATAGCTATCAACCACAAAAGGTTGAAGGGTTCGGCGATGATTGGATCATACATCCAGTAAATGGCTATGGAAATCCACAAATTATTAGATCTGCGCTTTCAATGGAGAAGCCAGATCTTGTTTGGTTTATGACCGATCCAAGATTTTATGGATGGCTTTGGGATATGGAGAATGAGGTTAGATCTGTCGTCCCAATGCTCTATTATCATGTGTGGGATAATTTTCCTCCACCTATGTTTAATAGACAGTTTTATATGTCAACAGATGTAATTGCTTCTATTTCTAAGCTCACAAGAGATGTGGTTTCTGTTGTAGCACCAGAGGTAGAAAACGTTTATCTTCCACATGCAGTTGATTCATCAATTTTTAGAAAGATTGATGATTCTGACATTAGACAGTTTGCACTTGAGAACTATTCTGAGCACTATAAAGAAGATAGAGTTGTGTTTTTCTGGAATAATCGCAATGCTAGGAGAAAGCAGAGCGGCTCTCTTCTTTGGTGGTTTAATGAGTTCGCAGAAGAGGTCGGACCAGATAAGGTACAACTAATAATGCACACAGATCCAAAGGATCCAAATGGTCAAGATTTGGAAGCAATAATTAAGGATCTTGGAGCAGATGATGGGAGGATAATTCTCTCTACACAGAAGCTTCCATCTGAAATTCTTTCAATGCTTTATAACTTGGCTGATTGTACGATTAATATTTCAGATGCAGAAGGATTCGGTCTGGCAACACTAGAATCACTATCTTGTGAGACACCTATTATTGTCAACCTTACGGGAGGGCTACAAGAGCAGGTGTGTGATGGGGTCAATTATTTTGGAATTGGTATTGAGCCCTGCTCACGCTCGATCATCGGATCTCAGCAAGTTCCTTACATTTACGAAGATCGGATTAGCAAGGAGGATTTTATCCAAGCCCTTAGGACAATGTATAATATTCCGAAGCACGAGCGTCAGCGTCTTGGAAAACTTGGTAGAGAGCACGTAACTAAGAACTATAATTTTGAAAACTTTAATACTGCTTGGGTTGAACTTATAGACCGTGTTATAGAAGAGAGAGGCTCTTGGGATAGTAGAAAATCATATGATCGTTGGGTATTCAAGGAGGTAGCATGAGACAGAAAATTTTAGTTAAGGGTCCAGTCCTTACGCAATCTGGTTATGGAGAGCAGGCTCGCTTTGCTGTTCGTGCCCTTCGTGCATATGAGGATCAGTTCGATATCTACATTGTCCCAACAACTTGGGGACAGACCGGCTGGATCACAAAAGATACAGAAGAAAAAAGGTGGCTAGACTTTATCATTAATAAAACTAACCATGCTTTGCAAAATAGGGTGCAATTTGATGTATCCTTGCAGATTACTATTCCAAATGAGTGGGATCGCCTAGCTCCGGTTAACATTGGCTATACAGCCGGTATTGAGAGTGATAAAATTGATCCTGTTTGGATTGAAAAATCAAAGATCATGGACAAGATTATTGTTGTGTCAAATCATGCAAAGCATGGTTTCGATAAAACTGTGTGGAGAGGTGCGGACCAGAATGGAAACGAAATTGTTCTCAAGAATGAAGTTCCGGTCGAGACTGTAAATTATTCTGTCCGCAAGTGGGAACCAGCTGATATAGGCCTTAACATTGACACTAAATTTAACTTTTTAGCCATGGCTCAGTGGGGTCCAAGAAAGAATCTAATTAATACAGTTAATTGGTTTTTAGAAGAGTGCTACGATAAGGAAGTTGGCCTTGTTCTCAAGACTAGTGTAAGAAAGAATAATGTAGCAGATAGGATCGAAACCGAAAAAAGAATCAAGTCTTTGTTGGACAAGCATCCAGATAGAAAATGTAAGGTCTATCTTCTACATGGTGATTTAACAGAAGAAGAGTTAGCCGCTGTTTATACTCATCCAAAAATTAAGTGTCTGGTTACGCTTACACATGGTGAAGGCTTTGGTTTGCCAATTTTCGAGGCAGCATGTCATGGACTTCCAATTATTGCGCCCGATTGGAGCGGTCAGTGTGATTTCTTGTATATGCCTGTAAAGACAGGAGGAGTCGTAAGGAACAAGGCAATGTTCTCGAAAGTTTCTTATACAATTGCTCCAATCCAAGATTTTGCAAAGTGGGAAGGAGTATTACATCCACATTCAAACTGGTGCTATCCTGAGCCGGCTAGCTACAAGAAGCAGCTTAGAGAGATGATTACAAACCACAAGAAGCACAAGAAGACAGCATTAAAGCTACAAAGCTACATTCTAGAAGAATTCTCTTCGGATAATCAATATGAAAAGTTTTCAAAAGCAATCCTAGATGTTATTGGCGGCGTAGAAGAGCAAAACGTGGTCAAGGTGTTTGCATGAAGATAGCGTTCTTATCTGACTTTTTCTTATCAGATGGAATTGTCGGTGGTGCAGAGATTGTAAATGATTGCCTAGTTCGTCAGCTTCGTAATAGGGGCTTTTCTGTTGATGAAAGACGTAGTTCTGACACTATAAACTTTTCTTCGTATGATTTCTTTATTGTGTCAAACTTTGTGAGCATGTCGGAAGAGACTAAAGCTTCTCTTTATGATAAGCCTTACGTTATTTATGAGCATGATCACAAGTATTTAAGAAACAGAAATCCTTCGGTGTTCAAAAATTTTAAGGCACCTAAAGAGATGCTAATTAACGAAAAGTTCTATCGTTCTGCAATATCCATTTTTTGTCAATCAACCTTGCATGAAGAAGTTGTTAGAAAGAACCTATCAATAAGAAATACTGTAAATGCTGGATGCAGCTTATGGTCAGAAGAGCATTTCAATATTCTGAGAGCGAACCAAAATAATGAAAAAAATGGTCTTTGTGCTGTTTTGGATTCTCCCAATCCGATCAAAGGTACAAGAAAGGCAGAGAAGTATTGTTTAGATAACGGTATTCAGTACGAGAAAGTGCCGTTCACAGACTTTAAGACATTTATTCAGAACATTTCAAGATACGAGAAGCTTGTCTTCTTCCCAGAGACTTTGGAAACGTTCTGTAGGGTCGTCACAGAGGCTCGTATGGTAGGCTGTGGGCTCATTACGAACGATTTGAATGGTTGTACTCATGAAGAGTGGTTCGGGCGCTATAAGGGCCAAGAATTGCTTGATTTTATTTCTGGCAAACAGGATGAGGTTGTAGATAAGCTTGTTGATGTAATAAATGGAAAGAGCGAGCAAAGAGAACCAGAGGATATCACAGTAATATTAAATTGTTATCGTAGACCATATAATCTAAGAATGCAGATTGAGTCCCTTAGGGCGCAAACAAGGCCACCAAAGCAGATATGGCTTTGGGTCAATAAGCATGAAGATAATGAAGGCTTTTCTTTTGAAACATTGGGTTTAGATAGAATTTTTCATAATGACTATAATTGGAAATTCTATGGAAGATTTGCTGGTGCTCTTTTAGCAGATACCGAATATATTGCTATTTTTGATGATGATACGATCCCCGGTTCAAAGTGGTTCGATAACTGCTTGCAGACAATGGAAAAAAGTGAAGGTATCTTGGGCTCCGCTGGTGTTATTTTAGATGATAAGTATTATGTTCGTCACCAAAGATGTGGTTGGCCAACACAAAATAAGGAAACAACAGAGGTAGATCTTGTCGGTCATGCTTGGTTTTTTAAGCGAGACTGGCTGCAATATTTATGGCGTGAAAAGCCGCCAACTTGGGATAACGGAGAAGATATGCAATTTTCTTATGCGGCACAGAAGTATGGTGGAGTGAGAACTTACTGCCCGCCACACCCATCAGATGATCTTGAATTACATGGTTCGATCATGGGTAATGAACTTGGAATAGATGACAAGGCCACATCAAACAATAACGAAACTTCACATCAGCAATTTTTCTCTGAAAGGGATTTTTGTGTTCAAGAGTCGCTGCGAAAGGGATGGAAAACTGTAAATGGAGTAAAATTATGATTCTTATGGCGTTCGGAACTAGACCAGAATATATCAAAATTAAACCACTGTTAGAAAAGATGAAAGGTAAAATTCCTTTCAAGCTTCTTTTTACGGGCCAACATGTTGATCTTCTATCCAATGTTAGTGATCAAGATGTAATACAACTTCAAATCAAGGATGGACCTAACCGCCTTGATTCTATTGTGTCTTCAATCATGAATCAGGAGCACATTTTTGAAGGAATTGATGCTGTTCTTGTACAAGGAGACACAACATCAGTGTTCGCCATTGCACTAGCAGCGTTCCATCGTAAGATAAAAGTGATTCACCTAGAGGCTGGGCTTAGAACTTACGATAAGCAAAATCCATATCCAGAAGAATTCAATAGGCAAGCTGTCTCAAGAATAGCTGACATTCATTTGTGCCCAACTTCAGATTCTGCTCATAATCTTGGTATGGAACTTGTTCGTGGTTCGGTTCATGTAGTTGGCAATACAGTCTTGGACAATTTAGTACACCTAAAGCCAACGAGAAATAATGTTGTAGTTATTACGATGCATCGTCGGGAGAATCATGACAAGATGGACCGATGGTTTACAGCTTTGGATGAAATAGCGAAAAGATATTCTGATAGATACCGTTTTGTTCTGCCGATTCATCCAAACCCAGATGTTCAGAGGCATAGACATTTGCTTGAAAATATAGAAGTTATTGACCCTGTTCCGTATGAGAGTTTTCTAGAGATGTTAGCCTCTTGTGCATACGTGATTACTGATAGTGGGGGTTTGCAAGAGGAAACTTCATTTCTTGGGAAAAGATCTATTGTCTGCAGGAAGACAACCGAGAGACCAGAGGGCTTAGGGGAATTCTCTGTGCTTTGCCATGAGCCGGAACATATGCTGTCTCTGTTCGAAAAGATGATTCATGCACCTCATCCTTCGGCAGAGTGTCCATACGGTGATGGCCAATCAGCAGATAGAATTGTTAACATTTTACTGGAAGAATTATGAAAGATTACCACAAAGAGTTTGATAAATTTCTAACAAAACTAAAGAACGGAGAGAATTTTGCTTTTGCAAGGTTTTCTGACGGAGAGCTTTTTATTTTGAGAAACGAGACTGTTATCTTGGCAGAGAATCACTTTGTTACTGGTACTCGCAAAGGGGCAGGGACTTATCCGAAAGAAGAGCAAAAAGAATTTATTCCAGAAAAGCACGGGTTTTTTCAGCAAAAGCTTGTTGAGTGCTTTCAACATAAGATGCCAGAATATTACAAGGGGATCTGCTGCAGAAACGACGTTGGAGAAGAAGCTTTCTTTTGGCAAAAAAGATTGAATGGTGGAGACAAAGACCTAACTTTTGCAAATCTATTGATCAATAGAAACTATAGACGTTTTGTAGAAGAGCTAGTTCCGATACTTGCTAAAAGAGACGTTATATACGTTGTTAATGAGGCGGCAAACTTAGAGGGCTTACCTTTTAAGGTAAAGAAAGACTTTAGAATCGGCAGTAATTGTATGATCGATAATTACGATGTTATCGACCAAGTAAAAGAGTATATAAACGAAAATAACATCAGAGATCATGTGGTCCTATGCTCGGCAGCAAGTCTAAGCAATTTCATTATTCGTGATTGCTTTGAGGATAGCCCAAACAATACCTTTTTAGATATTGGTAGTTGCCTTAACCCATACCTTAATTTAGAGGGATGGAAGCACACTAGGGGATATTTGACTCATTATTGGCTTAAGAGTGGTAGCCCTTACGGCGAGCAGGTGGACATATGGTGACACAATATAAGCTTGTCCCAAACGAAGAAAAGTATTGGGAGTTTATTCGTAATCTAAGAAATGATTCAAGAGTGAAGAGGGGCTTTATAGAACAAAAACATATTCAAAAGCCAGAGCATTACTTTTTTATGGATTTGTATGGTGATAATTTTTATATTTGTCTTGACGGTAAAAATCCTGTAGGCTATATTGGAGTTATAAACGAAGATATAAGAGTTGCAACACACCCTGACCATCAAGGCAAAGGTATTGCAAAATTTATGGTTAATGAATTAATGAAAAATAATCCTGCTGCAATTGCAAAAGTTAAGATCGAGAATGAAGCTAGTTTAAAATTATTCGAAAGTTGCGGCTTTAAGAAAAAATATTACATTTTGGAGAGATGATGCTTCATAATCCTTATAAAGTTGTAAAAATGTTTGAAGAGGAGGTCGCTCACTACACTGGCGCTCCTTACGCTGTATCAGTAAACAGTTGCACGAATGCTTTGTTTTTGTGCTGCAAGTATTTTAATGTAGAAGATGTAACAATTCCAAAGAGAACTTATCTCTCGGTTCCTCAATCTATCATTCAAGCTGGAGGAACTGTAAAATTTGAAGATCTAAAATGGGAAGGGATTTATCAACTTAAGCCATATCCGATTTGGGATGCTGCCAAGCGTCTAACTTCCAACATGTATATACCCGGTACCCAGATGTGTCTTTCGTTCCATATCAAGAAACATCTTAAGATAGGCAAGGGAGGAATGATTCTTACCGATAACGAAGCTCTTGTTGATTGGGTTCGTGAAGCCAGATACGAAGGTCGCAGTGAAGGTGTGAGGTATCAAGAAGACGATATTGATTCAATGGGCTGGAATATGTATATGACACCAGAACAAGCTGTGAGAGGGTTGATGCTTATGCAGAACTACCCAGAGCACATGCCAGATATTCCAGAAGATCCTCCATATCGAGATCTTACTGAATTCAGTCTTTTTAAAGGAAAGTAGCAATGAACATTATATTTGATGAAAATAGAAATTTATTAATCCAAGATAATGGATATACATCCAAAATAGAAAATTTTATTATGGAAAAGTGGGGCTCATTTCTAGAACAGGATTTTAGAGGACAATGGGAGGGTGTTCAGAATGCTGAGTTGATGCTTGAAGAGAATCATGCAAGGCATAATAGCGACCCCGAATATCAGGAATTTATAATCGAGCCTATAAAAAGTAAGAAAGATTTTTGGAATGGCAAAAAGGCGCTCGATATAGGTTGCGGGGCGGGAAGAAATATTTATAATCTTTTATCTTCTGCTAATTTTTCCTCTGTTGATGGCTGCGACATTTCAGAGTCAAACGCAAAAATAGCAGAGGAATATGTAACAAAGACTTTTGATAAAACACGAGTTAAGACGTGGAGAAACAATGGGCTTAATTTGAGACCGGCTAAAGATAGCACTTACGATTTTGTAATGTCTCATATTGTATTTCAACATATTCCAAATTATTTAATTAGACTTTCCCTGCTAAATGACGTTTTTAGAGTCTTAAAACACGGAGGAATGACAGTTATTCATTACATGGACTTGGATGAGTCTGAGCCATATAACTCTATTTATCCGGGCAATAATCAGAGTTTAGTTTCTAAAAACTGTAGAGTAGAAAATGCAAATCTTCTAATCAACGATTTTTATGCTTTAGGTTTTAAAGATGTTAATTGTTTTGTTGGTGTAGACCCGTTTGCCAACAAGCCAAGCTATTATGTCAGGGCATTTAAAAGATGAAAATAGCTTTATGTTTATCTGGATATTTTGACTCTCTGAAAGATCTCGACTCCAAAGGAATTGATGGTTTTCGGCATATTGAAAAGCATATTCTCTCTAAGAGGGAGCAGGAGCATCAAGTTGATGTATTCATTCATAATTGGCAACCAGAGAGGGAAGAATATATAAGAAGTCTTTACGATCCAAAAAAAGCAATCTTTGAAGATCAGATTGATTTTGATTACATTGCTACAAAAAATAAGGTCAGTAGATACCATCTTGACCCAAATTACCAACTAGGGTCGTGGACCATTGACTCTAAGAGTGGCTCTGGATATGTTGGGCCAGAAAGGCTTTTGAGCATGTTTTATTCAGTTCAAAAATCTTTCGAACTTGCTTACGAATATGAAAAAGAGAACGATTTTAGGTATGACTGTATAATTAAATCTAGATTTGATCTCGGAAGGGTAAATAGAAAGACTTCTGGACCCGGAAAGCAAAACCCTTTCCCATGCCAGTGTATCGTTTTTGACCCGGATTATGATATGAATAATTTCTATCAGGCTTATTGGGATCTCTTTAATGAAGGGCCAGCTGATATGTGGTTTTATTCAAGTTCCGAAAATATGAAATGCTTTTCCTCTCTTTACGACAATGTATTGAAAGAATACCTACAAATAGGCAGCGATTATTCAAAAGCAGTTGTTAGTGGATGGCCGTTATCTAGTAAAGATAATTTTCGTAGCAATGAGATTCTTAAGGCGACACATGAGCGTGACTCGAATCTACACACTTATCCAAAACATATGGTTGTTAACGGCATCTTGTTAATGAAATGGTTTTTAGAAGAGAATGATCTTTGGGAAAAAAGTAAATATTTGGTTGGCGAATGGGAATAAGCACATTAAAAAAAATGAACGGACACTCTGGATGCGACGTTTATCTAATGTCAGGACCAGATTCTTTATTTGTTAGAAAAATCTCTAGCAACGTAGAGTATAACTGTCGTCTAGAAAGGCAGATATTAAAACAAGTTAATTTTCAAAATCATGAAATAAAGACTCCAAAGGTGTACGATGTGGGACACAAGGATGGATTACTATATTACGACATGAAGTATATAAACGGTTTGACGTTTTCTGATTTTGTAAAAAAAGAGCAAATATCATCAATCAAAAGAAAATTTAAAAAAATTATAAACTTTATATCAGAAAATAACGACCTTAGTGACAATATTGCTCTGGACGTAAAAAAGAAGATAGAACTTCTAAAGCTTCCAAAAAAATATGATATGTATAAAGAAATATGTTTAGGTTACGAATGGTCCACTGTTAGTAAGTCATATTCACATGGTGACCTAACCTTTGAAAACATTATTATCTCTGGAGAAGAGATCTATTTTATAGATTTTTTAGATTCGTTTACGGACTCTAAAATCTTAGACTATTCAAAAATAATGCAAGAGTTGTATACCTCGTGGTCTTCTAGGGGACAAGTTACACACTTCAGTGTGAAAAATGTTATATTAGATGAAATGTTGCAATGTAAAAAATTCAACATGCAGGCAGCAATACATATGCTATTGTTAAATCTAATGAGAATTATTCCATACTCTGACAAGCAGACCAGCGACTTTTTAGATAAGCAAATATCATATATTAGAGAAAGGATGATCGTATGAACTGTTTAATAATACCCGCTGCTGGTAAATCTTCCAGATTTCCTAACATGAAGTTAAAATGGCTATTAACTCATCCAACTGGAGAGCTTGTACTAGAGAAGGTGCTAAAGCCATTTAATTTTGATAACTATGATCGAATAATACTTTCTGTACTAAGAAGTCATGAAGAGAAATACTCTATTTCTACAATTTTAGGTCAGATTAAATGGCTGGATCGTTTGGAGTTGTGTGTTTTAGAAAGCCCAACAGATAGCTCTGTGGAGACGATATTTCAAACCATACAAAAGATGGAAATAGAAGGGCACATCACCATAAAAGACTCGGATGGTGTAATCGAGGGTGTCTTCCCCACTAACACGAATTATGTATGTGGATGTAATATATCTGATTTTAATGTGAGAGACGTAAGCAATAAGAGTTTCATAGTGCATAACGAAAATTATGCAATCTTAGATATCCAAGAAAAAAAAGTTATATCTGATGTTATATGTCTGGGCGCTTACTCTATGAGCGTTAAAGATTTTTTGTTCGCTTATGAGTCTATAAGCAATTCTTTAGCCTATAGGTATAATACTGAAATGTACGTTAGCCACATTGTCTCTTATTTGTTAAGCCACGAAAGAAGATTTCAGTGTCAATATGTTGATTCTTTCAGTGATTGGGGCACATTGGAGGCTTGGAGGCGAGAGCAATCTAAGTATAAGACCTATTTTTTAGACATTGATGGCGTTTTTTTGGAGAATACCGGCAAATATGGAACAAAGAATTGGTCGAATACTTTTGAGCCGATATCAGAAAATATAGATTGGCTAAAAACACTTTCAGATTCTGGCGCAGAAATAATCTTTACTACATCCAGAACCGAAGAGTATCTAGTAAAATTTATATCATTTTTACATAAACACGGTATAAAGTACAAGACAATTATAAGTGGCTGCAACCATTCTCAAAGAATAGTGATAAATGATTTTGCAAAAACAAATCCATATCCGTCTTGTAAGTCGCTGTCTATACCAAGAAATGCTAAAATTAAGGACTATTTAGAATGAAAATATTGATTACAGGAGGAGCAGGCTTTATAGGCTCAAGAGTCGGACAATTCTACAGTTTCGATAACGATGTTACGCTAGTAGATAACATGAGCTACGGAAGGCGTGAAAATTTGTATGAAAATTGTAATTTTATAGAAACTGACGTAAGAGGAGAAGATTTTTCTTCGCTTTGTTACGGAAAGGATGTTGTTTTACACTTTGCTGCTATTGCACCTTTGCCAGACAACCAAGTCAAACCTGTTTTATCGTATGAAAATAATGTTCTGGGCACTCTAAACGTTTTGGAGTCATGTCGTAAAGCCGGAGTTAAAAAAATAATTTTTGCCAGCACTAGTGCTGTATACGAAAACTGCTTAAACATTCCATTTAAAGAGGAGCCTCTTTCCGAACCGCCAGATTTATTCTATTCTATGTCTAAAAAGGTCTGCGAGGATATATGTTTAAGTTATGTAAAAAATTATGATATGGACATAACAGTATTAAGATTCTTCAATGTATACGGACCAAACCAAGACCATAAAAGGAAACAGCCACCTTTGATGGGCTATATAGTGAAGTGCCTCATTGAAGATGAGCAGCCCACTTTTTACTCTAATGGTGAGCAAAAAAGAGATTATATTTTTGTAGAGGACGTGTGCAGTCTAGTTGATCTTTGCATTAAAAGCGATAAATCATGTGGAGAAATATTCAACGCTTGTAGCGGAGAGAGTTTTTCTGTAAAACAGATTTACAATCTTTATAGAGAAGAATATGGCTCGGGTCAAGAAGCTGTTTTTCAATTGTCAGAAGAGTTTTGGCACAAATATCCTGATCTTTTTTCTACTCCTTTTCCATTAAAAAAGGAGAGGGTTGCCAAGGAAGTTAACAAGTTCAGTCTTGGTTCCGCAGAGAAGGCTAAAAAAATTCTTGGATTTGTACCAAAGTATCAAATAAGAGAGGGCATAAGGATGTGCCTAGAAGAGGTAAAAAAATGTACTCACTAATATTCTATTCACACTCCGACTACTCGGATGCTTGGAGCCCGATGTTCGGGCAAACCGATAAGTATTACGACAATTCGTATAAGAAATATTTATTTGTAAACAAGGGTGAGCATGAGGTTCCGAGCGGTTGGACCATCATACAGTACGATGATAGCCTCCTTTATCAGCAAAGAGTCGCATCCTGTCTTGAAAAGTTAGACAGTGAAGAGAAAATTATGTTTCATCACGAAGATATGTTTCTTCTTGATAAGCCAGACTTTGACAAGCTGAATGAAATTGAAGAATTAATTGATCGTGACGAGGCGCATTTTGTTAAGGTGTGCAAAGCTACTTATCGACCACATGAATTTTATCTGGAAAAGGTAAAGGATGTATTTTACTGCCCACAAGACTTGGCGTTTGCAATACAACCAACCATGTGCAAGGTGAAAAATCTATTAACAATCTACCATCAGACACCGGGTTCGAACATATGGGAGTTTGAGGCTAATTCAAATATGACTTGTCATAATAATCGTTTTATATCCTGTTTTGCAAACCAGCTTGGAGAAAAAAAGATTGGCATGTTTCACTGGGAAAGTAAAACATACCCTTATTTTTCCACTGCAATAGTGAAAGGCAAATGGAATACACTAGAGTATCCAGAAAATCTAGTTCCAATGTTAGAGCACTACAAAATAGATTACCTACAGAGAGGGACTAATTCATGAGTAATAAATTATATATTTTTGACCTAGACGGCGTATTAGTTGATGCCTGTGAATGGCATCGTGTTGCACTAAACGAAGCTTTATTGGAAGTTTGTAATTATGAAATATCACTTGAAGAGCATTATAAAACTTTCAATGGTATCCCGACTCGTGTAAAGTTAAAAAGATTGTCAGAAATGGGTAAGATCCCTGCTTCTTCCCATGATTCTGTCTATATGGCAAAACAACTCTTGACAATGGAGATAATAAAAAGAAATGCTATCCTAAGACCAGAGAAGGTAGAAATGATAAAGACTTTAAAGTCTCGCGGCAATGTGGTTGCTTGCTACACAAACAGTATCAGAGAGACAGCAGAATTAATGCTTGAAAAAACTGGCATTCTTGAACTATTTGATTTTGTCTTGACAAACCAAGATGTAGATAATCCAAAGCCTGACCCAGAAGGGTATGTATTTTTAATGAATCACTTTGGTTTCTCTGGAGAGGATACTTTTATTATTGAAGATTCACCAAAAGGTATGGCAGCTGCAAACGCTTCTGGTGCAAATGTTATACAGGTAAAAGACCCTGACGAAGTAAATATAGACTTATTTTTAAGGATTTAACATGAAAGTTTTGATACCAATGGCTGGAGAAGGCAGCCGCTTTGCCAAGGAAGGCTATACTTTTCCGAAGCCACTTATTGACGTTCAAGGAAAGCCAATGATACAAAAGGTTGTTGAGAACCTTGATTTTGATTGTGAATATATTTTTCTTGTCCGTAAAGAGCACATTGATAAGTATACAGGTTTGATCGACACGCTTGACCGAATCACGAATGGTAAGTTTCAACATGTTGAAGTTAATGGCCTGACAGAGGGCGCTGCATGTACTGCTTTATTGGCGGAGAAGTATATTGATAACGATGAAGATCTTCTCATTGCTAACTCAGATCAGTATATCGAGTATGAGCCAGAAAACTTTCATATGCTAAAGAACCTCACAAATGTTGATTCTGCTGTTTTCACGTTTAATGCTGTTCATCCTAAGTGGTCCTTTGTGAAGACCAATTCTCGCGGCTACGTAATAGAGGTTGCCGAGAAAAGACCTATTTCAAACATAGCAACGTGCGGAATTTATTGGTATCGTAGAGGGTCTGATTTTGTTAGGTACGCTAAACAGATGATCGATAAAGATATAAGAGTCAATAATGAATTCTATATCGCTCCAGTTTATAACGAATTAATTGAAGATGGCAAAACGCTTATTCCTTTCTATGTTCATAAGATGTGGGGCATAGGTACGCCAGAGGATTTAAAGTATTTCTTGGAAAATAAAAGATGAGATTTATCGCTCATCGAGGTAATCTGGACGGGCCAAATCCAGATAAAGAAAACCATCCAGATTACCTACTTGAAGCAGTAAAAGATGGATATGAAGTAGAAGTAGACGTTTGGTGCTTAGAAGATAAACTTTATCTTGGACACGATGCTCCACAATACGAGATTAATGAAAACTTTTTAGAAACAATAGCTTCTGCCAATTTCTTATGGACACATGCTAAGAATATCGAAGCATTTCAATATTTATCAGATTTTAAAAACCTATATTATACAAGGAAATGGAATTTCTTTTGGCATCAAGAAGATGACTACACTCTTACAAGTCTTTTAAATATTTGGACATACCCCAGAAAAAAACTAACAAATAATTCAATTTGTGTATTGCCAGAGAGGGCAGACTACGATATAGTAGATTTAAAGGTATGTATGGGAATATGTACTGATTACATCTATGAATATGAGAAGTTGCTAAATGAAAAAACAAATTGATCTACCAATTCACTATGTTCCAAAGGGCTGGGGCTTTGAAAAGTGGATTGTAAATTGTGAAGAATATTGTGGAAAGCTCCTTTATTTTGTTAAAGGAAAGAGATGCTCATGGCACTACCACGAACTAAAGGATGAAGTATTTTATATCCAGTCTGGGAAAGTAATAGTCAGATATGGAAGAAATGATGAAATCGAATATTCAGCAGAAAGGGTACTTGGGCCGGGCGACAACTTTCACGTCTATAGAGGCCTTAGGCATCAAATCGAAGCTTTAGAAGACACAGAGCTATTTGAATTCTCAACACAACACTTTGATTCTGATAGTCACAGACTTATTAAGGGGGATTAATGAAACTTGTAGTTGTAACTGGTTGTCTTGGTTTCATTGGAATGCATGTGACAAAAGCATGCTTGAGCATGGGATGGAAGGTTTATGGTATCGATAAGAAGTCCTATGCGGCAAATGATATTGATGATTTATTTCAATTCTGCGGTGGCCTTCGTTATTGGGATAATTTTAAATTTCTTGAAGCAGACATTTGTGATCTGAAAGATGTTCCAAGTTGTGAATACATAATTAATACTGCTGCCGAAACACATGTCGGGAATAGCATTATTGACAGTGCTGATTTTATTCAAACAAACATTAATGGTGTTAAAAATCTACTTGATATTATTCGGAGGAAGCCAGCAAACATTTCTCGTAAACCGATCCTGCTACATTTCAGCACAGATGAAGTCTATGGGGATATTCTAGAAGGTTCACATACAGAAGATTCTCCATTATTTCCAAGCAATCCATATTCAGCTTCAAAAGCCTCGGCAGACATGCTTATCAAAGCTTGGTCGAGAACATACGATATTGAATATGTCATCGTTAGGCCAGCAAATAATTATGGTATGTATCAGTATGCTGAAAAGCTTATACCACTCGTTGTAAAGCATCTACAGATTGGTCGCAAAATTAGGCTTCATGATAAAGGAAAGCCGGTAAGGAACTGGTTGCACGCTGAAGACACAGCGAGAGCTATAATAAAAATTATAGAGTCTGGTCAGACAAACGAGATCTTCAATATCTCTGGAAATTTTGAACAAGCAAATAATGATACAGTTTTGAAAATTATAAATTCATATTTTAACGATTCTTATAAGATCTTATATGAAGATGTAGAGAACCTTCTCGACCTTTCTTATGTTAGGAAAGGTCAAGATGTGAGATATTCTGTAGATGATTCCAAGCTAAGAGAGCTTGGCTGGGAACCAAAGAAAGATTTTGATAAAGAGATCGACTTGATTGTCGAGCATTATAAAAACTATTTTAGATGGTAAGGAGAAAAAAATGAGTAATCTTGTAGCAGATAAGAAGCTTTCAAAGCAGGCAATGGCTGCTTTAATGATGGCATTACAGAAGTCACTTTTAGAGCAGAGTGATATTGTTCCAGTTTTGGAAAATTTTGATTTTATAGTCAATGGACAAGAGATTTTCATAAAGAATCCGCCTATTGTTAAGTTTGGAGCAGACGGAGAGTGGCTAGGAGATCCCGAGGAGCAAGATGCCTAGATATTCTTACAGGTGTGTTGAGTGCTTAGGGCAGTTCAATGCTTTCCACGGCTTCAGTGAGACTGCTAACTGTCCTAAGTGTGATTCCACTTTGTGTGAGCGAATACCTTCTATTGGTTTTTCTGTTTCTGGTACAAATGATCCCAGTACTAAGAAGCAAAAAGTTGGCCAGAAGGTAAACGACTTTATCAGAGAGGCAAAAGAAGAGTTGAAAGAGCAGAGAAAAACGCTTGAGGAGGGTAGATGAACTATATTCATGTATTATTAATTGCATTTCCTATTTCTTTTTTGTTAAATATATTTGTAATTTGGTATATAGTTCGCCTTATGAGAGAATTGTTAGAGATTACTTCATCTCTAGAGGAGCTTTATCTAGAAATACAAAGCTTTTCTAAACACATTGAAAAAGTCTACAACTTAGAGATGTTCTATGGTGATGAAACTCTACAGAATCTACTACTCCATGCTAGAGCACTTACTGAGGAGTTTACCAGATACGATTATCTGTTTTCCTTAGTTGACAACGAAGGAGAACTAAGAGAAGATGAACGAGCCATTCCCACGCAAGAGACGCCGCCGCAAGAAGCAGAGTAGAGATTATTTTACTCAAGTACATGAAGATGCAATAATAAAATTTTGTAATTCTAGAGACCAAAAAGAAAGGTTAGATTTATATATTCAGTATATACAACCAGCTTTTAGCGAGATGGTTGATAAAATTGTTTTTACCTATAAGTTTACAACGTTACCCAATATAGATGACTTGAGGGAAGAGTGTAAAGTATGGCTAACAACAATATTGGAGAAGTACGATCCAGATAGAGGTTCGAAAGCGTTTTCTTATTTTAGTGTGATTACCAAAAATTGGTTCATTCATCAAGTAAAAGTAAATTCAAAAAAAGTAAAGAGAGAAATAGAATACGAATCCTTAACAAACGAGACAAAACTAAAACATCTCGCAACATACAATCAGTATGATTTTAAAAGAGAAAAAGAAGAATTTTGGGCTTCACTGTGGGATGAAATAGAAAATTGGGATCATCCCAATATGAAGCCAAATGAGAGAAAGGTTTTAGATGCGATCAAAATATTACTAAGCAACAGTGAAAACATTGAAATTTTTAATAAAAAAGCTATTTACTTATACATGCGTGAGATAACTGGCTTGAACACAAAGCAGATAGTCAACAATCTCAATAAGATGAGAACAAGATACAAAACTTTTAAGGTTAAGTGGGATGAGGGATCTCAAACATGAGCAAGACTAGCGAATACCTTGAAATGGCCATAGACAATATACAAAGTGATAGAGAAATCACTAGAGAACTTCTCGATGATATTGTCCAGTACATGAGTAAAGATGAAAATAGACATAGAGAGGTTGGCATAACAGCCGCAAAATATGTTGAGACATTGCAAAGATCTAATGAACAATTAGTGAAAATAGCTGGCCTACTGCAAAAGAAAGAATCAGCCAGTAATTCACTTTCAGATTTAGATAAGAATGATCTTTTCGATATGATTAAGGGAGATTCTTGATTGTCTAGTTTGGATCCGAGAGTAAATCCAATAGTTGGCGCTATGAATGGCGACCAGCCAGATCACTTTGGTCCTTACTTGACAGATGATACAATTAGGGATCCAAGCTACGTTTTTGAGTTGGCCATGGATAAAGCCACGTCAAATGACGTAAATCTAAAATTTCCAAGATTCATGATATGTCTGCAGGCAGAAGAATGGAATGCAGACAAGAATGATTATACTCCAATTCCAAATACCCTTCAATATGCTTTTGGCCATGATATGCAGAAGAGAATTAGAATAAAAGCATATGATGATTTTATAGATGCCTTTCTTGGTTTGCCAAGAGGGAACGGATCGTTCGATAACTGGAGTCCAGAACAGATAGCAAAGATTAATACTTTGGAATGGTGTTATCTTGATAATTCTTCCGGCGAAGACGTTCCAATGCCATCTATTGGTGATAAAGTAATTGTAGACTTTTACGACAGGGAAAACTTAACAGGCAGAAGATTTTTAGGTATTCAAGAAAGAATTGCTATGGCTCCAATCACAAATACCTTATCTTTACCACTTAAAGCATTTCAAACTGGTTTGGGTCTCTTGACTACTTTAGGCTCTCTAGACTCAGGTCCAGAAGCAACTACTCCTGCGTTTGCCTCTATCGATGATTTGTGTGAAGGCCCTGTAATGACTAAGGGCTCAAAATTCGGAGGAGGTCAGGTAGAAACAGTTATAATAGATGGTTGTCCAGTTAGCAAAGATGTGGCTGGTTATTATATAGAGATGCGAAATGAAGCAGAGAGAAGCGGTGTAACCCTAAAGCTTAATTCGGCATTTAGAGGTTATGAAGACGTTGTAGTTCCAGACGAATGTGGGAATGGAACAAAGTCTGGACAAAACAGTCTTTACAATAAATATTTAGCCGGAACTGGAAATCCTGCAGCTAGCCCCGGAACATCACAGCATCAAAACGGGATAGCTTTTGATATTCAAACAGGAATGCCAAAAGATCCAAACACACCATTCCCAGAAAGTATCACAAAAGAATACAAGTGGCTAATGGAAAGAGCACACGAGTTTGGTTTTATAAGGCCGCTTACGAGCGAGAGATGGCATTGGGAATATCAGCCCGGTCAAGGTCGCTTTAGTAGGGTACCAAAGAGCCATCCATCTTGGGATCTGTATTTTTCATAGGAGTTTTTAAAAATGGGCTTGGGTGGTAGTAAAAAACCAATAAAAAATCAAAAAGAGCTTCCTGAAGAATCCAAGGAACAGATTGGAAACAACGAAGTGCAGTCGGTAGGAGTGCAAGATTCTGGTCTTAATGGTCAAAATCTTGCTGAGCCGGTTCCTTTCCATAATCAAGCAGACTGTGAAACAGTTATTAGAGGAGCCAATAACTCTTGGATTGTATTGGGTAGAGATAGACCGGGGCCTAAAAATAGTGGTTATTCGGGAAGGGGTTCGACTGGTGCAGGCTCTATTGACCTTGTTGTTGGTAAAATGGGAGCTACAAAAGGTGGTGTAAAGTCTAATATCTATGCAGATCCAAACTTCGCAGGTGACGCGGCAAGAATACATATTAGCCAAAAGACCGATATTGATAAAAACTTTGGACTCGTTAGAGGAAACGTTGGTTTAAGCCAAGCAAAATCTGGTATTGGAATAAAGGCTGACGCCGTTAGAATAGTCGCTAGAGAGGGGATAAAACTAGTAACAGGAGTTGGACCCAAAGAAAGGAATAGCGGCGGAGAAAAAGTAAAAACAACATATGGAATTGACTTAATCGCTGGAAATGATGATGAAACGCTTACTTTAGAGCCTATACCTAAAGGTCTGAGGTTGGTTGAGACTTTAAGAGACTTAAACGCTAGAATCGATGAGCTTAATGGCCTTTATACTACTATAGTCTTGGCGCTGATGGCGCACACTCATGTGACAACATTACCCGGCGCATTAACAACTCCATCGCCAGATTTTATTGTGAATGGACTAGTTAATGGTCTAATACCTGCTTTTGGACATAAAGTGAAAGTCTTTATTGACGAACAGAACAATCTACAGCCTTATGGTGGGAATTGGATATGCAGTAGGCATAATAGGGTAAATTAATGGCGGTTTTATTAGATCCAGAAGAGATTGAAAAATTAGAAGAAATACAAGTTCGTGTAGATCGACTAGTTGAAATTATTTTCAATGACTGCATTGATAATGGTAATTCACTTCCTCCGTCTCCAGACGGACGATTTGATACTAATTTTGGAGCCTTTTATGATCGTGCAAGTCCAGATAATCTCTTCTCTCCATCTTACGAATATCAAAGCGAAGGATTTCCAATCCGCGCAGCAACAGATTTTGAACTTTTACGAGATTGGTCATTAGAACTAAATGAAGCTGCTAATTTAAATCCAGATTTTTATTTTGATTTACCAACGGGTTTGGGCGCTCTTGGAAGTTTTTTGGTAGAGACTTCTTTACTATCATCTTTGGCTCAAGAATGGATTGATGACCACACAACTCCAAGTTTATCTTCTGGTTCAATAGATCTAGACGAAATAGATAGCGATGCCGCAGAGCCAGTTGTTGGCGGGCTACCTTCCGATCCTCCAGATTATGAAGGGGCAGCTGCAGGCTCCATTGCGGCCCCAGCTGTTGACTGTAGAGATCCAGAGGTAGACGAAGAGATAGAGCAGTGCCCACCCCCGTGTCAGGGTGACCCTAGGGCATCAAGCCCCAATTGGACGCGCTTAACAGATAAAGAGCCTTTTATCAATTCTAAAACATGTGAATATTCTATTACATTGAGAACAGAATACGATGCTGCTCCAATAAGTGATCTATATTCTGACCCTGATTACCTTAGAGAGGGGGTTATCAAGCTTCTTGATTTTTATGGAAAAAAACAAGAACCATATAATAGGACGCTACAAGATGGCTCGGAAGGAGAGTTGGTCGATCCTATAGAAGTATGTATGTCTGCTGGAACGATTAAAGATACTTTTGTTTCAACCAGACCTTATGTTAAGATGAAGGCTCTTGTTGTTGTTCCGTATGACGTGTTCAACTCTATAGAAGAGCTTGAACAACCAGAAGAGCTTCCAGAAAGAAAAGATCAGCCTGCCTACACAATAATAAAAGGTGATGACTTCTTCCTGATGTTAAGGCAAGTAGCAAGAGCCATGGATATTATGGCAGTTAGACAAGCAGCTTGGTTTTTTAACGAAGGTGGACAGTTAAGTGAGCCAACTTTCAATCCAAAGGAAGAGGCAGACAGAATAAGACTCTTCAGTAAAACATTAAGAGATCTTTGTCTTGAAAATGATTTCCTGATCGAAAGAAGAGGCGTTTCAAGAATAAGTTTTGGCAAAAGAATAGTAGAAGAAATAGAAATAGGCTTCAATGAAAACATGGGCGTGGATTACGTCAAGGCTCTAGAGAGAAGTTGTGAGAAGCCGGTGCTTTTCACTAAGGGAATGAGTTCATTTAAAAGTTCTGAGCCGCAAACCCTTCCAAGGACAATGTATTTTATTCATAAAATTGCAGAGATGCAAAATGATTTTACTTCTTCTGATTCTATTTTGTTTGCAGATTTTATATCTAAATATGTTGCTTTTCCTCCGGTAGAAATAGTCACTGATGCAGCTGGCCTCTATTCATCCCAGCCCATTTGGTGCCCTCCAGTATCAGAAGATGGGCAAAACGATAACTTCAATTTTGGCGACGAAATGAGGGAACTTAGCAAGTCTATTATGGATGAGATTCTTTCATTACCCGACGCTTTTGTTGATAGGTTTGCAAATGATTTATGTGCGACACTTGAAGGCAAAAGGAAAGCGGACGTAAAGTTAAATGATTTGGATGATTTAGCACTTAGAGCAGCAGACACAGCTTTGAGAGAGTTTTTTGCTGGTGATCGCTTCTTAGAGCAGATACCTGAATTGCTAGATAGAATCTCTTCTGGAGACCCAGAAGAGCTTTGGTCGGAAATACTTGATCAATTAGGTTTATGTGGTCTTCTTTCTCTTATAAGTGCGGCTATGGAATGTTTATTAGCAGGCCTTGAGTTAGACGATGC